>ERZ1027243.986-NODE-986-length-14423-cov-8.906111_pt1 | contig 14423 bp, 13 predicted proteins | sample MGYA00519243_ERZ1027243 | MGnify/ENA primary metagenome ERZ1027243 (study PRJEB26926, sample SAMN06164727) | human gut metagenome | biome: ENVO:00009003; feature: ENVO:2100002; material: ENVO:00002003 | host: Homo sapiens | place: USA | collected 2012 ...
GTCGGCAGCGTCAGATGTGTATAAGAGACAGATGTGGAGCTGTTCTCCCTGGGGCAGGACACCTATGTCATCGACACCCCGGGCTTTGCGTCCTTCGATACCCAGGAGCTGGACCTGGAGCTGAAGGAGCACCTGCCGGAGACCTTCCCGGAGTTTGCCCCTTATGTAGGCGGCTGCCGCTTTGTGGGGTGCAGCCACACCAAGGAGAAGGGCTGCGCCGTGCTGGAGGCCGTCCATCAAGGGAAGATCCCCCGCAGCCGCCACGCCAGCTATCTGCGGCTGTATAACGAGCTGAAGGACCTGAAGGCCTGGGACAAGAAGTAAAAAATGGGGTCAGGCGTGAGCCTGGCCCCATTTGCTTATAGAACCCGAAAAACCCGCCGGATAAGGCGGGTTCAAATCTACCATACCACGCCGGTAGGCGGATTGCAAGGAAAAGTTTCGCAAATTCCGCAATTTCGGCTGATTGTGCAGGGAAGCACCGGAGGGGGTTCTTTATTTTGATAAATATTCCGTCTTGACGGGGGCGGGCGGCGGCAGTAGAATTTGAAAGTATTTTTAATATGGTATTCTGCGGGTAAGGAGTGGTCACGATGAAGCATATTTTTGTTACCGGCGGCGTGGTGTCCGGGCTGGGAAAGGGCATCTGCGCGGCGTCCCTGGGGCGGCTGCTGAAGCAGCGGGGCTTCCGGGTGAAGAACCAGAAGTTCGACCCCTATTTCAATGTGGATCCCGGCACCATGAGCCCCTTTCAGCACGGCGAGGTGTTTGTCACCGACGACGGCGCGGAGACGGACCTGGACCTGGGTCACTATGAGCGGTTTGTGGACGAGTCCCTGACGGGGAACGCGTCCGTGTCCTCGGGCAAGGTGTTCTGGAACGTGCTGAACCGGGAGCGGCAGGGAGGCTATCTGGGCGGCACCGTGCAGATCATTCCCCACGTCACCGACGAGATCAAGCGGCGCATTTACGCCATGGACGACGGCGAAACGGACATCATCATCACCGAGGTAGGCGGCACCGTGGGCGACATCGAGAGCCAGCCCTATCTGGAGGCCATCCGCCAGGTAGCGGCGGAGAAGGGCCGGGAAAACGTGCTGTATATCCATGTGCCCCTGGTGGTGTCCATCCCCGGCACCGGGGAGCTGAAAAGCAAGCCCACCCAGCACTCCGTGAAGGAGTTGCTGTCCGTGGGCATTCAGCCGGATATTCTGGTGTGCCGGACGGACAGCCCCCTGCCGGAGGACCTGCGGCGGAAGATCGCCCTGTTCTGCAACATGGAGGAGGACTGCGTTATCCAGAATCTGACGGCCTCCACCCTGTATGAGGTGCCCCTGCTGCTGGAGCGGGAGGGCCTGTGCCGGGTGGCCTGCCGGAAGCTGGGACTGCCCCAGCGGGAGCCGGACCTGGCCGAGTGGACGGCCCTGGTGCAGCGCATCAACGGGGTGCATAAAACCGTGCAGATCGCCCTGGTGGGCAAGTATACCGGCCTGCATGACGCGTATCTCAGCGTGGCGGAGTCCCTGTTCCACGCGGGAACGGCCTGCGACGCCAGGGTGAACATCAAGTGGGTGGACTCCGAGGGCCTGACGGCGGAGAACGTGGAGCAGGTGCTGGGAGCTTGCTCCGGCATTCTGGTGCCCGGCGGCTTCGGCGACCGGGGCATCGAGGGAATGATCCTAGCGGCGCAGTACGCCCGGGAGAAGGATGTGCCGTATTTCGGCATCTGCCTGGGGATGCAGATCGCCGTCATCGAATATGCCCGGCATGTGGCCGGGTGGGCCGACGCCCACAGCGCGGAGTTCTCCGGCCTGACCGCCCATCCGGTGATCGCTCTGATGCCGGATCAGGTGGGCATTACCGCCAAGGGCGGCACCATGCGGCTGGGCAAATATCCCTGCGTGCTGGCGGAGGGTACCCTGACCCGGAACGCCTACGGCGCTGCCGACATCTCCGAGCGGCACCGGCACCGGTATGAGTTCAACAACCAGTTCCGGCAGGAGCTGCAGGACGCCGGACTGCGGCTGGCGGGACTGTCCCCGGACGGGCACCTGGTGGAGATCGTGGAGGAACCCGCCAATACCTGGTTTGTGGGGGTGCAGTTCCACCCGGAGTTCAAGAGCCGTCCCAACCGGCCCCATCCGCTGTTTGTGGGCTTTGTGCAGGCGTCTTTGAATAAGCAGGGATGACGGCGGCGGGCCATGGCGCATACACTGGAATGCGGAAACGGCTCCTGCCTGTGGGGCAGGAAAACCCATCCGTTTTCCGGGAGGAGTTCTATGGCTTCCTTTACCAACATGGCTACCTTGTCCTACAACGGCAGCCAGATCAATTCCAACGTGGTCACCGGCGAGCTGCGGGACGCGCTGACCATCACCAAGACGGCGGTGTCCGGCGGCTACCGGCCCGGCGACACGGTGACCTATGTGGTGACCCTCAGCAATACCGGCACGGCGGCCCTGACGGGGCTGACCCTGACCGACGACCTGGGCGGCAGTACCGTGGCCGCCGGGACCGTGTATCCCCTGGCCTATGTGCCGGGCAGCGTCCTCTATTATAACGGCGGCACGGCCCAGCCCGCCCCCACGGTGACGGCGGGGCCGCCTATGACTGTCACCGGCGTTACGGTGCCCGCCGGGGGCAACGCCACCCTGGTGTATCAGGCCCGGGTCACGGAGTTTGCCGCGCCGGGGGTGGAGGGCGAGATCCGGAACACCGTCACCGCCAGCGGCGGCGGTCTGGCCACGCCGCTGACGGCCACGGCCACCACAGCGGCCCGGCTGGAGCCGGAGCTGACCATCAGCAAGGCCCTGTCTCCCGCCGTGGTCACCGGCAACGGACCCCTGACCTATACCTTTACCATCCGCAACACCGGCAACACCGCCCTGACCGGCCAGGAGGGGGCCGTGATCACCGACACCTTCGACCCCATCCTGAACATCACCGGCGTCACCTTCAACGGCACGGCCTGGACGTCGCCGGAGGACTACACCTATGACGCCGCCACCGGCACCTTTGCCACGGTGGCCGGTAAGCTGACGGTGCCGGAGGCCGCGTTCACCCAGAACGCCGACGGCTCCTGGACCGTCACCCCGGGGCAGAGCGTCCTGACGGTAACGGGCACCGTGTAACAGCCCGGGTCATAAGACGATAAGCGCCCGCCTGCCGCGAAAGCGGCAGGCGGGCGCTTGAGCATGTCAAAAAAGCATTTGTCACAGACCCAGCAGGAGCTTGACTTTCAGCACGGCAGTGACGGTTTTGCCGTCCTGGATCTCGCCGCTAAGACACCGCTGCACCAGCTCCTGAAAGGGGATGCGCCGGACGGACAGGAACTCGTCCTCGTCGGGGTGGGTGTCGCCAAAGCTCAGGTCCCGGGCCAGGTACAGGTGCAGCACCTCGTCATAACAGCCCGGGGAGGCGATGATCTGGCCCAGGGACTGCCAATCCGCCGCCGTGGCTCCCACTTCCTCTTTCAGTTCCCGCTGGGCGGTGACGAAGGGTTCCTCGCCCGGCTCCCGCTTTCCGGCGGGGATCTCCAGCAGCGTCCGGGAGAAGGCATAGCGGTACTGGGTCACCATGGGGACGCAGCCGTTTTCGTCCAGGGCCAGGATCCCCACGCCGCCGGGGTGCTCCACCACCTCCCGCAGGGAGGTTTTCCCGTTGGGCAGGGCCACCGTGTCCACCCGCAGCCGCAGAATGCGGCCCTTGTATATCTCCCGGCTGTCCAGGCACTTTTCCGTCAGGTCCATTGTCAGAACTCCTCTCTGTTTTTCCGGTTTTTCGATAGTCTCGGCGGGAGGCCGCACATTGGCGCAGCCTCCCGCTCGGTCTGAAAAACGGTATTGCTTTACTTGACCAGGTCGCAGAACAGGTCGATCTCGTCGGCCAGGGACTGCAAGCCCTGACGCCAGAAGGCCTTGTCGGTCAGGTCGATGCCGGCGATTTTGGCGGTGTCCTCTACGTCGTTGACGGAGGTGGCGTGGAGCATCTCCTTGTACAGAGGCACGAACTTTTCGCCCTCCTGCTGGTACTTGGCGTACAGGCCCCGGGCGAACAGGCCGCCGAAGGCATAGGGGAAGTTGTAGAAGCTCAGGCTGCCGCTGTAGTAGTGGCCCTTGCACAGCCACATATAGGGGTGCAGGCAGGTCTGGTCCAGACCATCGCCATAGGCCTTCTTCTGGGCCTCCAGCATCAGCTGGCACAGGCGGTCGGCATCCAGGAACTCCTGGGGACGGGCCTCAAACACCGAGGACTCGAACAGGAACCGGGAGTAGATGTCGCAGATGATCTGGCAGGCGTCGGACAGCTGGCTTTCGATCAGGGCCAGCTTCTCGTCCTTGTCCTGGGCGGCCTGGATGGCGGCGGTGACGGTGAGGACCTCGTTGAAGGTGGAAGCGGTCTCCGCCACGGGCATGGAGTATTCCTGGCAGATCAGGGGGTGGGTGAACACCTGCTGATCGTGGAAGGCGTGGCCCAGCTCGTGGGCCAGGGTGACGATGTCGCCGAAGGCACCGTCGAAATTGGTGAGGACGCGGCTCTGCCTGGCGCTGGGCACGCCGCAGTCGAAAGCGCCGCCCACCTTGCCATTGCGGGGATAGAAGTCGATCCACGCCTCGTCAAAGGCCCGCTCCACCATGTCGTGCAGCTGGCTGTCGAAGCCGCCGAAGATGTTCAGCAGATAGTCCTTGGCGTCCTGGGTGGTGTACTTCCTGTCGCTCTTGCCCATGGGGGCGAACAGCTCGTACCAGGGCAGGCCGTTTTCATAGCCCAGGGCCTTGGCCTTGGCCCGCAGATACTGCCAGAACTTGGGCATATACTCGTCCATGGCGCCCAGCAGGGCCTCCAGGGTCTCCCGCTTCATGCGGCTCTGGTACAGGGCCTTGTCCAGGGGGGAGGCATAGCCCCGGACCTGGCACTCGTTGATGACCTGCAGCTTGATGCTGTTGAGGGCGAAGGCCACGGAGTCCTTGATCTTGTCATAGCAGGCCAGCTCCGCCTCATAGGCGCTCTTACGCACGGCGGAATCGGGGTCGTAGGCCAGGTTCCGGATGGCGGACAGGTTGGTGACGCCGCCGTTGTACTCCACCTTCACGCTGCTGGTGAGGTTATCCCGCAGGCTCTCCCAGGCGGAAGCGCCGGAGATGTTCATCCGGGCGAACAGCTCCTCCTCCTTGTCGGACAGGAGGTACTTGCTGTCCCGGCGGATGTTCTGCAGCAGATAGCGGTATTCCGCCAGGGCGGGGTCGGCGTCGATGATGGCGTCCAGGTCGTCGAAGGCGGCCAGGGTGTGGCGCAGGGAGGCGTCGGCGGCGGCGCAGCCGCTGATCTTGGCGCTGATCTGGTCGCTCAGGCTGTTGGCCTGGTTGTCGGCGGTGTTGGCGCTGGTGCGCAGGCTGCAGAAGATGAACAGCTTGCTGATCAGGGTCGTCAGCTGCAGCTGGTTGTCCACATAGCGGTGCACCAGGTCGGCGTGGGGCAGGGCGGCGGCCTGGACCGCCAGATCGTTCATACTCCGGATGGCCGCGTCCAGAGCCGCCATATCGCCGGTAAAGGCGGGGTCGTCAAACCCCTTATAGAGAATACTCAGATCCCAGGTATCGTTCATGGTTCCTTCCTCCTGTTTTGATGGGTTAATCTCATCATACCACGTTTTGCCAAATGGTACAATAGGAAAATCGCGCTTTGTTCCCAGGAAGGCGGATACTTTAACTCACTACCTTGTGCGAAATGCGGCAAAAGCCGGAAAATCACCGGAGGGGAATTGTTTTGGTTGCACAACGGGACGGGATATGTTATACTGACAGAGCACGGAAAGGGGGAATCCCATGAAAAAACTGACGGCGCTTCTGCTGGCGCTGGTGATGGCGCTGTCCCTGACGGCGTGCAGCTTTGTGATGCTGCCGGAGGAGCAGGAACCGCCGGCCGACCCGAAGCAGGAGCAGCAGCTGGCCCGGGAGGGTACATACACCACAAAAGAGGATGTGGCGCTGTATATCCACCTGTACGGCCGCCTGCCGGACAATTTCATCACAAAAAAAGAGGCCCAGCAGCTGGGCTGGACCGGAGGCTCCCTGGAGCCTTATGCCCCGGGCTGCTGCATCGGCGGCAGCCGGTTCGGCAACTATGAGGGCCTGCTGCCGGAGGCCGACGGCCGCACCTGGACCGAGTGCGACATCAACACCCTGGGGGCCGATTCCCGGGGAGCGGAGCGCATCGTGTTTTCCAACGACGGCCTGATCTACTACACCGGCGACCACTACAAGACCTTTGAACTGCTGTATGGAGGAGAATGACTATGCAGATCCACCTGAACGGAAATGACATCACCAACCGGGAACAGCTGCACGACGCCCTGTCGGAGGCGCTGGAGCTGCCGGAATGGTACGGCCGCAGCCTGGACGCCCTGTATGACTGCCTGACGGACCTGTCCGTGCCCACCACCATCCATGTGGAGAACTGGCCGGAGGAGGACTATATGCAGCGGGCGCTGGCGGTGCTGCGGGACGCGGCGGAGGAGAACGAGCTGCTTCAGGTGCGCTTGGAGGACTGACCCAGCTTGTGCCGGGTGTACCACAGGGCGCCCAGGATCAGCAGACCGTCCGCAATCAGCAGGGCCCAGAACACCGGATTGCGGAAATCCAGGCTGTTGCCCAGAATGCAGAAGCACACCATGCCCGGCATGATGGCCAGCCACGACGAGGCCAGATACGACCAGTAATTCAGCCGCATCATGCCGAACAGCACCCCCAGCACCTCCATGTTCAGCCCCAGCATGTGGATGGCGAAGCAGGAGACAAAGCCGTATTCCTGGGTGGCGGCGAAATATTTCCGGAGCTTGGGGTGCTTGTTCAGCAGGCCCTCCAGGCTCTCGGTGCGGGTGGAGCGTCCGATCCAATAGGAGATGGACAGGCACAGGGCCGTGCCCACGGCGTTGATGGCCAGGGCCGCCGGAAGCGGGAAGATCAGCGACACAACCACCACCAGAGCGTTGTATACCACCACGCCGGAGATACCCTTCACCGCAAACAGGGCCAGGATCACCGCCACCGCCAGACCGGGCCGGTGGTCCACCAGCTGGGGGATGGTGTTCAGGTCCAGCACGCCTGTCAGCAGCAGGATGCCGAAGCCTGCCGCGCACAGCAGCATCAGCAGGATGGGCAGATAGTCCCGCAGGGTCTTTTTCATGGATGGCACAGCCTCCTTGGATAAAATATAGAAGGATTTATACCATAATTTTGTGAACAAATCAAGTATGCGGCGGGATTTTGAACAAATTCTGAATCCCGGGCAAAGGAATGGTTGACAATATTCCGGGAATGGTGTAAAATGCCCACATATTGAAAACGGCTGTGATGGGAAGCAGTAGGCGGTCTGCGGATGCCGAGAGAGGGAGCGGTTGGTGGAAGCTCCCGTGACGCGCCGCCCAAGTCGTCCCGGAGCCTTGGGCTGAACTGACAGTAGGCTGCAACGGTGTGTCCTCCGTTATCGGGACAGGGCGTTTTCTGCGCCCATGAGTGCGGGATTTCCCGAATACAGGTGGTACCACGGACTTTTTACGGTTCGCCCTGTTTTGCCATGGCAAAACGGAGCGGGCCTTTTTGTTTTGCCAAATACTCAGACAAGGAGAATAGCTATGCGAAAAGAATTACCCAAGGTGTACGATCCCCGGCAGGTGGAGCCCCGGATCTACCAGATGTGGATGGACGGCGGCTGCTTCAAGGCGGAGCCGAATCCCGACAAGAAGCCCTTTTCCATCGTGATGCCGCCCCCCAACGTCACTGGCCAGCTGCACATGGGCCACGCCATGGACGCCACCCTGCAGGACATCCTCATCCGCTTCAAGCGGATGCAGGGGTATGAGGCCCTGTGGCTGCCCGGCACGGACCACGCCGGTATCGCCACCCAGATCAAGGTGGAGGAGAACCTGCGCCAGGAGGGCCTGACCCGCTATGACCTGGGCCGGGAGAAGTTCCTGGAGCGCGTATGGGCCTGGAAGGAAAAGTACGGCAACCGCATCGTGGAGCAGCAGAAGAAGATGGGCTCCTCCTGCGACTGGGACCGGTCCCGCTTCACCATGGACGAGGGATGCTCCAAGGCCGTCCGGGAGACCTTCTGCGAGCTGTATGACAAGGGCCTGATCTATAAGGGCAGCCGCATCATCAACTGGTGCCCCCACTGCCTGACGGCTCTGTCCGACGCCGAGGTGGAGTATACCGACAAGCCCGGCCACCTGTGGTATATCCGTTATCCCCTGGCCGATGGCAGCGGCGACATCGTGGTGGCCACCACCCGCCCGGAGACCATGATGGGCGACACCGGCGTGGCCGTGAACCCCGAGGACGAGAAGTTCAAGCACCTCATCGGCAAGACCTGCATCCTGCCCATTATGAATCGGGAGATCCCCATCGTGGGCGACGAATACTGCGAGATCGGCTTCGGCACCGGCGCGGTGAAGATGACCCCGGCCCACGACCCCAACGACTTTGAGGTGGGCCTGCGGCACAACCTGGAGGTGATCCGGGTCATCGCCGACGACGGCACCATCAACGAAAACGGCGGCAAGTACAACGGCATGGACCGCTACGAGTGCCGCAAGGCCATCGTCAAGGACCTGGAGGAGCAGGGCTACCTCATCAAGACCGAGGATTATTCCCACAACGTGGGCACCTGCTACCGCTGCCACAATGACGTGGAGCCGCTGATCTCCGCCCAGTGGTTTGTGAAGATGGCGCCTCTGGCCAAGGAGGCCATCCGGGTGGTGAAGGACGGCACCATCAAGTTCGTGCCCGAGCGCTTTACCAAGACCTATACCAACTGGATGGAGAATGTCCATGACTGGTGCATCTCCCGCCAGCTGTGGTGGGGCCACCAGATCCCCGCCTGGACCTGCGACGACTGCGGCCACATCAACGTCAGCCGGGAGGATCCCACCCGCTGCGAAAAGTGCGGCAGCACCCATCTGACCCGGGAGGAGGACGTGCTGGACACCTGGTTCAGCTCCGCTCTGTGGCCCTTCTCTACTCTGGGCTGGCCCGATAAGGGCGCCAAGGACCTGCAGTATTGGTACCCCACCTCCGTGCTGGTCACCGGGTATGACATCATCTTCTTCTGGGTGGCCCGCATGATCTTCTCCGGCATGGAGCAGATGAAGCAGGAGCCCTTCAAGACCGTGCTGATCCACGGCCTGGTTCGGGACGACAAGGGCCGCAAGATGTCCAAGTCCCTGGGCAACGGCATCGACCCCCTGGAGATGGCGGACAAGTTCGGCGCGGACGCCCTGCGCTTCAACCTGATCACCGGCAACAGCCCCGGCAACGATATGCGCTTCTTCGTGGAGAAGTGCGAGGCAATGCGTAACTTCGCCAATAAGATCTGGAACGCCTCCCGCTATGTGATGATGAACCTGACCATCGACCAGGTGGAGCTGCCGGAGAAGCTGGAGCTGGAGGACAAGTGGGTCCTCAGCAAGCTGAACACCCTGATCCGCGAGGTCACCGACAACATGGAGGCCTATGAGCTGGGCGTGGCCTCCGCCAAGATCTACGACTTCATCTGGGACACCTACTGCGACTGGTATATCGAGCTGACCAAGACCCGCCTGTACGGCGAGGACGAGGAGGCCAAGCTGGCGGCCCAGAACGTGCTGTGCTATGTGCTGCTGCGGGTGCTGGAGCTGCTGCATCCCTTCATGCCCTTCATCACCGAGGAGATCTGGCAGGCGCTGCCCCACCAGGGCGAGTATCTGATCCGGGCGCAGTGGCCCACCTATCGGGAGGAGTTTGCCTTCGCCCGGGAGGAGCAGGCCATGGAGGCCGTGAAGGACGCCATTTCCGCCGTCCGTGCCCGCCGGGCCGAGATGAACGTGCCGCCGTCCCGGAAGGCCAAGATCATCATCGCCAGCCAGACCCCGGAGATCTACGCCGGCGGCCAGGACTTCATCACCCGTCTGGCCTATGCCAGCGAGGTGGAGGTGGGCAGCCAGGCACCCCAGGACCTGAACGGTATGGTGACGGTGTCCACCCACGATGCCACCATGTATCTGCCTCTGGCGGAGCTGGTGGATATTGAGAAGGAGCTGGAGCGCATTCAGAAGGAGCTGACCAAGGCCCGGGAGAACCTGGAGCGCATCGAGAAGAAGCTGCAGAACGAGAGCTTCGTGTCCAAGGCCCCTGAGGCGGTGGTCAACGCCGAGCGGGAGAAGGCCGATAAGGCCCGGGCCCTGATTGCCAAGCTGGAGGAATCCGCCCAGGCCATGCGCGGCTGATTTTTCCCGCCCCGGCGGCTTCCGACAGAAAACGAAATCCCCGATATGATACAATCACCGCAGATCAAATGATCTGCGGTGATTGTTGCTTTATCCCAGAAGCCTCGCAGAGTTCACGGCCCGCAGGCCGTGAAGAAGATTCCATTCGTTTTTCGCGGCGGCGAGTACGTCGCGAAAAACACTTTGCGCGGAGAGAGTGTGTTCCGCATGGCCCCTGGCCAGGCGGAACGCGCGGGTCAGAGCGAGAATCTCCTTGTTCCAAAAGAACATTGTTCTTTTGGAACAGGAATCACCGCAGATCGAATGATCTGCGGTGATTTTTTTCAGGCCCCGAGGGTCTTGGGGCCTGTGGAGGATATCGGATTCTGAAAGCACAAAAGCCCTGGAGCACAGGGCGGATGATAAGGGAGTGAATCGGCATGGAAATGACGGTCAGACAGGAGGAACGGTGCCTGGAAATCGCCTTGATCGGGGAGCTGGACCACCACGCCGCCCGGGAGATCGGGGGACGGCTGGACCGGGCCATTGAGGCGGCGCTGCCGCTGCGGCTGGTGCTGGATTGGTCCGGGGTGACGTTTATGGACAGCTCCGGCATCGCGGTGGTCATGCGGGTCCGGCAGCGCGTGCGGGACCTGGGCGGCGCCGTGACGCTGCGGGGCGTGAGGCCCCAGGCGAGGAAGGTGCTGGACGCCGCGGGCCTGGACCGCTTTGTCACCGTGGAATAGAGAGGAGGTACATAAGATGAAGGCCGAAAACTATGTGACCCTGGAATTTCTCAGCCGCAGCGCCAACGAGGGCTTTGCCCGCATGGCGGCGGCGTCCTTTGCCGCCCAGCTGGACCCGACGCTGGACGAGATCGGAGACATCAAAACCGCCGTCAGCGAGGCGGTGACCAACGCCATCGTCCACGCCTATCCGGACGAGCTGGGGAAAATCGTGATGAAGCTGCGCATTCTGGAAGGCGGCGTGCTGGAGCTGACGGTACGAGACTGGGGCCGGGGGATTGACGACATCCGCCAGGCCCGGCAGCCGCTGTTCACCACCGGCGGCCAGGAGCGCAGCGGCATGGGCTTTACCATCATGGAGAGCTTTATGGACCGGCTGACGGTGAAGTCCGCGCCGGGGAAGGGCACCACCGTGTCCATGCGCAAGCGCATCGCTCCGCGCCTGTCCGGCCGGCGATGAGCGGCGGGCAGCTGTTCGCGCTGCTGGACCGGGCCCAGAACGGCGACGACGAGGCCTGCGAGCAGGTGCTGCTGGAAAACAGCGGACTGATCTGGAGCATTGTGCGGCGGTATTATGGCTGCGGGGTGGAGACGGACGACCTGTATCAGCTGGGATGCATTGGATTCATCAAAGCTGTAAAGGGGTTTGACCTGACATACGGAACGCAGTTTTCCACCTATGCTGTCCCGAAAATCGCCGGGGAGATACGGCGTTTTTTGCGGGACAACGGCGCGATAAAGGTGGGACGGAGCATCCGGGAAAAGGGGCAGGCCCTGGCCGCGGCCCGGGAGCGGCTGCGGCACCGGCTGGGCCGGGATCCACGGCTGTCAGAGCTGGCGGAGGAGACGGGGCTGACGCCAGAGGAGATCGCCAGCGTGGAGCTGGCCACCGGCGCGCCGGAATCCCTGCAGCAGGAGACGGCGGAGGGGCTGACCCTGGAGTCCACCCTGGGCACCGACAGCCCGGAGGAGCGCATGGTGGAGCACATCGCCCTGCGGGAGGCCATCGATCAGCTGCCGGAGCGGGAGAAAATGACCATCCTGCTGCGCTTCTTCAAGGGACTGACCCAGGAGCAGACGGCCCGGATCCTGGGGGTGTCCCAGGTGCAGATATCCCGGCTGGAGCGCCGGGGGCTGGCAGATCTACGACGGCTGCTGGACGGCTGAGGCCCTCGTAGTCCACCGGGAGAAATTCCGTCATGACGCCCCGGTACCGCTTGGGGAGAAACGAGTTCTGACAGCGGGGGTTAGTCCGCTCCCGGATGGATACGGTGCGGAAAAACTCCTGCCACAGGGCCCGGTATTGAAGCTCCTCCGGGCCGGGCAGCTCCAGCGTCAGGCTTTCCACCGGGACGATGCGGCGCTGGCCCCTGGTGTACAGCAGCAGCTCCCGGTGGGTGCGGTCATACAGGAAGAAGGACTCCCCGGCCATGCGGCTGCAGAAATGGTTGGCCAGCAGAGGAAGCACCCGGTTCCTCGGCTCGATCTCGCCGCCCAGGATGCCGTTGTAATCGGAAAAACGCACGAAGCCCCGCAGCTTTTCCAGTTCACCGCCCAGGTGACGCAGGGCGCAGGCGATGGGGTAGTACACATCGTCGGCCTTGCTGCGCATAAAGCCGGGTCCCTGGTCGTACAGCTTGCGGATGAAGGCGTACAGGCGAAGCTCCTTGTCCTCCAGGCAGGTCAGCCAGGCCCGGCGCAGGGCCTTCAGAGCCGGAGGGGACAGGCGCTGCAAACTGTCGTAAACCCGCTGGCTATGGTCCCGGCGGGTAACCACCACCCGCACCGGATACAGGGAGACGCATTCCTCATCGCTGTAAAAGGCGATGGGGAATTCTTTATGGGCATAGCTGTCGAACACACAGCACAGGAAGCCGGGGAAGCTGCCGTCATATTGAAAGATCACATCCTCCATGGCGTCATCCGGCATCGAACAGCGACAGCTGCCGGCATTCCTGGGGCGGCAGCTGGCCCCGCTCCATGGCCTCCAGCTGGCGGGACAGGGTGGCGGCAGAGAAGTGAAGCCCCGGGCGCATACGGCCGCCGCAGGTGACGAAGAACTGCGCCCGCTTCAGCACCACGCCCAGCTTGGGCAGGTCCTCCAGCCGCAGAGGAGTCTGCCGACGGGCGGAGACGATGCGCCGGGCGCTGACCGGGCCGATGCCCGGCACCCGCAGCAGAGTCTCCAGGTCCGCCTTACGGATCTCCACCGGGAACTGCTCCAGGTGGCACAGGGCCCAATGGCACTTGGGGTCCAGCAGGGGATTGAAGTCCGGATGGGTCTCGTCCAAGAGCTCCTGGGCCTTGAAGCCGTAAAACCGCAGCAGCCAGTCCGCCTGGTACAGCCGGTGCTCCCGCAGCAAGGGCGGCTTGGTGTCCAGAGAGGGCAGAAGGGCGTTTTCCACCACCGGAACATAGGCGGAGTAGAACACGCGTTTTAACCGATATTTCCGGTACAGGGATTCTGTCAGGTGCAGAATGTGCCGGTCCGTGTCCCGGGTGGCGCCGACGATGAGCTGGGTGCTCTGGCCCGCCGGGGCAAAGACCGGGGCGTGCTTATACTGCACCAGCTCCGCCTTGCTCTGGGCGGTCCGGTCCCGGATGAGGGCCATAGGCCGCAGGATGGCCTGCTTGTTTTTATCCGGGGCCAGGGTCTGCAGCCCCTCCTGGGAGGGAAGCTCGATATTGACGCTGAGCCGGTCCGCCAGCAGGCCCAGCTGCTGCACCAGCTCCGGGGACGTGCCGGGGATGGCTTTGGCGTGGATATATCCGTTGAACCGATATTCCTGCCGCAGCAGGCGCAGACACTCGATCATCTGTTCGGTGGTGTAGTCGGGGCTGCGCAGGACGCCGGAGGACAGGAACAGGCCCTCGATATAATTGCGCCGGTAGAACCCGATGGTCAGCTCCGCCAGCTCCCGGGGGGTGAAGGCCGCCCGGCGGGTATCGTGGGACCGGCGGTTGACGCAGTATTTGCAGTCGTAGACGCAACGGTTGGTCATCAGCACCTTCAGCAGGGTGATGCAGCGCCCGTCGGCAGAGAAGCTGTGGCAGCAGCCCGCCAGGGAGGAGGTGGTGTTGCCGATCATGCCCGGCCGGGAGCTCCGGCGAACGCCGCTGGAGGTGCAGGCCGCGTCATATTTGGCCGCATCGGCCAGGATGGCCAGCTTATCCAGCAGTTCCATGACCGGCGGCCTCAGGCGGTGCGGCGGGGCCGGTCGATCCAGTCCACCAGATACATGACCCCCGTGGAAAAAGCGCCGGCACCCAACAGCATGATAATAAATCCAAAAGTCGTCATAGAAAACGCCTCCAAAAACATTCGCAGCTTGTCAAAAAAGTCTTATTTGACAAGCTGTGTGCGGTTTTTCAGAACTTTTTAAGTTCTGAAAAACCTATGATTGCAACGAAAGACACCCCTGATGGGTTTCTTT
>ERZ1027243.1007-NODE-1007-length-14248-cov-5.407666_pt1 | contig 14248 bp, 10 predicted proteins | sample MGYA00519243_ERZ1027243 | MGnify/ENA primary metagenome ERZ1027243 (study PRJEB26926, sample SAMN06164727) | human gut metagenome | biome: ENVO:00009003; feature: ENVO:2100002; material: ENVO:00002003 | host: Homo sapiens | place: USA | collected 2012 ...
TTACAAAAATGATAAATAACTATTTAGAAAGGCAAATTAAGGAAAATTTTCCTTATCAACCAACTCCGGAGCAGGAAATTGCTATAAAATCTTTGTCGGACTTCCTTCTCGCGCCCCGTAGTGAGACGGTTTTTCTGCTCCGTGGCTATGCAGGTACGGGTAAGACCTCGCTGGTGGGCGCTCTGGTCAGGACTTTGGACAAGCTGCAACAGAAGTCGGTATTACTGGCTCCGACGGGGCGGGCGGCGAAGGTTTTCTCCGCTTATGCGGGACATCCGGCGTTTACAATTCATAAAAAAATTTATAGACAGCAATCTTTTTCCAATGAGACGGGCAACTTTTCGGTGAACGATAATTTGACAACTCATACATTATATATTGTCGATGAGTCGTCGATGATTGCCAATGACGGTCTGTCGGGTTCGGCATTCGGCACGGGGCGTTTGCTGGACGACCTGGTGCAGTTTGTCTATTCGGGTATGGGATGCCGCCTTTTGCTGATGGGAGATACGGCACAGCTTCCGCCGGTGGGCGAGGAGCAGAGTCCCGCTCTGTTTGCAGATGCCTTGAAAGGCTACGGACTGGAGGTGCAGGAAGTGGACTTGACCCAAGTGGTACGCCAGGAACAGCAATCGGGTATTTTGTGGAACGCTACGCGCCTGCGCCAACTGATTGCCGAAGATGCCTGCGAGGCTCTGCCGAAGATAAAGGTTGCGGGGTTTGCCGATATCAAAGTTCTGCCGGGCGATGAACTGATAGATGCGCTCGAAACGTGTTACGACCGCGACGGGCTGGACGAGACGATTGTGATATGCCGCTCCAACAAGCGTGCCAATATCTACAATAACGGCATCCGCTCCCGGATACTCTGGCGGGAAGATGAACTGAATACGGGCGACTTGCTGATGGTGGCGAAAAATAATTATTACTGGACGGAAAAACAGAAGGAGATGGACTTTATAGCCAATGGCGAGACAGCGGTGGTGCGCCGGGTGCGCCGCACCCGCGAACTGTATGGTTTCCGTTTTGCGGATGTCACGCTGGAATTTCCCGATTACAACAACTTCGAACTGGAAGCAAATCTTCTGCTGGATACGTTGCACAGCGATGCGCCTGCACTGCCCAAGGCGGATAACGACCGCCTTTTCTATACCGTTCTCGAAGATTATGCCGATATCACCGTGAAGCGGGAACGGATGAAGAAGATGAAAGCCGACCCTTATTACAATGCCTTACAAGTGAAGTATGCCTATGCCGTGACGTGCCATAAGGCGCAGGGCGGGCAGTGGAAGAATGTTTTTCTGGATCAGGGGTATATGACGGACGAATATCTGACGCCCGATTATTTCCGTTGGCTTTATACGGCATTTACCCGGGCCACGGGCACTCTCTATCTGGTGAACTATCCGAATGAGCAGATCTGCTGAAAAAGAGACGGATAATGATGCAGTATTCCGTTATTTTCTGTATTTTTACAGATAGAACAATTGTTATCTGACGATTATGAAGAAACAGTATTTTCTTTTGACTTTGGCATGGTTGCTGTTTGCCGTTTCCGGCTGTAAGGACGATTATCGCAGTGTGGTGCTTTTTGAGGGGGCGGAACCGGTTTATCAGGTTGGAACATGTGATAACCTGGTCTCGTCTTTGGCTTTCTTCCTCTCTGAAACCGAAGGGGGAACGGTGCTCGGCATAGACGGTGGCGACGGTGCTTATACCTTGACGAATGAGCATGAATCGGTGGCTTCCGTAACGTTTGCGGGTGATAGCAACGGTTACAGGCGTATAAGCATACAGCCTTTGGCGGCGGGAGAAACGGTAGTGCGGGTGATGGACGGTTCCGGGTCCGGTGCGCAATTGCGCATTACGGTGAAAGAGCGTCGGGAATATAAGATGTCGAAGCAGGGATTTGAGTATGGAATCAGCGGCGATGCGCCCGTGGAACTGTTGGGTAAGGTGTCGGAAGAACTCTCCGGCCGTTCCTGGCTGGAAGATTCCGGATATTATGTGTTGATACCCGACAAGGGCTCTTCCTATTACCTGGATAAGGGAGTGCTGGAAATCTATCCTACGGGGAAGGAAGATGCACCTCTTACGGGAAGTTACGAGACAGTTCCGATGGCAGGGGAAGACGGGGACGTACATGCGCTGTGGCGGTTTACTTATGACGGAGAGCAGAGAATCTTTACGCGAAGCCTTGCCGGAAGTGACGGAGTGGCTACGGCGATATGCGTGCTTGCAGAGAATGTAACCCCGTTCTGTTCGCCCGGACTGCTGCCTGAGGGGGTGACGGTCATTTATCGCGAGCACTTCCTGTTGAAGTTGGAATAGAATCCGGGCCCTTTCGGGCAGGAGTTGCAAGCGGGAAAAACAAAAGGAGAAGCGATGGCTTCTCCTTTTATTGTAAATTGAAGTTGAAATATCTGTCTCTCCGGCAATCTTACGGATTATAATCCTGCCAGTTCCAGGACTTTGTCTACGGCTGCGCTCAAGCCGTCAGGGTTCTTTCCGCCGGCAGTTGCAAAGTGGGGCTGACCGCCGCCGCCGCCTTGTATCAGCTTGGCGGCTTCTTTCACAAGGTTACCGGCTTTCAGTCCGCCGGCTACGAGGTTGTCGCTCAGCATCACTGTCAGCATCGGTTTGCCTTCGAATACCGTTCCCGCAACGAAGAAAAGGTTTTCCGTAATCTCTCCGCGCAGTTGGAATGCGATGTTCTTAACCGTGTCGGCGGGTATCATGGCTGCACAGAACTTGATAACCTTCGTACCGTTCACCTCTTGGATATTCTGTAGAAGTTTCTCTTTCAGTTGTGCTTCTTTCTCTTTCATGAAATCTTCCACCTGTTTCTTCAGACCGGCGTTCTCTTCGATGTATTTGCGGATGGCGCCTGACAGGTCGGGAGCGTTGTTGAAGAGTGCTTTCAAATCGCGCATCGTATCCTGGAAGGCATCGAGCATCTCCTCTACGCGTGCTCCGGTATAGGCTTCGATACGGCGGACACCGGCGGCAACGGAACTTTCGGATACAATCTTCATCATTCCGATGTTTCCGGTAGCGGCTACGTGCGTACCACCGCAGAATTCAATGGAAGAACCGAACTGGATGACACGTACGCGGTCACCGTACTTTTCGCCGAAAAGAGCGATGGCGCCCAGTTCCTTGGCTTCTTCGATAGGTATGTTGCGGTACTCTTTCAGAGGGATGTTGGCACGTATCTTGGCATTCACGATGTGTTCCACCTGGCGGATTTCCTCGTCCGTCACTTTTTGGAAGTGCGAGAAGTCGAAACGCAATGAGTCCGGAGTCACCAAAGAACCCTTTTGCTCTACGTGGTCGCCCAATACCTCGCGCAATGCGGCATCCAGCAAGTGGGTAGCAGAGTGGTTGGCGGCGCAGGCGGCACGTTTGTCCGTATCTACACATGCCATGAACGGTGCTTCCAGGTGTTCGGGCAGCTTCTTGGTGATATGGATAGGAAGGTTGTTCTCCTTTTTGGTGTCGATGACTTCAATCGTTTCGAACTCATTGACCAGTACGCCGGTATCGCCTACCTGTCCACCGCTTTCGGCATAGAACGGAGTCTTGTCCAGTACAATCTGGAATAGTGTCTGGTTCTTTTGCTTTATCTGGCGGTAGCGCAGAATGGATGTCTCATATTCCGTATAATCGTAGCCTACAAATTCGGTAGTGCCTTCTTGCAGTGTAATCCAGTCTCCGGTTTCAACGGCGGCGGCATTGCGTGCACGTTGCTTTTGCTGCTGCATTTCGGCATCGAACTCTTTGATGTCGGCGGTCATGCCGTTTTCGCGGAGGATGAGTTCGGTGAGGTCGAGCGGAAAGCCGAATGTATCATAGAGCGTAAAGGCGTCTTTACCGCTGATTTCGGTCTTGCCGGCTGCCTTGGCATCCGCCATGGTCTTATCCAGCAGACGGATACCGGTCTCCAAAGTACGGAGGAAGGAATCTTCTTCTTCTTTAATGACTTTGGCTATCAGTTCTTTCTGTGCATTCAACTCGGGGTATGCGCCGCCCATGTTCTCGATGAGTACGGGCAACAACTTGTACATGAAAGCCTGCTTCTGTCCGAGGAACGTGTAGCCGTAGCGCACTGCACGGCGGAGGATGCGGCGGATTACGTAACCTGCCTTGGCATTGCTCGGAAGCTGCCCGTCGGTGATGGAGAAGGCGATTGTACGGATGTGGTCGGCAATTACGCGCATGGCGATGTCCTGCTGTTCGTTTTTGCCGTATGTGGCTCCCGTCATGTTACCGATGGCTTTCAGTATCGGTTGGAAAACATCGGTGTCGTAGTTGGAAGTCTTGCCTTGCAGTGTACGTACCAGGCGTTCAAAGCCCATACCGGTGTCGATTACTTTGGCGGGGAGTCCTTCGAGGCTGCCGTCTGCCTTGCGGTTGAACTGCATGAATACAAGATTCCATATCTCGATAACCTGCGGATGGTCTTTGTTCACCAGTTGCGAACCGGGTACTTGGGCCTTTTCTTCTTCCGAACGCGAATCCACGTGAATTTCGGAGCACGGGCCACAAGGGCCGGTATCACCCATTTCCCAGAAATTATCGTGTTTGTTTCCGTTAAGGATATGGTCTTTCGGCAGGAACTGTTCCCAATAGGAAGCGGCTTCGTTGTCGCGTTCCAGGCCTTCTTCGGGGCTGCCTTCGAATACGGTGGCGTAGAGGTCTTTCGGATCGAGTTTCAGCACATCGACCAGATATTCCCATGCCCAGGAGATGGCTTCTTTCTTGAAGTAGTCGCCAAACGACCAGTTGCCCAGCATCTCGAACATGGTGTGGTGGTAGGTATCGTGACCCACTTCCTCCAGGTCGTTGTGCTTTCCGCTTACGCGAAGGCATTTCTGCGAGTCAGCAACTCTTTTGTATTTCGCCGGGTGGTTGCCCAAAATAATATCTTTAAACTGGTTCATTCCCGCATTGGTGAACATCAACGTGGGGTCATCCTTAATCACCATCGGGGCCGAAGGCACTATCTGGTGACCTTTACTTTCGAAGAAACTCTTGAAAGAGTCTCTGATTTCGTTTGCAGTCAACATACTCTCTATTGATTTATCTGATTCTAATTTGATTTATCTTCTTCTGTCGTTTTTTGTCCGTTTCTTACTACTAACTACTTGCTACTTAGTCTTAATATTCTTGAAAAAACTGTGCAAAGATAGCTTGTTTTTATTACTTTTGTCGCATTGACAAGCGAAATATTTCCTAAGATGCGCAAAGTTTACTACATTTATAATCCCCAGACGCAGACGTACGACCGTATTTATCCTACCGTGAGGCAGCGGGCGCTGAGCATTCTCCGCCGTTTGTTCATCGGTATGGGGCTGGGTGCGGGCAGTTTCATCGTATTGCTGCTTATCTTCGGCTCTCCGTCGGAGAAGGAGTTGCGAAAGGAGAACAGCAAACTGCAGGCGCAGTACAACGTCCTCTCCCGCCGGCTGGACGAGGCTATGGGAGTGCTGCAAGACATACAGCAGCGTGATGACAATCTGTACCGGGTGATTTTCATGGCCGACCCTATTCCTTCTGCCATCCGTCAGGCTGGATACGGCGGTACCAACCGCTATGAGCATCTGATGGATATGGCTAACTCCGACTTGGTTATCAATACCACGCAGAAAATGGATATGATTAGCAAGCAACTCTATATCCAGTCCCGCTCCTTTGACGATGTGGTGGAGATGTGCAAGAATCATGATGAAATGCTGCGCTGCATTCCTGCCATACAGCCGGTTTCCAATAAAGACCTCCGTAAGACCGCTTCGGGTTACGGTACGCGTATCGACCCCATTTATGGTACCAGCAAGTTCCATGAGGGTATGGACTTTTCGGCTCCCCAGGGCACGGATGTCTATGCCACGGGAGATGGCACCGTGGTGCAGATGGGCTGGCAATCGGGCTATGGCAACAGAATTGTGATAGACCACGGCTTCGGTTATCAGACGGTGTATGCACACTTGCGCGATTTCCGGACGAAGTTGGGCAAGAAAGTGGTACGTGGTGAGGTCATTGGCGGGGTAGGCAGTACGGGCAAGAGTACTGGTCCGCACTTGCACTACGAAGTACACGTTAAGGGAAAAGTTGTGAATCCCGTCAACTACTACTTCATGGATCTCAGTGCCGAGGATTATGACCGCATGATACAGATTGCGGCGAACCATGGTAAGGTGCTTGATTGACGGATGATTTATAGAGAAAGGATTACATCATGCTGAATACAGATAAGAATTTAAAGTTATATTACTCCATCAGCGAGGTGGCTGCCATGTTCGATGTCAACGAATCACTGCTCCGTTTCTGGGAAAAGGAGTTTCCGCAACTCAATCCGAAGAAGGGGGGGCGGGGAATACGCCAGTACCGTAAGGAGGACATTGAGACAGTGAAACTTATCTATCATCTGGTGAAGGAGCGCGGAATGACCTTGCCCGGCGCCCGCCAACGGATGAAAGACAATAAAGAAGCTACGATACGCAACTTTGAAATCGTAGATCGCCTGAGAGCTATCCGCGAAGAACTGGTAGGCATGAAACTGGCATTGGATGAGTTTACTTACGAGGATGTGGAGAGCTTGAAGGAAAATATTCAAGGACTGAAGTAGAATAAATACCACTCCGTTTATTCCTCTACTCTCGTCACTTGTTTTATATTCTGTATCTGCTTCAGGTTATTGCAGATAGTGCGCACGTCGTCCACATCGTGTACATAGAGTTGTATCTTTCCTTCGAAGATACCGTCGTTGGTTTCGATGGTCAGTTTACGGATATTCACGTTGAGCTGGCGGGAGATGACTTGAGTTACTTCGTTCAGCAATCCCATGCTGTCTATACCTTTTATATATATGGTGACGAGGAACGACAAATCCTTGTGAGTGTCCCACTCGGTGGCGATGATACGGTTTCCGTAGCTACTCTTAAGGCGGGTGGCAACGGGGCATTGGCGCTTGTGGATGACAACACGGTTTTGCTCGTCGATGTATCCCAGTACGTCGTCACCCGGAATGGGATGGCAACAGTCGGCCATAATATAGTTCTTTGAGATGGTCTCTTCCGTCAGCTTCAGAATCTGCTTAGTGTTGATTTTCTCTTGCGGTGTTTTCTCTTCCGGTTGTTCTTTGGCATCCTTGTTGTCCTTGTTACCGAAGGAGAAGGTCAGGAACTTCTTCCAGTTGCTGTTCTGCTTTTCCTTGAACACGTTCTTGTCGGCATCGCCCAGCACAACCCGTTTGTTGCCGATGGCAACGAGCAGCTCGTCGCGGGTGTGGAAGCCGTGCAGCCTGGTCAGCTTGTCCAGAGCAGCATCATCCATACGTATATCCTCGTTTTTGAAGAATTCGTTCAGTATGGTTTCACCTTCTTTCTGATAGGCTTTCGCCTCTTTGCGCAGGATGGCGGCAATCTTGGCGCGGGCGCGGGCAGTGGTGGCATACACTTCCCACTCCGGCTGTACGCGTTGCGATTTGGAGGTCAATATCTCTACCTGGTCACCGCTTTGCAGTTTGTGGCTTAGGGGAACCAGTTTGTGGTTTACCTTGGCGCCGATGCAGTGGCTGCCGATGTCGGTATGCAAGGAGAAGGCAAAGTCCAGTGCCGTAGAGTTCTGCGGCATGGTCTTGAGGTCGCCTTTCGGGGTGAAGACGAAAATTTCCGATGCAAACAAGTTCAGTTTGATGGTATCGAGAAAATCGATGGCGTCCGGTTGTGGGTCGTCCAGAATTTCCTTGATGGTACGCAACCATTTCTCCAGTTCGCCTTCATCTTCGCTGCCTCCGCCTTCTTTGTATTTCCAGTGGGCGGCAAAGCCTTGTTCGGCAACGTCATTCATGCGTTCACTGCGGATTTGTACTTCAATCCATTGCCCGTTGTTACCCATAAGGGTGACGTGCAGGGCTTGGTAGCCGTTGGCTTTGGGATGGCTCACCCAGTCGCGCAGGCGGTCAGGGTGGGGCTTGTATATCTTGGATATGGAGACGTAAATGTCGAAGCAGTCGTTTAGCTCTTCCTCTATATTGCGGGGCTCGAAGATGATGCGGACAGCAAGCAAATCATAGATTTCCTCGAAGGGGACATGCTTGGTCTGCATTTTGTTCCAGATGGAGTAGATGGACTTTACACGGGCAAGGATACGGTATTTCAGTCCCATTTTGTCCAGTTGCGCCCGTATCGGAGCGGTGAACTCATTGAATACCTTGTCGCGCTCCACGGCGGTGGCTTCCAGTTTCTCTTCTATCTCGTGGTACTCTTCCGGATGTTCGTACTTGAAGCTCAGGTTTTCCAGTTCTGTCTTGATTTTGTACAAGCCGAGGCGGTTGGCGAGCGGGGCATAAATATAGAGTGTTTCGCCTGCAATCTTGAACTGCTTGTTGGGCAGCATGGAGCCGAGTGTACGCATGTTATGCAGACGGTCGGCTATCTTGATGAGGATAACCCGGATATCGTCGGACATGGTGAGCAGCAGCTTCTTGAAGTTCTCTGCCTGCGCCGAGGCACGGTCGCCGAAGATACCGCCGGAAATCTTTGTCAGCCCGTCTACAATCTGGGCGATTTTGGGACCGAAGATGTTTTCAATATCCTCTACGGTGTAGTCGGTGTCCTCCACCACATCATGCAGCAATGCCGAGCATATGGAAGTAGACCCCAGTCCTATCTCATTACAGACAATCTTTGCCACAGCAATGGGGTGCATGATGTAGGGCTCGCCGGAACGACGCTTGATGCCCTTATGCGCCTGGTTGGCAAAGTTGAATGCTTTGGTTATTATTTCGACGCGCTTGCGGTGCTTGGTGGCCAAATAGTCGTTCAACAGTTCTTGGAATGCCTGTTCGATCATTTCCTCTTCGGCTTTTTCCTTTTCCTTCTGACTTATATTTTCTTCCATATACTGCTTTCTCCTTTCTTCACTTCACTTTTTGCAAAAATAAGCAATTTTCAACACCGGGCAAGCGTTTATGTCTTTATTTATAAATCTTCAAGCGCTTTCCTGCGGAGATTCTGGTACTGCGCAATCCATTCCAACTTTTTAACTGATTGACAGTGACGCCGTATTTCCGTGCAATGCTGCCGAGATTCTCGCCACTGCGTATCTTGTGGTAGGTGACATTCCCCGTAGCGGTACTGCCTTTGCTGCTACGTGCCGTCGAGCGTGTATTGGAAACGGCCACGACTCTGCGGTTCTTGAACAGCTCGTTACTGCGGTGGGCATAGATGGTGTCTTGCTTGTCAATGAAGGCACTGATGTAGTTGATGGGGAGGCGTAGCGTCTGCGGCTTGCTCTCTCCGGGGATGATGCTTTTCTTGAATTGGGGATTCAGGCTCTTTATCTGGTCCAGGCTGATGCCGCATAGGTCGGAAATCTGCTCGAAATGAAGGTTACGGCTTACTTGCACCGTATCGGTTGCTTCCGGAATGTCGGTTTCCATGGGGCAGATGTTGTGCTTGCAGTAGTAGGTCATTACGTAGTTGGCGGCAATGAAGGCGGGCACGTAGCCGCGTGTCTCTTTGGGCAGATAGTTGTAGATTTCCCAATAATCGGTTTTCCCTCCCGAGCGGCGGATGGCTTTGTTGATGGTGCCCGGACCGCAGTTGTAGGCGGCAATCACCAGGTTCCAGTCTTTGTAAATGTCATACATGTCCTTCAGGTAGCGTGCTGCCGCCCAGGTCGCCTTTATCGGGTCACGGCGTTCGTCTACGAGGCTGTTGCTTTCCAGTCCGTATATCTTTCCGGTGGCGAGCATAAACTGCCATAGTCCGCAGGCTCCCGCGCGGGATACGGCAGAAGGGTTGAGAGCGGATTCTATGATGGGCAGGTATTTCAGCTCGAGCGGCAGGCCGTAGGCATCCAGCGCTTCTTCGAAGATGGGCATATAGAAGTTGCAGGCGCTCAGCATGAAGGCAACCTGGTTGCGCAGACGTCCGGCATACATGTCGATGAACTTGCGCACAATCTCGTTGTATGGCATTTCCATGACGGTCGGCATGCGCGACAACCGGTCTATGTATACAGAGTCACTGAACATCGGGTTTACGGTAGAGGTGCTGCAGTCTTTTCCCAAGTCTATGTAATTCTTGGCTTTCCAGTCATTGAGCAGGCTGTCCAGCGGATAGGTCATGCTTTTGGGCAGCTCGATGGATTCCTGGCGTTCCGTGCCGTTTTCGCAGATAAGCACTTCCACGCTTTCTTGCGCATGCATGGCCGGAGCGGTGAAGAGGGCGCAAAACAGAAGCGAGGAACCGAGAATAATTCTTTTCATATATATGGCCTTGTGTGTCATTAGGTAATAATTTATGCTTTAATTTTCGTTTTTAGAATCGGAAACTGCATTGCACGCCGACGTTCTTATTAGAGGAACCAGTCATCTGGCTGTTGATTATGGCAGGTTCCACTTTCATGCTGAGGTCGGGGGTGATGTCAAAGTTGGACAGCTCTGCGTCTACGTATGCGTCGACAACGGACAGCAGGTATACACCGATAAAGGCGAAGATGCTCAAGTCGCGGTATCGTCGGAAGGTATCCTTACGCTTCCGTAGTGTCTCCGTCAGCTGGCTTTCGGTATAGTTATAGTTGGGAGGCAGCAGGTCGGTAATGGTACTGGAGTTGAAATTACCATTTACGGCATCCTTGTAGGCGGCCGAATAGTCCTTATACATCTTGCTGTTCCACGTAAGGGCATAGGCACAACCGGCAAATCCTCCATAGAAGATGGGCAGTTTCCAATACTTGCGGTTGTAAATTTGTCCACCGCCGGGAATGACGAGGGCAAGCCAGGTGGCTTTTGTGGGATTAGGTACCCACCTTTTGGGGTCGATGGCCTTTTGCAGACTGTCTGTAGGCACGGGCTGTTCCTTCAGGTCGGGGCTGGCAGTCATTTCCAGCATCTTCCGCTTGTTTTCGGCTGCAAGACTGTCGGCAACAGTGAGGCTGTCCCGGTTCACCACGGTGTTGAGTGTATCGGTCTGATGCCGCTGCGCACGCTTGGAAGCGGCACGTGGACGGTCTTGACCATACATAGCAATCCCTGCCATCTGTAAAAAACAGAGCAGCAGGGCAATGGCTAACTGATATATTCTTCCTTTTTTCCTCATTTATTTCTTCAGCGTATCAAGAATGCCGATGATACGTTCCAATTCTTCTTCGTTATTGAACGGGATACTGATTTTACCTTTTCCTTTCTCCGAGCAGGTTAGCTGCACCTTGGTACTGAAAAAGCCCGAGAGCTGTTGTTTCAGCATATTGAATTCTTCGGGCAGTTTGGCGCGCTTGGGGGCAATCTTACGACCACCGCTCTTCACGCTTTCGCCTTCACTCAGTGACTTTACGATTTCTTCCACTTTGCGTACGGAATACCCGTGCTCCAGGATTTCTTCGAAAATCTTCACTTGCAGTTTGGGATCGCCAAGCGTTACCAAAGCGCGGGCATGTCCCATGTCTATCTGCTTGTTCTGCAGTCCCATCTGGACGGGGGCGGGCAGTTTGAGCAGGCGCAGGTAGTTGGCAATGGTGGTACGCTTCTTACCTACGCGTTCGCTGAGGCGTTCCTGCGTCAGTCCGTATTGTTCCAACAGATGCTGGTAAGCGAGGGCTATTTCTACGGAGTTCAAGTCTTCGCGCTGTATGTTTTCGATGAGCGCCATTTCCATGACGTTCTCGTCATCTGCAGTGCGGATATAGGCAGGGATGCTTGTCAGTCCGGCAAGCTGCGAAGCACGGAAACGACGCTCGCCGGCGATAATCTGGTATTCGTCGTCGCTAAGCTTGCGCAGGGTGATGGGCTGTATGATGCCGATTTCGGAGATGGAATCGGCTAACTCCTGCAACGCAACCGGGTCGAATTCATGACGGGGCTGGTTGGGATTGACCGTAATCTTCGACAGCTCTATCTCATTGATAGAGGAGGAGCCTTCGGTCTTTACTTCATCCATGGAGAAGAGGGCGTCTAGCCCGCGTCCTAATGCATTTCTTTGTGCCATCTGTTTATTTACTATTTGACGATTTACAATTTAACCATACGGGATGATTTGTTTGTGCATTGTAAATATGGTATTTATCACTAATCATTAATCACTAACCACTATAATCACTTCTTTTCGTTTCTGCTTATCAATTCCTTGGCAAGTGCCATGTGGTTTTTGGCTCCGGTTGAGTCTGCGTCATAGAGAATGGTGGGCAGGCCGTAGCTGGGAGCTTCGCTCAGTTTCACATTGCGCTGGATGACGGTGTTGAATACCAATTCCTGGAAGTGGCGTTTCACTTCATCGTAAATCTGGTTGGCCTGGCGCAGACGCGAGTCGTACATCGTCAGCAGGAAGCCTTCGATTTCGAGGGCAGGGTTCAGCTTGGACTTGATGATTTTAATGGTATTCAGCAATTTGCTGATGCCTTCCAGTGCAAAATATTCCGCTTGTACGGGGATGATTACCGAATCGGCGGCAGTCAGTGCGTTGACCGTAATCAGACCCAAAGACGGGGAACAGTCTATCAAGATATAATCAAACTCATTCTTCAGCGGAGCGAGTACTTCTTTCAGTATCTTTTCGCGGTTTTTCAGATTGAGCATCTCTATTTCGGCACCTACCAGATTGATGTGGGAGGAGATTACCTTCAGTGTGTCTATCTCCGTGTCATGAAGGGCCTCGCGTACGTCTGCACGGTCAATAATGCACTCGTAGATAGTACATTCCGACTGCTTGATGTCCACACCCAATCCTGAGGAGGCATTGGCCTGCGGGTCGGCATCTACAACGAGCACTTTCTTTTCAAGCGTGGCGAGTGAGGCTGCGAGGTTGATTGTCGTCGTAGTCTTGCCTACACCACCCTTTTGGTTAGCCATAGCAATTATTTTTCCCATAATCTCAATATTTATTGGCAGCGAAATAAGTGATAATTCCGGATAGCGCCTACAAATTTGGAGAAAGATTGCAAAAACGGTTGATAAGTCGGCTGTTTTGTTAATAACTCACAGACGTTTACCGCTGTTTTTCTTCTTGTAAATTGCGCGTAAAGCGTTCTTTCTCTGTTTAGTGGGCAAATATACGTATTTATCTTGAAATGAAGCTGATTTTTTGTCTCGCTTGCAGAAGATTAAGATTTGTAAACCAATGGAAGACATTGGCTTGGACTATTCTCTCTACTTGCATGAGATGTACATCTCGTGTTGTTTGAAACGTGCATCTCATGTTGCTCGAGATGTACATCTCATGCAGATGGACTACCGTGTGGAAGATGGTCGGGGGATAAGTTGTTCCCGGGCAGAAGGAGAGGAGCTGGTGTCAGACCAAGGCTTTGACGAACTCCCAGCAGAAGTACGCACACATCACACATTTCACTACTGTGCCCAGCAAGAATCCAAGCAGCGAGCCCAGCCCCGATTTCAAGGCCTGGTCTGTCTTGCTGCCTCCCATCAGTTCGCCGGCAAAGGCTCCGAGAAAGGGGCCGAGGATGATGCCCCAAGGCATGAAGAACAACCCTACGATGGTGCCTATGAGGCAGCCGCGCGTTCCCCACCGACTGCCTCCGCTGTATTTGCTGCCCAGCATCGGGACGAAATAATCCAGTATCTGTACAAGGACGACTGCTGCCAGCCATAAAAGTAACTGCGTGGTGGAAAACTGCGCCTTGTCCGTGAAATGTAGAAGCAACAAGCCTGCATAGGCTACGGGCGGTCCCGGAATCATAGGCAGGATGCAGCCTGCCAATCCGACAATCAGGCAGAGGATGCCCAAGATGATGAGAAGAATGTCCATAGGTGTATCGTTTCTGTTGGTGAAGATGACAGCGGTTGTTCCCTGCTACTCGAATCGGTTGTATATGACAATGGGGCGGGAGCGGCGTGTGCTCATCGACGGGAACCATATATCGTCGGCTGTGAGGCCGCATTGCTTGATGGCTTCGGCGCAGTATTCCAGTCGTCCGAAGTCGGCATCGACATTGTTTGTACCGAATGTGAATTTGATTCCACGTGCTTTGGCGCGACGGATAATCTCGAAACTGGGAATCCGGTAGCGTGCATTGATTTCCAGAGCGATTCCATGTTGTTGCAATACATCCAATACGCGTTCAATGCGTCCGTCCGTCCAGTACTTGTCGTAATCATGCGCCATAGTATCGGGCAAGAAGGTAGGGTTGGCATAAATGTCGGCAGGCTCGTTGGTCAGAATCAGGACTGTTTGGTCGACAAGGTGGTCCATATACCTGTCTCTTATACACATCTCCGACCCCACGAGAC
>ERZ1027243.1017-NODE-1017-length-14198-cov-5.582691_pt1 | contig 14198 bp, 10 predicted proteins | sample MGYA00519243_ERZ1027243 | MGnify/ENA primary metagenome ERZ1027243 (study PRJEB26926, sample SAMN06164727) | human gut metagenome | biome: ENVO:00009003; feature: ENVO:2100002; material: ENVO:00002003 | host: Homo sapiens | place: USA | collected 2012 ...
CGTGGGCTCGGAGATGTGTATAAGAGACAGCTTCAGCACCAGCCGATAGTCGCGGCCCAGCTCTTTCACCGACAGCTTTTCGCCCAGTCGCGTCGCGGTCTCCGGCATCGCCCGCTGCAGGCCGAAGAACGAGATGGCCGCCAGCACGGCGAACAGGACAAACATCATCTCCCACGGCAGGACATGCACCCAGGCGGCGCCCACCAGCGGCCCCAGCAGCGGGGCAATCAGCGCCACGTTAGCCATCAGGGCGGTGATTTTGATACACACCGCCTCCTCAAAGGACTCCTGTATCGCCGCATAGCCTACCGCGCCAATAAAGCACAGGCTGATCCCCTGCAGGAAGCGCAGCAGGGTAAACTGCTCAATGGTCTGCGCCAGCAGCGTCGCCAGGCAGGTAACGATGAACCATACTACGCCGGTCAACATCACCGGACGGCGGCCAATACGATCCGACAGCGGCCCCAGCAGCCACTGTAAAAACATGCCGCCTGCCAGATAGGCAGTCATTGAGGTAGGTACCCATTCGTTGCCCACCTGAAATTCCTGCACCACGGCTAACATGCCCGGCTGAATCATATCGTTGCCGATATAAGTGGAAAATTCGTACAGCACCAGACATAACGGGAACAACAGCGCCTGCCTTCCGAGGCGGCGGCCTGAAAGCGAATAATTTTGCATGAAATCTCTTATCTATCAAAAATCGCGCAAAGTGTAATGAAACTCCCGGCGCGGAGATAGTGAATTGTGGGTGACACCGCACAATATTACGAGCCGTGCGCCATCGTCCTGCCTCTCCCCTGTTATTCAGCCTGTGTATATATTCCGTTTATGTTTCAGCAATGTGACAAACGATATACTGACGTTTTTCAGGCTGTTAGCCGTAGACTTTATGGTAGTGGATTTCATAACAACCTGATCTTTAAGATCAATGCCGCCTTTAACTCCGCACCGCTTTTATTTAGGGTAGGCGGCTTAATTGCTATCGGACCAACGAGCCTGGAAGTCTATGCTGGAAAATATTAACTATGCGCTGTTCGCCCTGCTCAACGCGACGCCTGCCTCGCCGCAGTGGGCCATTGAGATGGCGATCTTCATCGCTAAAGATCTGATTCTGATCGTACCTCTGCTGGTGGTGACATTGTGGCTGTGGGGGCCTGCCCAGCGGCAGATGGTGTTTAAGCTGATGCTGGCGCTGACGATCAGCCTGACCGTGTCGTGGGCGATCGGCCACCTCTATCCGCACGATCGGCCGTTTGTCGCCGGCGTAGGCTATAACTTCCTGCACCACGCGGCGGACGACTCCTTCCCCAGCGACCATGGCACCGTCAGCTTTACCTTTGCCCTGGCCTTCCTGTTCTGGCATCGCCTGTGGTCCGGCGCCCTGCTGATGGCCATTGCCGCCGCCATCGCCTGGTCCCGTGTCTATCTCGGCGTGCACTGGCCGCTGGATATGGTCGGCGGGCTGCTGGCCGGGATGTGCGGCTGCCTTGGCGCGGCGCTGATCTGGCATACGTTCGGCCCGGCGCTATACCATCAGCTGCAGCGGCTGTATCGTCTCTGCTTCTCCTTGCCAATCCGCAAAGGTTGGGTGCGCGGCTAAACGCCGCCGTCGCTGCGGCCACCGCGTGACTAACCCGCAAGCGACAGGTAAAATCCCGCTAACGCCCTGCCCCCGCAGGGCGATTTTAGCGCAGAGGGAATATGGAAACTCGCCGTGACGAACGTATCAGTCAGCTCATTCAGGCACTTAAACGCAGCGATAAGCTGCATCTGAAAGAAGCCGCTTCCCTGCTTGGGGTGTCGGAAATGACCATTCGTCGCGACCTCAATGGCCACAGCGGCCCGGTTGTGCTGCTCGGCGGATACATTGTGCTGGAGCCGCGCAGCGCCACCCATTACCTGCTCAGCGATCAAAAAACCCGGCTGGTCGAGGAAAAACGCCGTGCCGCTCGCCATGCGGCCGCGCTGCTGGAGGCCCATCAGATGGCCTTCTTCGACTGCGGGACCACCACGCCGTGGATTATTGACGCCATTGACGATGCCCTGCCCTTCACCGGCGTCTGCTACTCCCTGAACACCTTTCTGGCCCTGCAGGAAAAACCCCAGTGCCGCGCGGTCCTGTGCGGTGGGGAGTTTCATGCCAGCAACGCGATTTTTATGCCGCTGAGCCTTGAGGATACCCTCAGCCATCTGAGCCCTGATATCGCCTTTTACTCGGCGGCGGGGATCGACTGCGAGCAGGGGGCGACCTGCTATAACCTGGAAGAGCTGCCGGTTAAGCACTGGGCGATGCGTCACGCGCGCTATCACGTGCTGGTGGTCGACCACAGCAAGTTTGGCAAAGTGCGTCCGGCGCGCATGGGGGCGTTAGCGAAATTTGACGTGATTGCCAGCGATATCTGCCCGGATGATGAGCTGGTCGCGCTGGCGAAGGCGCAGCAGATTTCCCTACTGTATTGAAGCGTCGCTGCCCGCGCCCCGCAGGGCGCGGGCAGGCATCAGGAGAACCAGCTGCCGAACCAGCCGTGCAGTTTCATCAGCACGAAGTCGATCATCCGGCTGAAGAAGCCGCCCTCTTTTACCGACTCCATGACAATCAGCGGACGCTGTTCAATGGTTTTATCATTTAGCTTAAAGTCGATAGTCCCGACCACCTGCCCCTTCTCCAGCGGCGCGGTAAGCTGCGGCTGATTTAAGGTATAGCTGGCTTTCAGGTTTTTCAGCTGGCCCTTCGGCAAAGTGATAGAGCCCGCCTCGCCAGCCCCCAGTTTCGCTTCATTGCTATCGCCAAACCACACGCGCTGGGTAACGAAGGTGGCATCTGGTTTAATCGGCGTCACGGTTTCAAAGAAGCGGAAGCCCCAGGTCAGCAGTTTTTCTGACTCGTTAAAGCGAATGCGGTCGGTTTTGGTCCCCAGCACCACGGCGATCAAACGCATATCACCCTGAGTGGCCGAGGAGACGAGGTTATAGCCGGCCCCGGCGGTGGTCCCGGTTTTCACGCCATCGGCGTTGAGGTTACTGCTCCACAGCAGGCGGTTGCGGTTCGGCTGGCGAATTTTATTGAAAGTGAACTCTTTCTCTTTATGTACCGCGTACTCTTCCGGTACGTCGTGGATCATCGCTTTGGTCAGCAGCGCCATATCGCGGGCGGTGCTGAACTGCCCCGGCGCGTCAAGGCCGTGGACGGTCATAAAGGTGGTGTTGGTCAGCCCCATCTTTTTGGCGTAGCCGTTCATCAGGCTAACGAAAGCGTCCTGGCTGCCCGCTACGTAGTCAGCAATCGCAATGCTGGCGTCGTTACCGGACTGAATGATGACCCCTTTGTTCAGATCTTCTACGGAAACCTGCATGCCAGGCTTGAGGAACATCACCGATGAGCCGCGCAGCGCCGGGTTGCCGGTCGCCCAGGCATCGCGCCCAACGGTCACCATATCGGTCAGTTTGATTTTTCCCGCTTTTATTGCCTGCCCTACCACGTAGCTGGTCATGATCTTCGTCAGACTGGCCGGGTCGAGTTTTTCATCGGCATTGCCTTCGCTGAGCACCTTCCCGCTGGCATAGTCCATCAGGATCCAGGCGCGAGCGTCAATTGAAGGGGCGTCGGGGAGTTGTTCCGCAGCCTGCACCGCAGGTGCGACAAGAAATAACAGCGCGCAACCTGCCGCGAGGCCGCGAAGGGAAAAAGCGTCATGCATCATAAGAGCCACCCAAGTATCCTTTCCAAACAAAATATGCCGCGCCACTCTGACCGCGCCGCAGCAACCGGTGAGTAAAGCGTACAAATGACCTTAAAGAAACAGCGAGTTGGTAAAGTTTTTAAAGTTTACGCAATAACATGCCGCTGTGCTTTAATCAGAACAATTTTTTTGATCGTAATCGCCTTAATGTTAACTTTATTATGGCAAGAAAAAAATCGCCTTTCAAAACCAATTAGTCACCGAAATTTCAATGACATAGCTCACTTCTCTTCGGGAAAAATGCTACTAAAGAGACGTCGCAAGCGTGTCTTTCATCGTGGTTTGCCTGGTCATAGATTCACATTATGGCGGGGCCGTGTGGGGTAAGCGAAAGCCTGGCCAGTGATATCCAGTCGCCTCGCCCCTACCCCCTTCACCTGAGAACCGGGGATGGTTGTTACTGCTGATACCCTTCACAAAACTCAAAATGTCGGCCCGGTTGCATTCCATGAGGCCCAGTTCAACTTCCGAACTCACAATAACCACATCTGGCCTGCTGCTGTAGAAGTCTCAGACGCTTAAATATAAACCTGAAGGTTCTGTAGGCCCTATTTACGCCTGAAATGCAGTTGAGAACTCCCGGGCTATGCTTGAGACGGTCATTACGCCCGTCTCAGGAAATTAGCAACAACGCCCGCACTTTTCTCTCCATCGGGTCTGCCTGCTCGCCATGTTCAGCAGGGCTTCGATTGCCATAGCATTCCGCCGATGGAGGCGCAATCTCCTTGATAAAGGATATCAATCAGCTATCCCCCCTATACGCCATCATCAGGGATTGAGGTCAGGAAGGGAGAGCCTCCCGCTAATGATATGAATTATTCGCCCACTGGATAAGCAGGCAGACGGCTTCCCTGTTTTAGTCGGCATATCGGTAAAAGATAGTTTATCGGGCTATTTTCCCTTTCCGTATTACACAAGTAAGAAAAATAGCACATCGATAAGGATGGATTCCTGGTCATTAAATACAGTATAGTTTCCCCTGCAATCTTTATGGAAGCGGGTAGCTCACCCGCAGTTATTCCATAAATTAAGATTCGCATATTGTGTTGAAAATGGCATATCCCTTTATGCGTGTAATTACACCCCAGCCTGTCGCTGGGCTTTTTTTTTCAAGGCGACTCTGGATGGTGATAAATTTTACAAATACATTCATAACAGCGCATCCACAGCCGTGGCCTTTACAGAAGTATTGCTCTCAAAACCCCGGGTCGCTCTGATTCTGTTGCCCGTTATTAATCACGCCGGTTTGATGAAAAGGTTAACATCTCTTCCCGGGTAATCTCCTACCCTTCTCGTCCGATGCCATATCGAGCTCTACGACTCGCTCTTCCAGACTGCAGTTCGCCAGTGCTTCTTTTATCCCTATTTCGTTTTGCAGGGATGTTTTGATAGCACCGCGATAGTATGCTGGCCATCCTTATCAGTCATTCATTTTAACCGCCTTTTTCAAATCCTTCCGGGGAAAGTAAAGTCCTCTACCAGGCTCTGCTCGTTTAACGCTATAGATTCAAATACTGATTATTGCATTATATACCACTTACCCCCGCAGTGATTACCCAGGTAAGATAAATAGCACAAAAGTAAGGGTGGATTCCTGGTTATTTAATACAGTATATTTCCCATGTAGTCTGTATGGAAGTTGATGGTTACCTTTGGTTAACCCATACTTCGAGACTCGAATATTATCTTGAGAACAGCATGCAACCCTGAGTAAATTTACTCCCCAGTGCCAGTCACTGGGTTTTTTTTGCTATTTTTCAGAATATCTTCCAGCCAGTCGGCGACTCTCATGGTCTATTTTTTCTGGGTGGGATGAAAAAGATGTATATCCGATCGATAAAAACAACAGTTCATCCCTGTAAAAATATAATTCTTTCACTGACTTTCTATTTATTAATATTAACCTGTGTTTCTCAGATGATTGCGATGCAATAATCAGCATCAAATTATAACCTCAGGCGACATTGAGATTTTAACCGAGACGGAGAGGGAGCGTTTTTATAGATTCGCGCATGACTTAAAGCTTTAATTATCAATAAGATACACCATTATCACACCCTTTCCTTCGTAGCGTAACACCCTATAGATATTACTCCTGTAAAATAGTAAAAACACTTTCCGGGCCCTGTGACCCAGAAGTGCCCCTGGCTGAAGGGAGTAAGCATAAAAACCTTTAATAACAGCCAAATAAAAAAGCTTGCCGGATTTTTAACTTTATCCCAACATGATCGCCGATCGCGCTGCAACGGCAGTGAAACAAACTCAGGAGCGAAAATGATTACACTGTGGGGACGTAATAACTCGACCAACGTGAAGAAAGTACGCTGGGTGCTGGAGGAGCTGGATCTGCCTTATCAGCAGATCCTCGCCGGGCTGGAGTTTGGTCTCAATCATGACCCGGAATATCTGGCGATGAACCCGAACGGGCTGGTGCCGTTGTTAAAGGACGATGCCACCGGGGTGGTATTGTGGGAATCAAATACGATTATTCGCTACCTGGCGGCCCAGTATGGCGTTGACCGTCTGTGGCTGGCCGCGCCGGCGCAGCGCGCGCAAGGGGAAAAGTGGATGGATTGGTCCAACGGCACCCTCTCTCCCGCCCATCGCCCGGTATTAATGGGCCTGGTGAGAACGCCGCCGGAGCAGCGCGACCCGGCGGCCATCGCCGCGGGGATCAGCGCCTGCGAAGCGCTGTTCGCCATGCTGGATGACGAACTGGCCAAAACGCCGTGGCTCTCCGGCGAGCAGTTCGGCCTTGGCGATATTGCCGTCGCTCCCTTCGTCTACAATCTGTTGTCGATCCTCGACAGCTGGCAACCGCGGCCCCATCTGCAGCGCTGGTATCAGCAGATTAGCCAACGTCCTGCCTGGCGCGAAGTAGTGCAGATCCCGGTGACCTGATGCTAAGCCTCGGGACTCAACCGCAATAGCTCGCCGTTAGACTCGTCGGTTAAAACGTACAGATAGCCGTCGGGTCCCACGCGAACATCGCGGATGCGTTTTCCGCGCGCCTCCAGTAATCTCCCCTCCTCGCGGACCTGATTACCGTCCACCGCCAGGACAATCAGCGATGTCTCCTTCAGCGCGCCGATAAACAGCTTATGCTGCCACTGGGGAAAGGTCGGCGCCGAATAAAAGGCCATCCCGCTCACCCCGGGAGAGACCGGCCAGACATACAGGGGAGGTTCGGTCCCCGGAACCGTTTTGCCTTTTGCTTCCGGAATGGGCAGGCCGCTGTAGTTAATACCGTGCGTCGCCAGCGGCCAGCCGTAATTTTTCCCCGCCTGCGGAATATTAATTTCATCTCCGCCACGCGGGCCATGCTCGTTCAGCCACAGCGCCTCGCTCCAGGGATTCATCGCCATGCCCTGCGGATTACGGATGCCGTAAGCCCAGATCTCCGGCCTGGCGTCAGCCCGGCCGACAAAAGGGTTATCCGGCGGTACACCTCCGGTCTCCGTCAGGCGGACCACTTTCCCCTGCAGCTTGCTGAGATCCTGGGCGGTGGCGCGCTGATTATTTTCGCCCAGCCCGATAAACACATATCCTTTGCCGTCGAACACCAGCCTGCCGCCAAAATGATTGCCGACGGAGAGCTTCGGCTGCTGGCGAAAGACCACGGTAAAGTTCGTCAGCTGCGTGGCATCCTCGCTCAACCGCCCATAGCCCACCGCGGTGCCCGCCTTACCGCTGGCGTCGCTTTCCGCATAGCTCAGCCACACCCGCCGCGACTGGGCGAAATCCGGGGCCAGCGCCACGTCCAGTAGGCCACCCTGGCCGTTGGCCCATACCTGCGGCACGCCGGCTATCGGCGCCGACAGACCTTTACCCGGCTGCCAGCGCTTGAGCTCGCCGCCGCGCAGGGTGATCAGTATGCCCTGATCGTCAGGCAGAAAGGCCATGCCCCACGGCTGGGCCAGCCGGTTTTGCAATACCTCCACCCGCACCGCGGCCTGGCTCAGGGCTGGTAGCGCTAAGGCACTCAATATCAACAGCAGTGGGATCGGACGCATGGCATTCTCCTTTCGTCAGCTCTGGGCTAAAGGGTAGCCAGCGGGGAAATTTGCGCGGGGATTTTTACATAACCTTTAACAGGGGAAGCGTTCACTTCCCCTGGGTTTCAGCCGATCAGGCATGAGTGATTGGCGCCAATTTATTCAATTTATGAATATTTGAGGTCAATCCTGTCAGACAGCGTTCTAGCTTCTCTACGTTAACAGCGATGTATAGCGGACAATCATGATGCCCGCTCATCAGGCATAGTGCAGCGGCGGCGACCGATTCGCCGGCCAGGCGAAGGACATCCCTCTCCTCCGGTGAAATGGCATTCTGCAGGCGCGGCGCCTGCGCACGCATTTCACGGCAAAGCTCAAACAAGTTATCACGCAGATGGTCATTTTCGCTGACTGACATGTAGCCTTTGGCCTTTCGCAGTTGCAGATAGGCGTCAATATCGATATTGGCGTTAATAAGCTTCTGCAGAAGGTGGCGGTATAGTCTGTCAACGGTCATCACGGTTCCTCCTCTGTCGTCCTTTACCCTTTCCATAATACGGTTATTTTTTGTGCAAAATGATGCGCCAGGTCAATAATCCCCAGTTCTTTAACATCATTTACAATGTGGCAACTTTAACGCATTGTAGGGTGTATAACAAAAACAATGTTATACGATCACAATTAATTTCAATCTGAAATTAATAAACAGAAAATGGCAATAAGAGACAAAATTAGTGCAGCAATGATCACAATACCTCATATGGCCTGTTGCACCATCGTCAATTAGGATGTCATAACAAATAATTAATGTAATACGTATAACATATCAGGAAAACAGCGAACGCGGCCCGCGGATCGCTGAAATTCTCTCTGCCCATTTGCAAGGAACTGAAACATGACGTCCGGTAAAAGAAACTACCTTCTGTTGAGTCTTTTCGATTTCCTCTACCTGTTCGCCTGGTCGTCGACCATGGCTTTCTTCGTTATCTGGACCACCCAGCATCTTGGCATCAGCGCCACGAAGACCGGGCTGCTTTACTCGGTCAACGCCTTTATCGCCCTGCTGATGCAGCCTTTCTTCGGCTTTATCTCTGACAAGTTCGGCCTGAAAAAACGGCTTATCTGGCTGCTGGTCGCCCTGCTCCTGCCGGTGGGCCCCTTCTTTATCTACGTTTACGCGCCGCTGCTGGTGCACAACTTTTGGTTTGGCGCCTTGCTGGGAGGGATCTATCTGGGGATCATCTTTAACTCCGGCTGCGGAGTAATCGACTCTTATATCGATAAGATTTCCCGGCGCTATCAGTTCGAATATGGTCGTGTGCGGATGTGGGGCTCGTTAGGCTGGGCAGCGGCGGCCTGGATTGTGGGTAAATATATCGACAGCAATCCTAATCTGGCCTTCTGGCTCGCCAGCCTCGCCATTGTCATCGCCGCCATCTGCTTTATGCTAACCAAAATTGAATTAACCGACGCCGATGTGGCGCGAAGCGAATCGCTGAAGGTCTCTCATGCCCTTGAGCTGGCGAAGAATGGTCAGTTCTGGATGCTGCTGCTCTTTACCCTGTTCGTCACGCAGATTTACGACACCTACGATCAGCAGTTTGCCCAGTACTTCTCGCTACAGTTCCCGACGCCGGAGGAAGGCAACCGCTGGTACGGGATCCTCGCGTCTATTCAGGTCTGCGGTGAAACCCTGTTCCTCTGCCTGATGCCATGGTTTGTTAACCGGACCGGCGCCAAATGGGCGCTGATCATCGCCGGGCTGATCATGTCGGTACGTATTGTCGGCTCAGCCGTGCCCCTCGGTCCGGTGTGGATTGGTGCGGTGAAAATGATGCATGCTCTGGAGAAGCCGTTGATTCTGGTATCGGTCTTTAAATTCATCGCCGCCAACTTCGACCACAAGCTCTCTTCGACGGTCTATTTGCTGGTGCTGTTCGTCGCCTCGATCGCCACCGCCATTTACTCTCCGCTGGCAGGCTATCTGTACGATACCATTGGCTTCGCCAACACCTATCTGATTCTCGGCAGCGTCGCCGGGCTCTTTACCCTGATCTCTATTTTCACGCTGCAGGATAAGCGCGAGCCGAAAAAAACCGGCACCACCCCCTCCGCAGCCATTAACCCGGCGCAATAAGTCTCTGCCCGGCAGCCACGCCGGGCTTGAGCCGCCTGCGCGCGCGGCTTGTCAGAAGCGTGTCCCGCCCCTCTGCTCCGGGGCGTGTGGGATCCGCTCTGGCGGTGGGGGGCGTAAAAGACAGGTCGGGGGCGCTTTTTCACCATTAACCGCGACGGAGCTATACTCTTTTTCGCAAAGATCTGTAGAATTCCTGCCCTGACCACTCCAATAATTGAACACTTTTTAAGCTATGAGCAATGTCACGCATCAGCCGAAAATCGGCTTCGTCTCCCTGGGCTGCCCGAAAAACCTCGTGGACTCAGAGCGTATCCTGACCGAACTGCGCACCGAAGGTTATGACGTCGTACCGACCTACGACAACGCCGATATGGTGATCGTTAACACCTGCGGCTTTATTGATAGCGCTGTGCAGGAATCGCTGGAAGCGATCGGCGAAGCGTTGAAAGAGAACGGCAAGGTAATCGTCACCGGCTGTCTCGGCGCGAAAGAGGATCAGATCCGCGAAGTGCATCCGAAGGTGCTGGAGATCACCGGTCCGCACAGCTATGAGCAGGTGCTGGAGCATGTCCATCATTATACGCCGAAGCCGAAGCACAACCCGTTCCTGAGCCTGGTGCCGGAACAGGGGGTTAAGCTGACGCCGCGCCACTACGCCTATTTAAAAATTTCTGAAGGCTGCAACCATCGCTGCACCTTCTGCATCATCCCGTCCATGCGTGGCGATCTGGTGAGCCGTCCGATTGGCGAAGTGCTGGCCGAAGCCAAACGCCTCGCTGACGCCGGCGTGAAAGAGCTGCTGGTGATTTCGCAGGACACCTCTGCCTACGGCGTCGACGTCAAGCACCGCACCGGCTTCCACAACGGTATGCCGGTGAAGACCAGCATGGTCAGTCTGTGCGAAGAGCTGGCGAAGCTCGGCATCTGGGTGCGCCTGCACTATGTCTATCCGTACCCGCACGTTGACGATGTGATCCCGCTGATGGCGGAAGGCAAGATTCTGCCGTACCTCGATATTCCGCTGCAGCACGCCAGCCCGCGTATTCTGAAGCTGATGAAGCGTCCAGGTTCTGCGGACCGTCAGCTGGCGCGCATTAAGCAGTGGCGTGAAATTTGCCCGGATCTGACCCTGCGCTCCACTTTTATTGTGGGCTTCCCGGGCGAAACGGAAGAAGATTTCCAGATGCTGCTCGACTTCCTGAAAGAGGCGCGTCTCGACCGCGTCGGCTGCTTCAAGTACAGCCCGGTTGAAGGCGCTACCGCCAACGAGCTGGCGGACCAGGTGCCGGAAGAGGTGAAAGAAGAGCGCTGGAACCGCTTTATGCAGCTGCAGCAGCAGATCTCTGCCGAGCGTCTGCAGGAGAAAGTGGGGCGCGAAATCCTGGTGCTGGTAGATGAAGTTGATGAAGAAGGCGCCATTGGCCGCAGCATGGCCGACGCTCCGGAAATCGACGGCGCGGTGTACCTGAACGGCGAAACCCGCGTTAAGCCGGGCGACGTGGTGCGGGTGAAAGTCGAGCACGCCGACGAATACGACCTGTGGGGTACCCGGGTCTAGTCCAGCTTCCCGGATAGCGGCTTAGCGCATTCCCCAGCCTACGGGGTCCTCCCGTAGGCTCCCCCCCCAGGTCCGCGCAAGCGCAGCGCCGCCGGGTAATTTATCAGTCATCATGCCTTCATATTGCCGGGTGGCGGCTAACGCCTTACCCGGCCTACAGTTCGTGCGGCCTGCCGTTAATTTATTCACCATTGTTGCTGAAACTGCCGGTGCTGGCGGCCTCAACATCGCTGAGACGTTCCCGAAAGGCCGGGGCAGGCCGCATGGATGCTGGCTGAGGGCCGTGTTTTGCAGGGACGCTGCCTCGGCCCGACCCGAAGCCTGCAGGGATAAGTCGAAGGCACCACGCAGTGGCGATGTTGCTGGCCGGAGCCCGGGGGTACAGGGGGCGGCGGCGACTGGCCGCCCCCTGTGCGCTCCCTGCGCCATGAATGACATAACGCAGACAATTAACCGGGAGCGCAAACTACGCTGAAGCCACCGATAACATAAACAACAACACTGCAGTACTTCCCCTCACCCAGGCCCTCTCCCGAAGGGAGAGGGAACTGTCCCGCTGGCGTTTAGGCCCGTGCAAGCGCAGCGCCGCCGGGCAATAATCAGGCACGGTACCCGTGGTGTTGCCGGGTGGCGGCTGCGCCTTACCCGGCCTACAGGATCCATTCACAGGCTCACACCCCGTAGGCCCGGCAAGCGCAGCGCCGCCGGGCAAGATATCAGGCACGGTATCCTTGATTTCGCCGGGTGGCGGCTGCGCCTTACCCGGCCTACAGGATCCACTCACAGGCTCACACCCCGTAGGCCCGTGCAAGCGCGCCGCCGGGCAACAGTATCCGGCCCCCTCCCCTACTTCGCCAGGCTGGCAAAGCGAGCAAAGACCGCATCAAAAATCGCCAGCCCCTGCGCCACCTGCTCAGCAGTAATGGTGCACGGCGGCACCACGTGAATGCGGTTCTCCACCACAAAGGCCAGCAGCCCAGCTTCGGTCAGGGCCCCTTTGATCGCAGCCATGTCGGCGGCGGTCAGCGGCGTTTTTTGTTCACGGCTGCTCACCAGCTCCAGCGCCTGGAACAGGCCGCGACCGCGCACCTCGCCGATAATGGCGTGCTTCTCCGCCAGCGCCTCGAGACCGGGGCGCAGCACCTCGTTGCCGATAGAGGCCGCGTTCTCAACCACCTTCTCCTCTTTCATCGCGTCGATGGTGGCGACAATCGCCGCCATCGCCAGCGGATGGCCGGAGTAGGTCAGCCCCCCGGCAAAGAAGTGGTCGTCAAAATAGCGGGCAATCGGCTCGCTAATCAGCCCCCCGCCCGCCGGCACGTAGCCGGCGTTAACTCCCTTGGCAAAGGTCACCAGATCCGGCACCACGCCATCCTGCTCGAAGGCGAACCAGCTGCCGGTGCGGCCAAAGCCGGCCATCACCTCATCGAGGATCAGCACGATGCCAAACTCGTCGGCCAGGGCGCGCACGCCCTGCATATAGCCTGCCGGCGGCACGAGGATCCCGGCGGTGCCGGGGATGGACTCCAGCAGGATCGCCGCGATGGCCGTCGGCCCCTCGCATTCAATGATCCGCCGCAGATGCGCCAGCGCGCGCTGGCACTCCTCTTCCTCAGTCGCGGCGTTGAACTCGCTGCGGTAAAGGTAGGGGTTGAAGAAGTGAACGTGGCCGCGGGAGAACTCATTCGGCACCCGGCGCCAGTCGCCGGTAGCGGCGATCGCGCTGCCGGTGTTGCCATGATAGGAACGATAGGCCGACAGCACCTTGTCGCGCCCGGTATAGAGCCGCGCCATGCGAATCGCGTTCTCATTGGCATCCGCCCCGGCGTTAGTGAAGAACACCTTACTGAAGCCCGCCGGCGCCAGGTCGACGATGCACTTCGCCGCTTCGCCGCGGGCAAGGTTGGCGGTGGCGGGCGCGATGGTGACCAGGGTCTCCAGCTGCGCCTTCATGGCCGCCAGTACCCGGGGGTGCTGATAGCCAATGTTGACGTTCACCAGCTGGCTGCTGAAATCGAGCCAGGTGTTCCCCTCATAATCCCATAGCTCGCAGCCTTGCGCCCCGGCGATGACCAGCGGGTTGAGATTGCCCTGCATCGACCATGAATGAAACACATAGGCGCGATCCAATTGCCGAACTTCGTCATTGCTTACCGCGACCTCGTTGTGAATTGCCAGCTTCATACCCTGCCCTCTCTCATGTCGTAGTGGTTGGCTTCATCATTGGCCTTGGCCGCGCAAATCGGATAGAGCCAGTGCGCGCATAACGATGTGACACGGTGTCACATCCCCGCCCGTCGTCTGGCCCTGTGCCTTGTCGTCCGGCGTTTTTATAGTGAAGGGACAACCGCACAGGAGAATGAGATGGCAACGAGCAACGTAGTGTTTATCACCGGGGCGACCTCGGGTTTTGGCGAAGCGGCAGCGCAGGTGTTTGCCGACGCGGGCTGGTCGCTGGTGCTGAGCGGGCGCCGCTATCCGCGACTGAAGGCCTTGCAGGACAGACTCGCCGCCAGGGTGCCGGTGCATATTATTGAGCTTGACGTTCGTGACAGCGAGGCGGTGGCTGCCGCCGTGGCGTCGCTGCCCGCCGATTTCGCCGATATCACCACCCTGATCAACAACGCCGGGCTGGCGCTGTCGCCGCTGCCGGCGCAGGAGGTGGCGCTGGAGGACTGGAAAACGATGATCGACACCAACGTCACCGGTCTGGTGACAGTCACCCACGCCCCTGTCTCTTATACACATCTCCGAGCCCACGAGAC
>ERZ1027243.1032-NODE-1032-length-14027-cov-5.051746_pt1 | contig 14027 bp, 7 predicted proteins | sample MGYA00519243_ERZ1027243 | MGnify/ENA primary metagenome ERZ1027243 (study PRJEB26926, sample SAMN06164727) | human gut metagenome | biome: ENVO:00009003; feature: ENVO:2100002; material: ENVO:00002003 | host: Homo sapiens | place: USA | collected 2012 ...
CCTATTAAGTCGTCGGCAGCGTCAGATGTGTATAAGAGACAGTCATATGCATATGCAGCGGACTCTCCCCGAGGCTTTTGGCCATCGAGGGGAGGGCGGTATTAACGATGGTGGTGTCCAGCGACTGCATAAAGAAGCCGAACGCCACTATCCATAGCTGCCAGCGCACGCTGGCCGGGAGGTCTGTCATGTTATTCGCTTACCGGTTGAGAGGAGTGACGCGAAAAACGCAGCCGCAGACGGTCAAAGAAAAGATAGACCACCGGCGTGGTGTAGAGCGTTAACAGCTGGCTCATCACCAGACCGCCGACGATGGTGATCCCCAGCGGCTGGCGCAGCTCAGAGCCATCGCCCCCGGAGAGCACCAGCGGCAGGGCGCCGAACAGCGCGGCGAGGGTGGTCATCATAATCGGCCGGAAACGCAGCAGGCAGGCCTGGAAAATCGCCTCTTCCGGCGTCAGGTTGCCGTTACGCTGCGCCTCCAGGGCAAAATCAACCATCATGATGGCGTTTTTCTTAACGATACCAATTAATAACATAATCCCAATCAGGGCGATTAGGCTGAACGGGGCATCGAAGATCTCCAGCGCCAGCAGAGCGCCCACCCCGGCGGAGGGCAGCGTCGAGAGGATGGTCAACGGATGCACATAGCTCTCATATAGCACCCCCAGCACGATATAGACCGTGGCGATAGCCGCGAGGATCAGGATCACCTGCGCGTTCATGGTCTGCTGGAACACCTGAGCGGTACCGGCAAAGGAGCCGCGCACGCTCGACGGCACCCCGAGCTGGGTCATCGCGCGGTCAATGGCCTCGCTGGCTTCCGACAGCGAGCGGCCGGTGGGCAGGTTAAAGGAGATAGTGGATGCCGCCGACAGCCCCTGGTGGTTCACCGACAGCGGGGCATTGGCCGGCTGCCATTTAGCGAAGTAGGCCAGCGGGATCGGCTTGCCGTCGCTGTTAATGACGAACATCTTATCCAGGGCGCTGACGTCCTGGGTGTAGGCCGGATCCACCTCCATCACCACCTTATACTGGTTGAGCGGCTGGTAGATGGTAGAGATCTGCCGCTGGCCAAAGGCGTTGTTCAGCAGGTTGTTGGCGTCCTGGACGCTGATGCCGAGGCGCGACATGGTATCCCGGTCATAAACCAGGTCCATTTCGGCGCCATTGTCCTGCTGATCCGAGTTGACGTCCGCCAGCTCCGGCAGCGCCGCCAGCGCTTTGCGGATCTTCGGCTCCCACTCGCGCAGCGCCGACAGGTCGTCGGACAGCAGGGTGTACTGATAGCTGGCGTTCGACTGCCGGCCGCCGACGCGGATATCCTGCACCGCCATCAGAAACAGGTTGGCCCCGGGCTCGTTGGCCAGCTTTTTGCGCAGCCGGTCGATCACCTGCTGCGCCGTCTCGTGGCGCTGGTCGCGCGGCTTGAGGGTGATAAACATCATCCCGCTGTTGACCCGCGAGCCGCCGGTAAAGCCGGTGACGTTATCCACCGCCGGATCTTCGCGAATGATCTTCATAAAGTCCTGCAGCTTGCCGCGCATCGCCTGGAAGGAGATGCTCTGGTCGGCCTGAATGCCGCCCATCAGCACCCCGGTGTCCTGCTCCGGGAAGAAGGTTTTCGGGATCGAAATATAGAGCCAGACGCTGAGGGCGATGGTGCCCAGCACCACCAGGCCGGTCAGCCGGCTGTGCTTCAGCACCCATTTTAACGATTTACCATAGCCGCCCTGCACGGCCACCAGCAGGCGGCCAAAGCCGCGGTTGCGCGTCGGCTGGTGGGGCTTGCCGCTTTTCAGCAGCCAGCCGCACATCATCGGCGTCAGGGTGAGGGAGACCGCCAGCGAGATGCCGATCGCCACCGACAGGGTGACGGCGAACTCGCGCAGCAGGCGGCCGGGCAGGCCGCCCATCAGCAGCAGCGGCAGGAACACCGCCACCAGCGACAGGCTCATCGACAGCACGGTAAAGCCGACCTCGCGGCTCCCCTGCAGCGCCGCCTGCAGCGGTTTCATCCCCGCCTCCAGATGGCGGGAGATATTCTCCAGCACCACGATAGCGTCATCCACCACGAAGCCGGTGGCGATGGTCAGGGCCATCAGCGACAGGTTATTGAGGCTGAAGCCGCACAAATACATCGCGGCGAAGGTGCCGATTAAGGAAACCGGGACGGCGACGGCCGGGATCAGCGTGGCGCGTCCCGAGCGCAGGAACAGGAACACCACGAGGATCACCAGCGCCACCGAAATCACCAGCGTCTGCTCCACCTCCTCCAGCGAGGCGCGGATGGTCGGCGAGCGGTCCTGGGCGATCTGCAGGTCGATAGCCGCCGGAATGGTCTGCTGCAGCTCCGGCAGGCGGGCGCGGATGCTGTCCACCGTCTGAATGATATTGGCTTCCGGCAGTTTGCGGATCATCAGCAGGATCGCCGGTTTGGCGTTGGTCATCCCGGCGTTGCGTACGTCCTGCACCGAATCCGAGACGGTAGCGACATCTCCCAGCCGCACCGCGGCGCCATTTTGATAGTGGACGATCAGTGGCTGATAGTCGGCGGCGGTCTTCAGCTCATCGTTGGTCTGCACCTGCCAGCGGTGCGCGCTGTCCTCCAGCGCCCCCTGCGGTTTGCGCACGTTGGCGTCGCTGATGGCGGTGCGCACCGCGTCCAGCGACACGCCCTGGTTAAACAGCGCCTGTGGGTTGAGGTCGACGCGCACCGCCGGCAGGGAGCTGCCGCCGACGTCGACATCGCCCACGCCGTCGATCTGCGCGATGGTCTGCGCCAGCTGGGTGGAGGCGAAATCATACAGCTCACCCTGGGAGTAGGTGTCCGAGGTCAGCGTCAGGATCATGATCGGCGCATCCGACGGATTGGCTTTGCGATAGGTCGGCCGGCTGGGCATTCCGCTCGGCAGCAGGCTTTGCGCGGCGTTGATCGCCGCCTGAACGTCGCGCGCCGCGCCGTTGATATCGCGGTCGAAGTTAAACTCGAGAATGATGCGGGTGCTGCCGAGCGAGCTGGAGGAGGTCATCTCATTGACCCCGGCTATTCGTCCCAGGGAGCGCTCCAGCGGGGTGGCCACCGACGAGGCCATGGTCTCCGGCGAGGCTCCCGGCAGCGAGGCGCTAACCATGATCACCGGGAAGTCCACCTGCGGCAGCGGGGCTACCGGCAGCAGCCGGAAGCCGAGAATGCCGCACAGGGTGATGGCCAGCGAGATGAGGATCGTCGCCACCGGGCGGTAAATGAAGAGGGCGAAAAACTTCACTTACGCCTCCTCTTCCTGACGCGGGAAGCGGCGCTTCAGGTGCAGCGACAGGCGGTCGAACAGCAGATAGATCACCGGGGTGGTGAACAGGGTCAGCACCTGGCTGAGCATCAGACCGCCGACCATGCCGATCCCCAGCGGACGCCGCAGCTCGGCGCCGACGCCGGTGCTCAGCATCAGCGGCAGCGCGCCGAGCAGGGCGGCGAGGGTGGTCATCAGGATCGGCCGAAAACGCAGCAGACAGGCCTGGTAGATCGCTTCCCGCGGCGGCATGCCCTGCTCGCGCTCAGCGGCCAGCGCGAAGTCGATCATCATGATGGCGTTCTTCTTCACGATGCCGATCAGCAGAATGATGCCGATGATGGCGATCACGTCCAGCTCGCTGCCCGCCAGCCACAGCGCCAGCAGCGCCCCGACCCCGGCGGTGGGCAGGGTGGAGAGAATCGTGATCGGATGGATAAAGCTCTCGTACAGCACCCCCAGCACGATATACATCGCCACCACCGCGGCGACCACCAGCCAGACGGTGCTGCCGAGCGCCGACTGGAAGGCCAGCGAGCTGCCCTGGAACTGGGTGCGAATATCGGTCGGGAAATCCAGCGACTGTTCGGCGGCGAGGATCGCCTCCACCGCTTCGCCCAGCGAGTAGTTGTCCGGGACGTTAAACGAGATGGTGGTCACCGGGAACTGATCGAGGTGGTTCACCGACAGCGGGGTAAAGCGCTGCTCCACCGTGGCGATGGCGGTCAACGGCACGATGCCGCCGTCGCTGCTGGTGAGGCGGATATTCTCCAGCGCCGCGAGGCCCGGCGTCGCCTCGGTATCCTGCTCGAGCACCACGCGATACTGATTCGCCTGAGTGTAAATAGTGGAGATCAGCCGCTGGCCGAAGGCGTTGTACAGCGCGTTATCGACATCGGCCATTGAGATGCCGAGGCGGCTGGCGCTGTCGCGATCCACCTTGATATAGGCGGCCAGGCCTTTGTCCTGCCAGTCGCTGCTGACGTCGGCCAGCTGCGGCTGGGCCTGCAGGCGGCTGAGCAGTGGCGGCACCCAGGTGCTCAGCGCCTCGAGGGAGTTTGCCTGCAGGGTGAACTGATACTGGGTGCGGCTCACCGTGGTGTCGATGGTCAGGTCCTGGGTCGGCTGCAGGTAGAGCGCCACGCCCGGGACGCCGTCCACCGCCTGCTGCAGGCGGCTTATCACCGTCTGGACGCGGTCGTCGCGTTCATCCAGCGGCTTGAGGTTGATCTGCAGACGGGCGCTGTTCAGCGCCGGGTTGGTGCCGTCGACGCCGACGAAGGAGGTCAGACTCTCCACCGCCGGATCCTTAAGGATAATGCTGGCCACCTGCCGCTGGCGCTCGGCCATGCTGGCGAAGGAGACCGACTGCGGCGCCTGGAGGGTGCCCTGGATAATGCCGTTATCCTGGATCGGGAAAAAGCCTTTCGGGATAAAGACCCACAGGATAATCGACAGCGCCAGGGTGCTCAGGGCGACGCCGAGCGTCAGCCACGGATGGTTCAGCACCCGGCTCAGCCAGCGGCCATAGACGGCGATCACCCGTTCGAAGAAACGCTCGCTGGCTCGCGAGAATCGGTTCTGCTTACGCAGCGATTCGTGGCTTAGCATACGGGCGCACATCATCGGCGTCAGGGTCAGGGAGACCACCGCCGAGATAAGAATAGCGACGGCAAGGGTGACGGCGAATTCGCGGAACAGGCGGCCGACGATATCGCCCATAAACAGCAGCGGGATCAACACCGCGATCAGCGAGAAGGTGAGGGAGATGATGGTGAAGCCGATCTCCCCCGCGCCCTTCAGCGCGGCGGCCAGCGGCTTCTCGCCTTTTTCGATATAGCGCGAGATGTTCTCGATCACCACGATGGCGTCATCCACCACGAAGCCGGTGGCGATGGTCAGGGCCATCAGCGTCAGGTTATTGATCGAAAAGTCGAGGAACACCATCACCGCGAAAGTGCCCACCAGCGACAGCGGCACCGCGACGCCGGGAATAATGGTCGCTGGCACGTTGCGCAGAAACAGGTAGATGATCATCACCACCAGGGCGATGGCCAGCATCAGCTCAAACTGGGTGTCGCGCACCGAGGCGCGGATGTTGGTGGTCCGGTCGGAGAGGACCTGCACCTTCACCGATTTCGGCAGGCTCTCGGTGAGCTGCGGCAGCATCTGGCGAATGCTGTCGGCGGTGTCGATGATGTTGGCCCCCGGCTGGCGCTGGACGTTCATCACGATGGCCCGCTGCTGGTTGGCCCATGCCCCGAGCCAGCTGTTTTCGGCCCCTTGTTCGACGCTGGCGACATCGCCGAGCCGGATCGGCGCCCCGTTCTGATAAGCGATAATCAGCCGGCGATAATCCTCAGCGGACTGCATCTGATCGTTAGCGGAAAGCGTCACCGCGCGGGCCGGGCCGTCGAGGCTGCCTTTCGCGGAGTTAACGTTGGCGCTGGTGATAGCGGTGCGCACGGTTTCGCTGGTCAGGCCGAGGGCGGCGATGGCCTGGGCATTAAGCTTCACCCGCACCGCCGGGCGCTGGCCGCCGGCGAGTGTCACCAGACCGACGCCGGAAACCTGGGAGATCTTCTGCGCCACCCGGGTCTCCACCATGTCCTCAACCTGGGTCATCGGGATGGCGGAGGAGGTGACGGCGAGGGTCATGATCGGCGGATCCGCCGGGTTCACCTTGCTGTAGACCGGCGGGTTGGGCAGATCGCTCGGCAGCAGGTTGGTGGCGGCGTTAATGGCCGCCTGCACTTCCTGCTCGGCGACGTCCAGCGGCAGGGTCAGCTGGAACTGCAGCGTGACTACCGAGGCGCCGCCGGAGCTTTGCGACGACATCTGCTTGAGGCCTGACATCTGGCCGAACTGGCGCTCCAGCGGGGCGGTGATGGCGGAGGTCACCACGTCCGGGCTGGCGCCCGGATAGAGGGTGACTACCTGAATGGTCGGGTAATCGACCTCCGGCAGGGCGGAGACCGGCAGAAAGCGGTAGCCGATGATCCCGGCCAGCAGGATAGCCACCATCAGCAGAGTGGTGGCCACCGGACGCATAATAAACAGCCGGGACGGGCCGCCGGTGCGGCCTGGGGGTAACACCTGCATCAGGAACGCGCTCCGTGTTTACCGCTCTGGCGCGGGTCGGGCTGCGCCTGCTCGCCGCTGCTGGCGGTGACAACTTCCACCTTCGCCCCCTCGGTCAGGCGGTCAATCCCGTCGGTGACCACGCGATCTCCGGCGGAAAGCCCGGCGCTGATGACTACTTTCTGGCTGTCCTGGATGCCGGGCGTCACGCTGTGTTTGCTGACCTTATTCTCATCGTTCAGCACCCATACGAAATGCCCTTCGTTGCCCATCTGCAGCGCGGCGGCAGGGATCACCACCGCGTTCTGCTGGGTGTCCACCAGCAGGCGGGCGTTAACGAACTGATTGGGGAACAGCGCGTCGTCCAGATTGCTAAAGCGTGCCTTCAGCTTGATGGTCCCGGTGGTGGCATCGATCTGGTTATCGAGGCTCAGCAGCTCGCCGACGCTGATTTTCTGCTTATTGGTGCGATCCCAGGCCTCGACGCTGAGCGCTTTGCCCGCTTTCTGCGCCTGCACCACCGTGGCGATGCTGCTTTCCGGCAGGGTAAAGACCACGTCGATCGGGTGCGTCTGGGTAAGGACCACGATCCCGGTGGTATCCCCGCTGGAGATCTGGTTGCCGATATCGACCTGCTTTAAGCCGACGCGGCCCTCAATTGGCGCGGTAATGCGGGTCCAGTCGAGCTGCAGCTGGGCGCTGGCGACGGCCGCTTCATCAGCTTTCACCGTGCCGGCGGATTCCACCACCAGCGACTGCTGAGTGTCGAGCTCCTGGCGGGAGACGAGGTTGGTCTTCACCAGCTGCTGGTAACGAGCGAGATCGCGGCGGGCATTGGCGAGGGTGGCCTGATCTTTCGCCAGCTGACCCTGCGCCTGGGCGAGAGCGACTTTAAACTGGCTGGGGTCGATCTGCGCCAGCAGGTCGCCGGCTTTGACCTGCTGACCCTCCTGGAAGTGAAGGCTCAGCAGTTGGCCGTCGACCCGGCTGCGGACGGTGACGGTATTGGCCGCCGTCACCGTACCCAGCCCGGTGAGATAGCGCGGGACCGCTTCTTCGGTGGCGGTGGCCGCCTGCACCGGCGCCAGCGCGGCGCCAAAGCGGCCATGGCGTGCGCCGCCCGGCCCCTGCGGGCCCTGCCCGGCGGCGGGAGCCCCGCTGCCGCTCGTCCCGCTATCGTGCCAGAACCAGTAGGCGGCCCCGGCGATAATCACTACCGCCAGCGCGGCGCCCCAACGACGTATGTTACTGCCTTTCATTAGTTTACGGTCTCATCCTGAAGCGTTTCGCTGAATGATACTAGTTTAGTGAGGGAAGGGGCCGTAAAAATGGAGGAATTATGAAAAGAAGGTTGAGAAATGTCTGGATAACCGCCGCGACGCCGGGCGCTCCCGCGGCCGAAATTCGGGGTGATATCAACTTTTAGTTTAAAAAAGCAAAAAATAGTTGTATCCGCGGGGGCTTTAATTAGATTTATGCGGTGAATAAATCAGTGCATTCTCATAATAATAAAATATGCACTTAAAAATCAATGTGTTAAATAATCAGGGGTCATTGCTGTGGCAAACGCAAACAAACTCACGCTCTTCATCGTCATTTTTATGCTGATGGGGATCCTCTCCGGCGCGGCTATCCATGCCTACGCGACGCCAACCACCGTCTCCGCCTGGGCGGACAATATTACGCTGCTCACCGATCTGTTTCTGCGGTTGATCAAAATGGTCATCGCGCCGTTGGTGTTCAGCACCCTGACGGTCGGCATTATGCGCCTCGGCGAGACGGCGACCATCGGCCGGGTAGGCGGCAAGGCGATGGTCTGGTTCATCACCTCCTCGGTATTATCCATTCTCGTCGGGCTGGTGATCGTCACCTTCCAGCACCCGGGCGCCGGGTTAAACCTGGCGGTGCCGAAAGAGGCGGTGGATACCGGCCTGGCGGTCAGCGGCATGAGCCTGAAAGGATTCCTGTCGCACACCATCCCCACCAGCATCACCGAGGCGATGGCCAACAACGAGATCCTGCAGATCGTGGTGTTCTCGATGTTCTTCGGCATCGCCGGCGCGTCGCTGGGGGAGAAGTTTAATGCTCCGCTGGTGGCGGCCCTTAACGTGGTGTCGCACATTATGCTGAAGGTGACGGGCTATGTGATGTACGTTGCGCCGCTGGCCATCTTCGCCGCCATCTCGTCGGTGATTGCCTCCCAGGGGCTGGGGATCCTGCTCAACTATGCTTCGTTCATCGGCGGCTACTACCTGGCGGTGCTGTTGACCAGCGCGGTGCTGATTGCCGTCGGCTATATGGTGCTGAAAAAAGAGGTTTTCCGCCTGCTGAACATGCTGAAAGATCCGGTGCTGGTGGCCTTTACCACTAGCAGCTCGGAAGCGGCCTATCCGAAGACCCTTGAGCGACTGGTGAAGTTTGGCTGCTCGCGCAATATCGTCTCGTTCGTCCTGCCGATTGGCTACTCGTTCAACCTCGTTGGCTCGATGGTCTACTGCTCCTTCGCCGCGATGTTTATCGCCCAGGCCTATAACGTGCCGCTGAGCTTTAGCGAGATTACGGTCATGATGCTGACCCTGATGCTGGCCTCGAAAGGTATCGCCGGGGTGCCGCGTTCGGCGCTGGTGGTGCTGGCGGCGACGATCCCCAGCTTCAATATACCGGTCGCCGGGATCCTGCTGCTGATGGGTATCGACCATTTCCTCGACATGGGGCGCTCCGCCATCAACGTGCTGGGTAATGGCATCGCCACCGCGATGCTGTCGAAAAATGAAGGGTTGCTGACCGACGAGGAAGCGCAGCCGGACTGGGAAGTGGAGAAAGCGGAAGCCTGATCCTGCCGCGCCCTTTCACTGAGGGCGCTATTCCACACGGAAAAAAGACCCCTGACAGGCACGTCAGGGGCAATGTGACGAAGTATCAGTTTTCCTCGTGTAGCGTGTTTTTTATTATATAAAGACGGGCGGTAACGTCTTTATACCGAGGAAGCGTCAGAGTTTAACGTTATGTCCGCCAGCGCTGGATATTTTTTAGCATCCTGCGACTATTTTCGGATTTACGACAATATAGCCAGGTCAATATCTTATTTTTTTTGTGCTGCTGTTTGCCTACCAGCGCTCACGTAAAAGATTCATAAACTGGAAAAATTCATGATTATTATTCAGGCTGTATTTTTCCATGATCTTATTCTTATGATAGGCGGCGGTGCGGGGACTCACACGCTGCAGCGCGGCGATTTTACTCATATCCAGCCCTTCGAGAATACCGTGCGCTACGGCGGTCTGCGATCGCGATAACACGCGATGCGGACAGCTGGCGCAGCTGAGTTCCCGGCCTGCGGCGTCGGTAGCCGTGGGGGTCATACAATGCTGGAGCTCGCTTTTAATGATCGTCAGCAATTGCGGAATACTGGCCGTTTTTAGCGAAACAAAAATGACCCCTTTCAGGCAATTAATCATGAACTCATCTTCCGGCAGCTGGTCATAGCTATGGAGAATAATCAGCGAGCTTCCTCTTTTTCTGTTCTTAATCAGGGTATTACATAGGTATATTTCCCCGGGGATCACTTCGCAGATAATGATATCTTCAGCTGACAGATCGGTGTTACGCCAGGAAAAACGCGCCCGCAGATCGCCCCGGGTGAGGTCATTGACCATGGCTACCAGCGATTCACGGACAAAGGCGTTGCGGGTGTTGATGGTGACATTAATGTTTCTCATGGCGTTATTTCCTTACGCAAAACATAACGCCATGCTGTGACAAATCCTCCGGGCGTATGCGGTGTGTTGAAGATATAAAAGTACCTACAATAATTTTTTATTATTTTAAAGTGAATTATTTACGACGCATCGAACGCTTATCGTTAAAAGTCAATTTCTGCCGCCTCCTGTCTTTCAGATAGGAAATAAAACTGTATACAGAGATGCTGAAGAAAAAAATGCATAGCAATAAAACTAACCACGTTTGCATGGCCATCGTTTTTACCCTGATTGTGTTGCATGGTGTCAGAATTTGCCGCGAACGGCTAATACGTTTTGTTATATGCTTTTCTGTCCCGTGAAAATCTTACGCCATCATCCTGATGTGCTAGCACTATAAGAAAGTTCTTAAGGTCATCGTCAGTCTCATTCCTCTCATTTCTCTCAGAAAATGAGAAAAATTAACACTTACGAGTTTTTTATATTCCGCGCGGCCGCCGACGCGCCCCGTCGTTCAGGAAATAAAGGCCAGTCCCTTACCAAAGATTGCGCGAACGGGCAGGTGGATCCCCTGCTGGCGTGCCTTGTGACGCAGGCGGCTAACCACCACGTCGATCCGGTGCAGGTCAGGCTCGCTTTCATGGGAAAACAGGCAGGCATGGAGATCCAGTTTGCTGCACACTTCGTTGCGATTGCGCATCAGGAGCTCCACCAGGCGATATTCCTGCTGGGTTAACTCCAGCGTCCGGGCGTCGGGTGAAATCAGTTTATCCTCTTGCAGACGCCAGCTGCCGGGGGAGACGGCCGGCGGCGTGCCGATCGCCTCCGCAGGCGGAGCCGCCGGACGGTCCTGGCGCAGGCGCGCGCCGAGGGCGGTGAGGGTCTCGGCAAGATGGGCGAAGTTTACCGGTTTGATCAGATAGGCATCGGCCCCAAGGCTCAGCGCCTGTAGTTTATCCTGCTGCTGGCCGCGGGCGCTGACCACCACCAGACCGTAGTGCCCCAGCTCATGCAGATAGTTCAGTACGCTGAAGCCATCCTCGCCGGGCAGGCCGATATCAACCAGCACGATATCCACCGGATGGCTGTGCAGTTGCCGCCAGAAGGCTTCGGCGCTACGCGTCCCCCACACCTCGAAGCCGCGATAGCCCAGCCAGGCCAGCAGTTCATCCAGCAGATCGGCGTTATCTTCAATTATCGCCAGCCGTAAAGCCATACGTCGTTCTCCTCTTAAGCAACCGTGGGGAGGGTGAGAATAAAGGTGCAGCCGTCCGGGCCATGCTCGGCCAGCCACAGTTTGCCATCATGAGCCTGCACTATCTGACGCGCAACATACAGTCCGAGACCGGTGCCGCCTGGCACCGGCGATGTGTGCTCGCCGCGGCGGTAGCGCTCAAAGATCAGTTCCGCCTGTCCGGCGGGGAGTCCCGGGCCGTGGTCGCGAATGCGTAGCTCCGTTTGCCCGGCATCGGAATGAATATCGATGGCGATTTCACCGGGGGGCGAATACTTGACGGCGTTATCCAGCAGATTAGCGATGGCGATGCACAGCAGGCCGGCATCGGCCTGCAGCTGCGGGCTTTCCACCGCGCCGTGCTGGCGGATGTTCAGGTAGTGATCATGGGAGATGGCCACCACCGAGGCGGCCATGTTGATCACCGTCAGCAGGGCGGTCTGCTGGCGCTCGACGTGCAGATCGTGGGAGGCGAGCCGGGCGTCGGCAAGGCAGTTATCGGTGAGCTGCACCAGGCGGGTGGCGGCGCGGCCGATGCGATCGAAGCGCGCCTCCTGGCTGGTCGAGGCCGCCGAGAGGCGAAGATTCTCCAGCGCCGCCTGGATCACCGCCAGCGGGGTGCGAAATTCGTGCGCCACCATGCCCATAAACTGCCGCTGGTGGAAGCTGGCTTCACGCTCAATCTGCAGTTCGCGCGCCAGGCGCTGCTTCTGCTCCAGCTGGCGGTTTTCAGCACGCACCCGCAGGATGGCAATGATCAGCACCGTAATGATGTGGACGATCAGCGCGTACTGCCAGAGGGAATAGATCGCCATATGGAACGGGATAATCCCATGGATCGACAACTGCACCAGCACCGCGGCGACGACATAGAACGGCGGCAGCAGACCCAGCAGCAGGGTGGTACGGTCGATAGCTTTTTTGCGCCACAGCCACCAGGAGGTGAACAGCAGCACCGGGGTGATAATGATGAATACTACCCCTTCAATCTGCATCGCGAAGCCGTAAAACCCGAGCGGAATACTGACCTGCAGCACCAGGTTGAGCACCACCGCGGCGATCAGTAGCTGATGAAGCCGCGGCATATTCTTCTTCAGATCAAAAATCTCGCTATGCAGCCAGAGGGCGGTAGCATAGCTGAACAGCGAGAGGCTACTGATCATAAAATCCTGGAAGGGCAGCGCGGCGTGGCCGAAGAACCACTCCGGGAAGCCGTGCAGAGCGGCCACCAGCGGATAATTGAGCGAGAAAAGACAGATGCCCCATAGCAGACGCCGGCGCAGGGCCAGCGCCAGCCACAGCGCCACGCCGCTGGCGACGGCGGCCAGGCCGAAATAGAAGCTCCAGAACGCGGTGTCGGCGGTCGCCCGCTGTACAAATTCCTGCGGCGAAGAGAGCGAGGCCAGCAGGATCAGAGTGCTGGTGCTCTGCAGGCGAAAGACCACCTCATAGCCGGCGGCGGTCGGCGGCGGGGGGAGGATCAGCACGCTTTCGCGGTAGTGCAGGTCGCTCTCGCGGGCGCCGTCGCGGTCGCCAAAGGTGCGCTGTGCCCAGGGGGCATCGCTGCCCAGAGGCCGGTAGTAAATAGTCAGATGGTCGACAAAAGAGGGGCCCAGCTGCAGCCAGCGCGGCTCCCCGGCAAACCACGTTCCCGGCAGTTCGCTGCGCAGCCACCAGGTTTTTCGCGAATAACCAAAGGAGGGGATCTGCCGGGTGGTGGCGAGCTGGTCTGTGGGCAGGGCGGCGAAGCGATCGATGGTCATCTGGCCGCTGGCGTCCGCGTACCACTGGACCGGAATATCAATGCCCACCTGGCGCGTCGCCGCCTGCGCCTGTGGGGCGACCAGCAGCAAGAATAATCCACAGCTGAGCAGCCAGCCTGCCAGGAACTGCGGCCGGCAACGCCGGACCGCCGCGAAGATCGCAGACACCCTTTTCAATCACGCCCCCTTGCGGCATGCAAAGATTACTGACCGCAGACGTCTGGCTACGGTATGGATAATACGCCCCCGGAAGCGGGGGAGAGTGGACAGGCCTGTCCGGACGAACAGGCCATTTTGCGTGGGAGACCAGGAATATTCCAGCGTAATCTGCAGCGCCAGGATCAGGACAGACCTGCTGCGCGGCAGCGCCGGGCGAGGGCTAGCGGAAAACCACCTGCGCCCAGCGGGCCAGCCCGGCGGTCACCGAGCCAAAATCATCGCCGCCGGCCAGCGGAATACCCGGCAGCTGAGCGGCCAGCGCCTTTTTGATTAGCGGCGAACGGGCGCTGCCGCCGGTAAGATAGATCACATCCGGGGTGGTTTGGCTGCTGTCGAGCGCGAGCCGCACCTGTTCCATAATGCGGGTCAGGGGCTGATCCAGCGCGGCTTCCAGACCCTGCTGGGCGATGGCGGTGGCCAGATCGTCCTGAATAAACGGCAGCGCGGTTTCGACGCTGGCGGCGCTGGAGAGGGCGATTTTGCTCTCTTCGGCGCTGCGCACCAGACGATAGCTGAGACGCTGGCGCCAGACCTTCAGCAGTAGAGCCACCTTGTCGGCATCCCGGGCGCTGCGCAGCAGATCGTTCAGCAGGCGGCCGTTGGCGGTGCTGTAGAAATCGCTCTGCGCCGGCACGTCGTTGATCGCCACCGCGTTCCACCACGGGAGGATCGGCAGCGCGGTGCCTTTCTCCGTTTCGCCGCCCATGCCGAGAAGGGGCATCAGGCATTTGAAGGCCAGGGC
>ERZ1027243.1056-NODE-1056-length-13855-cov-10.379130_pt1 | contig 13855 bp, 9 predicted proteins | sample MGYA00519243_ERZ1027243 | MGnify/ENA primary metagenome ERZ1027243 (study PRJEB26926, sample SAMN06164727) | human gut metagenome | biome: ENVO:00009003; feature: ENVO:2100002; material: ENVO:00002003 | host: Homo sapiens | place: USA | collected 2012 ...
CGAGATTAGCGAGTGTCTCGTGGGCTCGGAGATGTGTATAAGAGACAGCCTTTGTCCTACGTAATTTAATAAAACAAACATTCTCATCCCCACTAACATAGACAAATTATCCTTAACAATTTGACCTTGCCCATATAATATCCATGCTACAAGAGGCTTTGCACCTCCATATGCGATCAAATAACATACTGTAATGTTTAATATAAAAATAAAAATCTGTTTAATAGACTTACGTTTATTTTGAAATGTAAAATATTATATTAAGTTTTTACACAAAATCAACATATGCATTATAGCAGATACTAGAGATAAAGCAAGCTATAATCAAATTGTAATATAATGTCAAAAAAGCTATGCCTCATTCATACCGCCACAACCTCTTAAACAATTATGCCTTAAGCTCTACAAAATCTTTTCTGTTGTAAAAATCCTCAATAACACTACAAATCGCATCAGAGACATTTCTATCTACATAGGTTCCGGATTTTCCTGTCTCTATCGCCTTTACAAAAGCCGCTATTTCATAGCGGATTCCCTCTCCATCCAACTGATAAAAATATCTCTTATTATCTGCCGGGTTCTCATAGCGTACCTCAAAATAATCTGTCTTCCACCACGGTGCAGGAACATAAATATACCCCTGAGTTCCTGATATTATGAGCTCGCCTTCTGATTTAACACCTTTTCCAACCCTTACTGAAGCAACCGCGTTGTCATATACAAAATCTATCTTTGAAAAAATATCAAACGATTTCTCATGATTGGAAAACATAGAAGTAATCATTTTCTGCTTATATTCTGTACCCAACAGCTGAAATACCGGAAGCATACCGATTGATCCCCACTCACAAATACTGTTCCATGTAGAATCAATTCTGTCATTCTGTATCTCTTTTATCTCTCGGAGGCTGGTTGCTGCCACATCGACAGATACCACTTTTCCAATCTTTCCGCTCTTTGCTAACAAAAGCAACCTGGAATATGCTGTCGCATATGCCGTTTTAACCGCATCCATGAGTATACAACCTTTGTCCTGGGCCATCTGATGCAATCTTGCACTCTGCTCCAAAGTTAATGCAACCGGTGTCTCACAAAGTACGTGTTTTCCCATATCAAGCGCTTTTTTTATCTGCTCATAATGTAATGCCGGAGCCGAAAACAAATAAACAGCATCTACGTGTTTAAGTAAATTCTCATAACTTTCTGTGATAACTCCGGAAAAATCATTAATCTCATCGACCAGACTACTATTTGATGTGCACACTCCAGCCAATTCAATGCCATTTACAACAGCACACTCATTAGCAAACTTACTTATAACAGAAGTCTCACCTACAAGACCTATCTTTACTTTGCGTTTTTCAGCCCTGAGTTCTGAGCTTGACACCCCCTGTGTCCTGTCAAGATATACTACCTTACAGTACTCATTTAAATAGTCAAATTTGCCTTTCCAGTCTGAACCAACCGTAAAAATATCTATATTGTATTTTCTGATATCATCGATTTTCTGGCCTTCATACTCTTCTATAATAATCTCATCTGCCAGACCAGTCGCTCTGACAGCTTCGATTCTCTCCATCAGAGACTGCTGTACATTTATCTTGCCTCTCGTCTTATCAAAATCATCTGCAGTCACTCCAACAATCAGATAATCACCAAGTGCCTTTGCTCGTTCAAGCAGCCTGATGTGTCCATAATGCAAGAGATCATATGTCCCATATGTGATTACTTTTACCATATCCGGTTCTCCTGACTATTTGTCTATTTCAAATAAAGCCTCTGTAAACTGCTGCATGTACTTCTTTTCACCGATTGAAACTCTAAGACATGTTCCAAATTCACCAACATTATCATATGACTTAATAAGAATCTTCTTCTCTGTTTTCATTCTGTCCACTATTTTCTTAGCATCTGTTTTCGTCTCGATAAATATAAAATTACCAGCCTCACCCTTATGTCTGTATCCGTTGCTATCAAGCGTATCAACAAGGAACTTTCGTCCCTCATTAAACTTCTCAATCAGTGAATCCAACACCCCCGGTGTAGTCAGTATCTTTTCAGCAAATAACATTGCAAAAGCATTTGTATTATGCGGTGTACAGTATTTCTGAACATATTTTATATCATCCGGATGACCTACAACATATCCAAGCCTGCATCCAGCCATTGAAAATAACTTTGAAAATGTTCTTGTAACAAATACATGTCTCTCGTTGAGCGCATACTTAATAAATGTGTTAGGATAAAAATAATGATATGCCTCATCAATCAACACCGATATCTCTTTTTCACGAGCTACTTCCATGATAGTCTCAAATTCCTCATCACTATATACATTACCCATAGGATTATTCGGATTAAGTAATATCAAAAGCTGTGTATCGTCTGTAAGCGCGTTGATAATATTTGAAATATCCATGCTAAGGTCATCATTATATGGAACCTTCACAAAATTTCTGCCATACATTTCTGAATATACCTGAAACATAAAATATGAAGGTACAACTCCTACAATTCTTCCATTAACTGATGTAAATGCCTGAATCACATATCTGATAGCCTCCGCTGAACCATTTGTAAGACACACATGTTTAATATCTGTACCTATATGCTCTGCCAAAACCTCTGTAAAATGCAATGTTTCCGGATACTGTGCTACAAACTGCGGTGTCACATTAGTAAGAACCGAATCAATAAACTCTTGTGGTAAGCCTCCCGGATTTTCGTTAAGATCCAATCTCAAATAATCTTTACGTTCGTTCTGATCGAATATTCTAACAAGATCTTTTATATCTTCATTTAAATAATACATACGTACGCCTCCATAAAAATTCTTTACAATCGTTCAATATTATATCACAATTGCTTTGTAAAATCTATATGTATAGATTTCTAAAAAGTTCTTAAACAATCCAGTTTACTATATTAATCCTTATTCACAAAAATCATAATACCCATAAATAACCGGATTAACCTGCCCCGTCTTGGCATATTGCATAAAAAGGAATAACATAAATGGTATAAGGCCAACAGAATGCAGTCTGATACTTTCTTTTTTCTCATCTTTCTGTGTATCATTTTTCCACGGATGTCTTCCTATCCGCCCTATCAATACTTTACTTCCATCTGCTATGCGTTCATCCTTCCAATAGCAGTATATTCTCAAATCAGAATCTCTTCTTATCAACTTCGTATGCGGTTCACACTTTATATCAGTATGTACATCTTCATATGTAAATGAAAACCACAATGCTTCTCTATGCTTAGGATCCATAGAACATTCCAGTAGTTTCGAGGAAAGTATATCAACAGCCTCTGCCAGATTATCTGTAATTTCTTTTGCATGAACCGCAAAATCTTTAATATGTTTCATCTCACTTAAAATATCATCCGCAAAATAACTATCTATAAAGCAAGAATGCATAAAATCAAAGTATTCCTCTGGTGTATCTATCTGCCCTAATCCACTGCGAGAATTACCTTATCCATGGCACTCCTACCAATAGTGTTTGTTTTTATTTTATAATACCACACTGTTTATGCATATTCTACTTAAAATTTCTTTATAAATGCTCTGAATGCCCAAAAATCCGGGGAACTTCATTCCCCGGATCTATTTGTGGCTTTGAAATCCACTTTACTGTCTTTATAAACAGCCGTGTAACCATCCTGCATGGCATTTTGCGCATCTGCCAGCGATTAATATTCCGTTACTTTGTTATCCTTTAATATAATACATCAGCAATATACTACGTTACTACGATAGCACTAGTTACTCAATCTACAAAATACATAAATCTACGGTACATAAAATGTAACACCCTCGTCATTTGTATATGAACCGCCGTTTGCATATGGTGGCTGTGCTCCATAATCAGCTATTCCTCCCATGCCATCTGCCCAACCGACTTTTCCATCCATATATACTTTACACCACTGGTGACTCCACTTATTTTCATTCACATGTTCCCATTTATACCCCATACACTCAAGAACAAGTCCCAATGTTCTTGTTGCACCGGAGCAGGTATACACGCCCTTACACAATACTCCATATGGTGTCCTGTAATCCTTATCATCATTAGTGTAAACCGAATTATCACAATAATATGCGACTATCTTTGCTGCCTGCCTAACTTTCTCAAGATCATTTTTACCGGTAACATTAGATGCTATGTACTTGGCAAATGTATATGCCTGAGCATTTTTTTGACTTTCGGTTATAGTCGGCTTAGCTCCAAATTGCACTACACCACCCTTAATAGTGTAAAATGCACTTCCGTAGAGACATTCTCCGTTATAGCCCCAGTTGACTTTTCCCATACTTACATAGTACCATGTACTTCCATACTTCACCAGTGTTCTATCTATCCAGTTTATTTGTCCATCTTCGATAAACCACCATGTACCACTGTATTTGCATAGTGTCCTCGAATTAAAATCAACCTTTCCACCATGAACATACCACCAAACACCATTATATTCTACAACTGTAGTTGCCGAAAAATTAATTCTGCCCTTATCAATGTACCACCAGTTGCCATTGTAATAGCACAGTCCAGAGTCATTCCAATGTACATTTCCCCCACTAACATAGTACCATGTATTCCCATACTTTACTACTGTTGTGTTATTTTTATTAACTTTCCCATTCTCCACAAACCACCATGTTCCGTTATACTTTACAAGTGTTCTTGCCGAAAAATTAATTTTTCCCTTGTCTATATACCACCAGTTACCACTATAATAGCACAGTCCGGAGTCATTCCAGTGGACTTTTCCTCCATTGACATAGTACCATATATTTCCATATTTCACTACTGTAGCAGCATTCCAATTTACTTTTCCGTTTTCTACAAACCACCATGTTCCGTTATACTTTACAAGTGTTCTTGATGAAAAATCCACCTTACCATTGTGTACAAACCACCATGTCCCGCTATAATAACAAAGGGTTGTAGCATTGAAATCCACTTTACCATTCTTCACATACCACCAAGTCCCATTGTATCTGCAAAGGGTTGTGGCACTAAAGTCTACTTTGCCATTCTTTACATACCACCAGGAGTTATTGTATTTGCATAAACCTGTGTACGATGCGTCAGCCTTGCCATTCTTATAATAATTCCAGTTTCCATTCTCATATACAAGCCCTGTATATGTATCCATTAAAATGGATGCCGGAAGTTCACCCTGAACTACTACATATGTGCCTATTGTTTTGCAGCCGCTGCCTACTTCAATATAAGAGTGCAACGAACTATCGCCATAGAAATAATACGTTGAACAAATCTCTTTATCCAGCTTTATAAATCTGTCAGCTGATGAATCATAATAATATGCATTCAATAGTTTTGCACCCGGATAATTACCGTCAGAATCCTGTGTCATATCAAAATTGCCGTTATTTTTACCGGTCTCTATATAGAAATAACCATTTCCCAGACTTTTACTTCCGTATTTTTCATTCAAAGTAACTGTATAAAACTTATCTATTCCTGCTTTTTTAACAGTATTTATTGCTTTTGTATCAGAATTAACGGAAACGGATGGAGTATAATCCCCAGCGATATTGTCAATTTCATCAAAAGTGTATACCAAATATGGATTTCCAGCATTTTCATTGTCGGTAGAACATTGTACCTCAAGAGACATTCCTTTTGTCTTTATCTTCTCAAGGTTGCTTTTAGATATGGTAAATGATTCCTTATAATTAGAATCATAAACACAAATATGCGAACCCTTTATCATAAATGATCTATCCAACAGTTCAGATACCAGCTTATTCAGGTCAGTATTTATTTCCGCAACATTGATTACTATTTTCGGCACATTTTGATCATCATAATTAGAAGATATCTCATACCCCTGACCTCTTTCTAATGTCTCAATGTTTCCTTGTAGCATAACATTTTGATCGTAAGTCACAATCTCTTTCTCTGTCGATTCGCTTGCAAATGCCACTGTAGTTCCAGCAAAAAGCATCGAAGCAGAAAGGATTGTTGCGCCGATTTTGCAAACTATTTTTTTCTTCATATTCTCCTCCTTTACATGGTACTTTTGTTACATTTCTTGTTTTTATTGTAGCACTCTACAAACGCTAGGTCAATCTATAAAAACTTAAAAATCCGGAGAACTTACATTCCCCGGATTTTAACAATATAAATAATCTAGGTTTTATCTTTTACACCATGTAGGTCGTGACATATTCCCATAAAGTTTCAATATTATAAATTTTTTAATTTTTAATATTTTCCAATATTTGATTTGTAATCAATTATAATATAGCAATCCTTATGCACAGACTTCATAATGAGTTTCATCACGTTTTCTGGAACAGCAACACACCCGGCTGTACTCTTGGTTCCACAATGCAGGAATATTGCAGAGCCAGCACCTTTTTTATTTTCCTTATTATAGTTTAATGCAAGCACATAATTGTATGACGCTCCCACTCTACTTATGTGTTCTGCTGATTTCCAGTCTTTTTTCACATTCTTTGTAGATACAAATTGATTATAATATCGAGAATCAGAGTCATCTACCCAGTAATAGCTGCTATCACAATGCGTATATGAAATAGCGCATCCAGGATCCGAAGCATTTCCAAATGCTTTTATGAATGAATATACTCCTATAGGGGTCTTCCCATCACCTTCTTTAGTCTTGCCTATTCCGTTTTTCCCGACTCTACCTGTAGTCGATACTATCTGACTCCAGTTTCCATCAGCATCTTTATAATGCATAGACACATCCGCATATGTTCCATCTGCCTGAACTACTATAAGCTGTTTTGCACTTTTGGATATATTAAGGCGAGATACCCAATCCGAATTTTTATAACGGGTCACACTAAAATCTACAACTCCGTTTCTGACATAATACACATATCCGTCATACTGACATGTACCTGTATAGTTCCAATCAAGCTGTCCATTGTTTACAAAATACCACGTATTTCCATATTTCACGAGAGTCCTCTCTTCCCAGCTTACCTGTCCATGGTTTATAAACCACCATGTGCTGCCATATTTACATAGTGTTCTCGCCGAAAAATCTACAAAACCATCATGAACATACCACCATATGCCATTATATTTGCATAATGTTACTGCATTAAAACCAATCACTCCATTTCTAACGTACCACCAACGACCGTAATAGTAACACAACCCATTATCATTCCAGTTTAAATATCCATTATGCACATAGTACCATGTACTGCCGAATTTAACTACAGTAACAGTATTCCAATCAATGCGGCCTTTATCTATATACCACCAGGTTCCGTTATATTTGCACAAAGTTCTTGCTTTGAAATCTACATATCCGTCATGGACATACCACCAGGTTCCATTATATTTGTGTACTGTTGTTGTCGAATAATATACATGTCCGTCTCTTATATACCACCAGCTTCCATTGTATTTGCACAATGTATTTGCCTTGAAATCCACCTGACCATTTTTTACATACCACCATGTTGTATAATATTTATATACTGTTGTGGCACTAAAATCTACTTTACTGTTTTTTACGTACCACCATTTTCCATTATACTCGCACAATGTTGTAATGCTAAAATCCAGCTTTCCATTTTTCAGATACCACCACTCTTTGTTGTAATAATATAAACCCGTATATGAGGTATCAACACTGCCATTTTTCATCAGGTACCAATCACCATTGTAAATTGTAAATCCAGTATAATTTCGATTCACTATACCATTATTATAATACTTAAAATTACCATTTCCACTGTCTGCAAGCCCGTTCCAACTATAGCAATAATCCATATCCAGATTTTTTGACTGCATGCCATATGCTTTGGCGTCCCCTGTCTCTGAAAACTGCCAGAAATCATATGTCGTACTGGTGTATTCCTCCGGTCTTTTACTATATGCTGCCGCCCAGATGTTATATTTACTGCTAAGTGTAACTCCGTCCATATATGTCTTAAAATAAGATGCACTTCCATAAACTGCCGGAGTATAACCTCTTGATTTTACTCTCTCGCAAAAAGTCGAAACTATATCTGTCATCTGTTGTCTCGTTAGATTCGCATTATATATTCTATGACCATTAGTAAATCCTTCATAGTCAATGACAACGGGTAATGATATATTATATCCCGACACCCTCTGCATAATATAATCAGCTTCTTCTATAGCTTCTTCATTCGTGATTGCCTCCGAAAATATATAACATCCTACTTTGATTCCTGCTTTTAAAGCTCCTTCTATATTCTTCTTGTAGTTTGTATCCTCATATATTACACCATTACTCAGTCCTCTTTTGGCAACACGTATAAACACGAAATTAATACCTGCGTTCTTTGCCTTTTTCCAATCTATATCTCCCTGATATTGAGATACATCGCATCCCAATATTCCATTATCAGCGCGGGCGCCTCTGTATAGATTTTCAGCATTTTCATCATACTCCTCAACATTAGCTGCAACATATAACCGCTTTTGCTCATCTGTTCCATAATATTTATAGAATTCCAGATCCTGTAGCATCTCTTCAGTCACTTCTACAGTTTTATTCCCTATCTGTACTGTATTTGCAAAGATATCATCTTTTTTTATTGTAATAGCACCAACTACAAGTATACATAAAAGTACTATCTTAATTATTCCTTTTTTCATTATAAATAGATCAGCCTTTCTTCTTATTATTTGCTACCATTTTCCTAATACCGTATTATAGCACTAAAAAAGTAATGGTACAATAGTACCATTACTTTTTATTAGTCTTATATAACAACTTATTTCAATTTTGAAACTACCATGTCTACGTACTTCTGACAGATTTCTTCGCTCTCAGCCTCTACCATTACACGGATAACAGGTTCTGTTCCTGATTCACGAACAAGAATACGACCTGTTTCTCCAAGCTCTGCTGTAACCTGATCTATTGCGGCCTGTACCTCAGGATTGCCGAGCGCCTCTGCTTTGTCAGCTACTCTGACATTCTCAAGCACCTGTGGATATATTGTAAGACCTTCACAGAGCTGGCTCATCTTCTGCTTTCTTGCCATCATTACTTCCATCATCTTAAGACTGGTAAGTATTCCATCACCTGTTGATGCATACTTAGAGAAGATAATATGTCCTGACTGCTCTCCACCAATACGACAACCGTTCTGCTGCATGTATTCGTATACATATTTATCGCCAACCGCAGTCTTGGCATATCCAATTCCTGCTTCATCAAAAGCCTTGTATAGTCCAAAGTTTGACATTACTGTTGTAACTACGGTATTGGTAACAAGCTTTCCGCGCTCTTTCATGTATTTTCCGTAGATGTAAAGGATGTGGTCACCTGTGATGACATTTCCAAGTTCATCTACACAAAGGCATCTGTCTGCATCTCCATCATAAGCGAATCCGACATCAAGACCATTATCCACTACATATTTCTGAAGTCCTTCTATATGTGTAGAGCCAGCATTGTTATTGATATTGAGTCCATTTGGCTCTGCATTGATCACATAACACTTTGCTCCGAGTGCCTCAAAAATTGATTTTGCCATGTTCCATGAGCTTCCGTTGGCACAGTCAAGTCCAACCTTCATGCCCTTAAATGAATAAACCCCAAGTGAGATGAGATATCCCATGTAGCGGTTACGTCCTGCCACATAGTCAACTGTGCACCCGATTGCATCCTTGTGTGCATATGGAAGTTCTCTCCACTCCTGTCCGAAAAGTCTTAAGTTTCCATCTATATAGTCCTCGATAAGGAGAATTGTCTCCTCATCCATTTTCTCACCGTTGCTGTTAATAAGTTTTATTCCATTGTCATAGTACGGATTGTGGCTGGCTGAGATCATGATTCCACAGTCAAACTCATCTGTTCTGGCTACATATGCTACTGAAGGTGTTGTTGTAACATGAAGTAGGTATGCATCTGCTCCTGATGCTGTAAGTCCCGATACAAGTGAATACTCAAACATATAACTTGAACGTCTTGTGTCTTTTCCTATAACAATTTTTGCAGGCTCATCCATCTGCTTTTGCTTTTTTAACTCTCCATAATACCAGCCTAAGAATCTACCAATCTGGTATGCATGTTCTGCTGTAAGATTAACATTTGCTTCACCACGGAAGCCGTCGGTTCCAAAGTACTTTCCCATTGTTTTCCCCTTTGAGTATAAATTTTCTTATTATTATACACTTCATCTCTCAGTTTGTGTAGTCAAATTCAACTATTTTGTGCAACTATTACTACTTAACCTCACTTTTTAGTCATCATTGCAAAAAATGCACTACTCGATTACACCTATTTAATTACGAATTTTATAACATTTCATATAGCAGCGTTTCTCATTTGCCTTACAAGATTTCAACTGAAAGACGCTCACCTCTGCTTGTTATATTAACTGCTAATTTACAAATCTCCACAAGAGCATATTAAACGGAATCATCCATTAAAATGAAAGTAGGATTCTTAGAATCAAAATCATAGTCTTTCAAATCTATCAAGCCGACACTTCCCAGTCTTATTCCGGATGCTGTAGTACGTTCAACAAGTACATCCCCATTGGTCACAGCCTGCTGTAAAGTACCATCTGGTAGATAATTTTCCACATCAATATCATCTTTTGGCAATAAAACATTTGTCGGTTCAAAGCATTTTGATATAATTAAGTTTTCTCCTCTGCTGGATTTTTATGGCTTGCAAATATCACATGCTTCATATCCTTGAGCTATTGCCTCGCTTTTACTCTTCGGTATTTTACTTTTACGTAAAGATCTGCATCCGTCTCTATGATACTTTTCTCCGGTCTCCGTAATGTATACAGTTCCTGTTGACGCCGTATTACTACTACTACTAGATGAAACAACACCCTTCTTTATATAGTAATCAGCACCATTGTATTCACAGTATCCTGTATAATTCCAGCCAACCTGTCCTCCACATACATAATACCATGTGTTCCCATACTTAACAAGCGTCCTGCTGTTCCAGTCAACCTGTCCTCTTCGTACATACCACCATGTTCCATTGTACTTACACAAGGTTATTGCCTTGAAATCTACTGCTCCATTATGTACATACCACCACGTTCCATTGTATCTGCACAATGTTGTTGCCGAAAAGTTTACTTGTCCTCCTCGTACATACCACCATGTTCCATTATACTGGCATAAGGTTGTTGCCTTGAAATCTACTGCTCCATTATGTACATACCACCACGTTCCGCTGTACTTACATAATGTTGTGGACTTAAAATCAACCGCTCCATTATGCACATACCACCATGTTCCATTATATTTACACAGTGTTGTTGCTTTGAAATCTACTGCTCCATTGTGTACATACCACCACGTCCCGTTATATTTGCACAAGGTTGTCGCCCTGAAATCTACTGCTCCATTGTGTACATACCACCATGTTCCATTATATTTACACAGTGCTGTTGCCTTAAAATCCACCATTCCATTGTGTACATACCACCACGTTCCATTATATTTACACAAACCGGTATAGTTCCAGTTCAGAACGCCTTTTTGTACATAATACCAGTTACCATTATACTTACACAGTCCTGTATAACCATTATCCAGTTTGCCTTTTTTCATATAATACCATGTGCCATTTATCTGTGTAAGACCATTAACACTCGTGTTATATTCCGAATTATCATCTCCCGGTATAAACATTGTCTGGTTGCCATTAACTGCTTTTCCACATGGTGTAATTTTGTCAAGATATGCAAACTCTTCTGCCCAATATGTCGTTCCATTTACGACTACACATGCTATTCCTACAGCATTGTAGCTGTAATTAAGCATATTTCTGCGATGTCCCTGTCCCGCATACTTTTCATTATCTTCCCTAAATCCATAATTAACTGAATTAGCACGATCAAAACCATATGCTATATTCTCACTACACCCTCTAGCCTTAACTCCATACTGTGCATACACACTATAAAAGCGTGTACCATCAGGTCTGATATGATCAAATCTTGCAGCTAATTCTATTGCTCTTTGCATGGCAAGTTTCTCAAGATTAGCATCATATTTTAGTGGCTCCAAATTTTCGCAATAAATCTTAGCCGAATTATCTTTATCCCAATACCAGGCATCAGATCCCATTCTGAATGAATTGATCATATCAAACAATTTGCGCGCCTCTGTTTGATTATACGTACCGATTGTACATGTATCAGCCAAGGCGCTATCCTGTGGAATTGCAATAAAGACTATCATTAGCGTTACAATAAGTGCAGATAGTTTCCTCTTTAGGTTCATATGACTCTCCTTCCTATACCTTAAGATATGCAACTGTTATTATATTCCTAATTTCTATTATAACGCCAAAAAGGCAATAGCACAATAGTACTATTACCTTTATAGCTTAAAAACTTAAACAATTACTGCAAATCATCATCTGTAATTTTATCACCATTCATAAATCTATTTATCACTTGTTTCGCATGTTCAACACTACTCTCATCCGGAATACATACATATGCTCTCTGAGTCGGCATTGAGTACGTCTTCTTGCTTGCCCCTTCTCCTGTTACTGCAAATGTTTTAACATCCCAGCTACCACCTTTCGAAAGCTGCATATTTATGAGGGTCGAAATATCATCACTCTCGAAATCTGTAGATATCATACCTTGAAGGCTGTCCATAATTCCAGAGTAATTAGTCAGAAGTGCTGTACTATTGGTCAACTTATTAATAACTCCGGATACAACTTCCATCTGATGACGTCCTCTGGCATTATCTCCATCACCCAGATTATATCTTTCTCTAACAAACGCCAACGCTTTCTCTCCACTTAGATTGTTTTCTCCTTTTGAAAAACTATACTGTGGATAAAGTGATGATCTGAATGCTGTATCCGAATTGACAGTAACACCACCAATCTCATCTATAAGTGTCTCAAATCCTGTAAAATTAATCTGTGCATAATAATTAATCTCTTCTATATCGTATAGATTCGCAAGAGTATCCATGGAACAATCTATACCATATAATCCACAATGCGTAAGCTTATCCTTGCTGCCCTGTGCAATAGAGGGCTCTACATAATAATCACGCGGAGTATTCAGCAACAATACCTGTCTGTTTGTAGGATTTACAAATGCAAGAATATTTACATCACTTCGACTCTTTGCCAGCTTCTTACTTCTGGTATCAGAGCCACTAATATATACAATAAACGGTTTCTTAGTCACATCAATACATTTGTCTGTCTTTTCAACTTCATATGTTTTGGTATATCCGTCAATAATACGTGTCTTTGTGGTAAAATCCTCATATCCCTCTGTATCAGTAATAACTGATTCATATGATTCGTTCAATATCATGGCCTTTACATCGCCTGCATACAGGGCATCAACCATTTCAATAGCAGATGCATACTTTTTAGTGTTTATTGCACTACCAAGCTTTTTATTGATATCATCAATTACCTCTTTTGTTGCCTCATATCCGTATGATTCAGTAATAGCAAAATCATAGTCCTGTGCATCAGATATAGACTCTGCCCGGTCATCTTTTAATACATAAATAGCGATTTTATCTTCTACAACAGCTTTAGGTTCTGTTATATTATCCAAAGTTCCCATTACGGTGCTTAAAATAGACGTTCCCAACAAGCATCCAGCAATAACCAATATCGATATTAATGTACCAAGCCCTCTCTTAAAATATCCTGACTTCTCAATTTTCTTTTTGTTCTGCCACAAATGTATCAGCAAAAACACTAATAATTCCATGATAACCAAAATCACAGATGCTAAAGCTACGTATTTAATAGGCAACATCTTTGTTTTTACTGCTGTTCCTGTCTCTTATACACATCTCCGAGCCCACGAGACACTCGCTAATCT
>ERZ1027243.1057-NODE-1057-length-13855-cov-8.852754_pt1 | contig 13855 bp, 14 predicted proteins | sample MGYA00519243_ERZ1027243 | MGnify/ENA primary metagenome ERZ1027243 (study PRJEB26926, sample SAMN06164727) | human gut metagenome | biome: ENVO:00009003; feature: ENVO:2100002; material: ENVO:00002003 | host: Homo sapiens | place: USA | collected 2012 ...
CGAAAGAAACCCATCAGGGGTGTCTTTCGTTTGCAATCACAGGTTTTTCAGAACTCAAAAAGTTCTGAAAAACCGCACGCAGCTTGTCAAAAAAGACTTTTTTGACAAGCTGAAACGGCCCCGGGTTCCCCCGGGGCCGTTTGTGTATCGGATCTATTCTGATTTATTCCACCACGGGCAGCGCCTTGACCACGGCGGCGCACCGGGGGCACAGGGTATCGTGACCGGCCACGGTGCCCACGCTGGTGAGCACCTTCCAGCAACGGGCGCACTTGACGCCCTGGGCGGGGGCCACGGTGACGGTCAGGGCGTCGCCCACGGTGACCCGTACCTGGGACACGATCAGCAGGTCCGCCAGGGTATCGGCGTTCAGCTCCGCCAGGAAGGCGTCCTCGGCGGGAACGGTGACGTCCACCTCAGCCTCCAGGCTCTTGCCGATGGTCTTGTCGGCCCGGGCCTGCTCCAGCGCGCCGTTGACGGCGGTGCGGACAGCGGCGATGCGGGCCCAGCGGTCCATGGCGTCCTCCGGCAGGGCGTAGTCCTCGTAGGGCTGCACCATGCAGTTAAACAGCACGCTGCGGCCGTCGTCGGCACTGCGGTGGGGCATGGCCAGCCAGATCTCCTCGCAGGTGAAGGCCAGGATCGGCGCGAACATCCGGGTCATGGCGTCCAGGATCAGGAACAGGGCGGTCTGGGCGCTGCGGCGGCTGAGGCTGTTCTCCCCGTCGCAGTACAGGCGGTCCTTGATGATGTCGAAATAGAAGGAGCTCAGGTCCACCACGCAGAAGTCGTTGATGGCGTGGGACACGGCGTGGAACTCGTAGGCGTCGTAGCTGTCGAACACCCGGCGGATCAGGCTGTTGAGCCGGGTGACGGCCCAGCGGTCCAGCTCCTGCATATCGGCGGCGGCCACCAGCTGCTCCGGATCGAAGCCGGTGAGGTTGTCCAGGCAGAACTTGGCGGTGTTGCGGAACTTCAGATAATTCTGGCTCAGCTGCTTGAAGATGTCGTCGGAGCAGCGGACGTCCACATGATAGTCGGAGGAGCCGGCCCACAGGCGCAGCAGGTCAGCGCCGTACTTGTTGAAGATCTCGGCGGGGTCCATGCCGTTGCCCAGGGACTTGTGCATGGCGCGGCCCTGGCCGTCCACGGTCCAGCCGTGGGTCAGGCACTCCTTGAAGGGTGCGCCCCGGCCCAGAGCGCCCACGGCCACCAGCAGGGAGCTCTGGAACCAGCCGCGATACTGGTCCAGACCCTCAATATACATGGTGGCAGGCCAGAAGCCCTGGTCCCGCTCCATGGCGGCGTAGTGGGTGGAGCCGGAGTCGAACCAGCCGTCCAGGGTGTCGCTCTCCTTCTCGAAGCCGGCGCTCTTGCCGCAGTGGGGGCAGGTGAAGCCCTCAGGCAGCATGTCCTCCGCCTCCATCTCGAACCAGGCATTGGAGCCCTTCTTTTCAAAGATATTGGCGATGGCGTCGATGGTCTCGTCGGTGCAGATGGGCTTGCCGCAGTCCTTGCAGTAGAACACCGGGATGGGCAGGCCCCAGCGGCGCTGGCGGCTGATGCACCAGTCGGTGCGCTCCAGGACCATGGACCGCAGACGGTCCTTGCCCCAGGAGGGAACCCAGCGCACGTCCTCGCAGGCGGCGATGGCATCGTCCTTGAAGGACTCCACGGAGCAGAACCACTGGGGGGTGGCCCGGAAGATGATGGGCTTCTTGCAGCGCCAGCAGTGGGGATAGCTGTGGACAATCTCCTGGCTGGCAAACAGGGAACCGGCCTCCTTCATATCCTGAAGGATCACGGGGTTGGACTCCTCGGTCTTCATGCCGGCGTACTTGCCGGCGTAGTCCGTGTGGCGGCCCTGGTCGTCCACGGGGACCACCATGTCCATGCCGTAGCGCAGGCAGGTCTGATAGTCGTCGGCGCCGAAGCCGGGGGCGGTGTGGACGCAGCCGGTACCGGAGTCCATGGTGACGTAATCCGCCAGCACCAGGCGGCTGGTCTTGGGCAGGAAGGGATGGCTGGCCAGCATATTCTCATAGAAGGAGCCGGGGTGGGTCTCCACGATCTCATAGCGGTCGAAGCCGCCGATGCCCATGACCTTCTCCGTCAGGGCCTCGGCCATGATATACATCTCGCCGTTGGGGGCCTTCACCACGGCGTAGCTCTCGTCGGGGTGCAGGGCGATGGCCAGGTTGCCGGGCAGGGTCCAGATGGTGGTGGTCCAGATGACGAAGCTCAGCTTGCTCTTGTCCAGGTGGGAGAGCTTGCCCAGGTCATCGTGCATGGGGAACTTCACATACACCGTGGTGCAGGGGTCGTCCTGATACTCGATCTCGGCCTCGGCCAGGGCGGTCTCGTCGTGGGGGCACCAGTACACGGGCTTGAGGCCCTTGTAGATGTGGCCGTTTTTATACATCTGGCCGAACACCCGGACCTCCCGGGCCTCGAAGCCGGGGTCCATGGTCTTATAGGGGTGGTCCCAGTCGGCCACCACGCCCATGCGCTTGAAGCCCTCCCGCTGCACGTCGATATAGTGGTCGGCGAACTGGTGGCAGGCGGTGCGGAAATCCGCCACGCTCATGGCCTTGTGGTTGAGCTTGTTCTGCTTGATGATGGCGGACTCAATGGGCATGCCGTGGTTGTCCCAGCCGGGGATATAGGGGGTGTAGTACCCGCGCATGGCATAGCTACGGTTGATGAAGTCCTTCAGGGCCTTGTTCAGGGCGTGGCCCATGTGCAGGGCGCCGTTGGAGAAGGGAGGGCCGTCGTGGAGGGAGAACAGGGGCTTGCCCTCGTTCTTCTTCAGCAGTTCGTTGTAAAGGTCCAGCTGCTCCCAATAGCGCAGCATCTCCGGCTCCCGCTTGGGCAGGCCCGCCCGCATGGGAAAGCCGGACTTGGGCATATTCAGCGTCTTTTTGTACTCCATGTGTTACCTCCATTATAAACATAACATTTTATATTGCAAAAAATAAAAGGCCCTCGTCTCCCATAAGAGACAAAGGCCGGAAAACCTCTGCGGTACCACTCTTGTTGCCGCGCCGGGGCGCAGCCGCTCTGCCCCACCATCCGTGGGCGAGGGATGATAACGGCCCTCCGCCGTCCGCACCTAATCCGAAAAGTCGTTTCAGCCGGATGCTCCGGGGTGATATTCGCGGCTTCCCCCGTGGCCGCCTTGCACCAAACGGCGGCTCTCTTGGCATCGGGAGGGAGCGCTACTGGTCCCCATCACTGCATTTGCACTCGATATGACATAATATAGCCACTTTTCCCGGTTTTGTCAACGGGAAAATAGGGAAAATTCACTTTTTTCGCACGGAGCGAAAAAAATCCGACAGAACCCGGGCGCATTCGGCCTCCAGCACGCCGCCCACCAGGGCAGGGGGGTGGGGGAAGTCCTCCATGAACAGGTTCATCACCCCGCCGCAGGCCCCCATCTCCCGGTCCCGGGCCCCGAAATACACCCGGCTGACCCGGGCGTTGAGAATGGCCCCGGCGCACATGGGGCAGGGCTCCAGGGTCACATACAGGGTGCAGCCGTCCAGCCGCCAGGTGCCCAGGGCCCGGTTGGCCTGGGCCATGGCCTCCATCTCCGCGTGGGACCAGGCGGCCTGGCGCTCCTCCCGGCGGTTGCGGCCCCGGCCGATGACCCGGCCGTCCTTGACGATGACGCAGCCCACCGGCACCTCGCCGCAGGCGGCGGCCTGCCGGGCCAGGTCCAGGGCCTGGCGCATATATTTCTCGTGCATTCTCCGCACCTCCCGGAAATTTTTGCTTGTCCCCCGGGTTAAAGCCTGTCATATCTGTCCAAAATAACCGTACAAATAGGTTACAGGCATGTGCCAGGAGGGATCACCATGGAAAAGAAGAAAAATCAGGCCGTTTCCCCCACGCTGGAGGAGCTGCGGCAGGAGCTGCACCAGACCAACCAGGCTCTGCGCAACGCCTATGACAAGTTCAATTTTGTCACGGCCCCGGAGCTGGTGGAGGCCAGCATCTATGAGATCAACGCCCTGAAGGCCCGTAGCGACTATCTGCTGCGGTGCATCAAGGCCCAGCTGGGTCAGGAGCCCTGCGCGGCGGCAGCCGCCATGAAGGGAGGCGCCGCGTGTCCGTCTTAGAAAAGCTCGCCCTGGGCGTGGGGGGGCTGTTTATGCTGCTGGGGGTGCTGCGCCTGGCCAGAAGCCCCCTGAAGCTGGTCTTCCGGGTGGCGGGCAACGCGGCCCTGGGCTTCGGGGCCCTGTGGCTGCTGGGCCGCCTGGCCCCGGGGCTTCAGCTGGGGCTCAACCTGTTCAACGGACTGCTGATCGGCGTGCTGGGCCTGCCGGGCTTCGGCCTGCTGCTGCTTTTGCAGTGGGTGCTTTGAGTTTTGTTCAAAAAGTGGTGGAACCACTTTTTGAACAAAGGGGCTGCAGTCTGCCGCGGGCGGCAAACTCTGCGAGGCTTTTGCTACATAGGGGGGAAATCCGTTGTTTTCAGCAATATATTGCGCTAAAAGTGCAGTTTGCTGTTGATTTTCCGCATCCGGGCGGGGTCCATTTTGCACAGGCGGCGGTCGTAGGTCACCAGGCCGTTGACCTCGTCCTCCACGTCGGACAGCTGGGTATACACCGCCGCCGACAGGCCCTGGCTTTCGATCAGGGGCAGGACCTCCGTTTCATACAGGCGCTCCACCGCGTCCATCCAGGCTGCCGCATGGTCATACATGCGGTAGCCGAATTTTTTGTCCGAGGCCAGGTGTCCCGGGCATTGCAGGCTGTAGCCCCCGAATTCCGTCAGGGCCAGCACCCGCCGCCCGTCCCCCCGCAGGCGCACGGGGCGGTAGTACACATGGCGGCTTTTCAGGTCACCACCGCCCTGGTCGTGCCAGCCGGAGGCGTGGTCGATGGGCCGGGTGGGGTCCAGAGCCCGCAGCCGGTCCGTGACGGCCAGGGCGTCGAACTGGCCCCAGCCCTCGTTGAAGGGCACCCACAGGCCCAGGCACACGCAGTTATACAGCAGGTCCACCGTGTCCTCCATGTCCCGCAGGAACTGCCGGCGTCCGGCCTCTCCGGCCCGGCCCAGCCGCCCGGAGGGGCGGTCCTTCAGGTGGACGCCCAGGAAGGGCAGCACCTGCATGGTCAGGGTCTGCCAGCGCTGAAAGCAGGACACCAGGTCCTGCCACACGATGATCCCCAGGCGGTCGCAGTGATAGTACCACCGCAGCGGCTCGATCTTGATGTGCTTGCGCAGCATATTGAAGCCCATGTCCCGGGCGGTCTGAATGTCCCAGACCATGGCCTCGTCCGCCGGAGGGGTGTACAGCCCGTCGGACCAGTAGCCCTGGTCCAGCAGGCCCGACTGGAAGCAGGGCTGGCCGTTCAGGGCCAGCACCCGGCGGCCCCGGTGCTCCATAACGGAGAATTTCCGCATACCGAAGTAGCTTTCCACCCGGTCGCCGGAGGGCAGCGTCACCTCCAGATCGTACAGATACGGGTCCTCCGGGCTCCAGGGGCGGAAGTGCTCCGCCGGAATGGGGCACACGCCCAGTCCCTTTTCATCGGCCCAGCTGCGGGCAATGACCTGGCCGCCGCACAGCACCGTGATCCGGGCTCCGGCGGGGTCATCGGCCCGGACGGCATAGCGCAGGGCTTTTTCGTCATAGTCCGGGGTCAGCCGCAGGGAGTGAATGTAGTTTTCCGCCACGCTCTCCAGCCATACCGTCTGCCAGATGCCGCTCTGGGCGGTGTACCAGATGCCGCCCCGGTTCCGGCGCTGCTTGCCGAAGGCGTGGACCCCGCCGTCGGGATCGTCGGTGACGGCCGCGGTCAGGCGGTTCTCCCCGGGGACCAGGGCGTCGGTGACGTCCAGGGTGAAGGGCAGATAGCCCCCCTGATGGCCCCCCACGGGGCGGTCGTTTACCAGCACCCGGCAGCACTGATCCACCGCGCCGAAGTGCAGCAGCACCCGGTCCCGGCGGAAGCCCTCCGGCAGGGTGAAGCGCCGCTCATACCACAGGGTCTCGCCGCTTTCCAGCCGGAAATCACAGCCGGACAGCAGACTCTCCGGCGAGAAGGGCACCAATATCTTTCCGCTGCGGCGGCGGGAATACTCGTCGCCGTCCTCCACGGTGTAGTCCCACAGGCCGTTGAGGCAGAGATAGCTGTCCCGCCGCAGCTGGGGCCGGGGGTACTCCGGCAGCGGGCAGGTTTTGTCCGGATGCTCCCCCCAGGGGGTGTAAAGCGCCGTCATTTTACCGTCTCCTTCCGCTTCAGCAGGGCCGCCGGAATGGCCAGCAGCACCAGGGCGGCGGCAGCCGCCAGAAAAATTTCCGCCGTGGGCACCTGTTTCACGGTGCCCAGGTCCTCATAGGTCATGCCGGTGCCCCGGATCACCGCCGCGCCGATATACGGCCCCGTGACCATGGGCAGCAGCACCTGGAATACGATGCGGATGCCCTGGAACAGGCCGGCCTTTCCGGCGGGGGTATAGTCCCGGATGAGCCCATTGCAGCAGGCAGAGATCACCATGCCGCCGCCCAGCATCACGATGCCCGCCGCCAGGACGAACCACTGGCCCCGGGCAAAGTACATGAGCACAAGGCCCGCAAAGCCCAGGATCCCTGCCGGGACCAGGCAGCGGAGCTTCCCGAAGCGGTCGATGGGCCGCCCGGCCAGCACCGACAGCACGGAGCTGACGATCAGCACCCCCGCCAGCAGGAGGGTATAGTCCGTGATGCCCAGGAACCTCTGGATATAGATAATGAGGTAGGGCATATACACCTGCTGGCTCATGCAGTATACCCCCAGCGCCGCCAGGGACAGATACAGCCGCGGATTGCCCCGGATAACGGCGGGACGGAAGCCGTACAGAATGTTGGCAAAATAGCTGCCCTGGCCCCGGGGCAGGTCCGGCTCCCGGATGAAGAAGCAGCCCAGCACGCCGCCCAGGCAGGTGATGCCGCCCACGATCAGGAAAAACAGCCGCCAGTTCCCGGCCTGGGTCAGGCCGTCCAGAGCGCCGAACACCACCAGCATGGCCACCAGCGGCATAATGGCCAGCACCGTCTCCACCCGGCCCCGGTTTTCCGGCACGGTGACGTCCGTGACCCAGGCGTTGAAGGCGGCGTCGTTGGCGGTGGAGCCGAAGAAGGTCATGACGCAGTCCATCACCACCACCAGCACCGCCGCGCTGTGGGCCGCACCGGCCAGGGGGCTTCTTTTGATGAAGGCGAAGGCCCCGATGCTGACGCCCCACAGCAGATAGCCGATGACGATCAGGGCCTTCCGCCGCCCCAGCCGGTCGCTGAGGGCCCCCATCACCAGGGTGGTGACGGTGGCGGTGACGGCGCTCCAGGCCACCATGGCGGCGATCATGGACGTGTCCCCGGAGATGGTGTTGTACAGGAACACGTTGAAATACATATTCTCGATGACCCAGGCGATCTGTCCGAACAGGCCGAAGGTCAGCAGGGCCGCCCAGGTGCGGCCGCCCAGTCTGGTTTTCATGTTACCGCTCCTCCTCGTGAAGATTCCAGCCGTACAGGGGGTAGCGCTGGAGGCTGCCGAACAGCTTCTGCTTGATATCCGGATACCGGCCCTCCAGCCCGGCGATGAGCTCCTTCACCTCCTGGCGGCGGCTGTGTCCGTTGGCGGGACAGGGGTTCTCCACCACCGGCAGCTCCAGCCGCCGGGCCACCCGGCGGATCTCCTCCTCCCGGCAGTACAGCAGGGGGCGGATCTGGGTGATGCCGGTGCGGTCCAGGTACGTCACCGGCTGGAAGCAGCCGATGCGCCCCTCGAACAGCAGGTTCATCAGCAGAGTCTCGATGGCGTCGTCATAGTGGTGGCCCAGGGCGATCTTCCGGATGCCCAGGTCCGTAAGGGCCGTGTTCAGGCTGCCCCGCCGCAGCTTGGCGCACAGGGAGCAGGGGTTTTTCTCCTTCCGCTCGTTGAACACGATGTCGTATACCGGCACCTGGATGCGGGTATAGGGCACCTCCAGCTGCCGGCACAGGTCCGCCACGGCGTCGAAGCTCATGCCGGGGGCGCCGGTCTCTAAGGTGATGGCGCGGACGGTGAAGGGAATGGGATAAAAGGCCCGCAGCCGGGCCAGAGCGGTCAGCGTCACCAGACTGTCCTTGCCGCCGGATACGCCCACGGCCACCGTGTCCCCCGCGTCGATCATGTGATAATCCTCCACGCAGCGGCGCACCTGTCCCAAAATCTTCTGCATATACAAAGCCCTCCAAGGAAGAAATGAAATTGCCATTTGAGAAAATGGGAGATATCGGGAGAAAACAAGAGGAAATGCCAGATGTTGCTATCGTAAATTAAAATGGTGTTGACAATTTTCCCGGGATATGCTATAAATATCCTTGCGCGTTCGGCGCATTTCTCCCTCCCAATCATAGCAAGGGAGCCTGAAAAAGTAAAGCAATACATTCTATAAATTGGAGGAAAACACCATGTCCACTTATATGGCAAACAAGGCCACCATTGAGCGCAAGTGGTACGTCGTTGATGCCGCCGGCAAGCCCCTGGGCAAGACCGCCGTCATCGTGGCCGACCTGCTGCGCGGCAAGGGCAAAGTCACCTACACCCCCCACGCCGACTGCGGCGACAACGTCATCGTCATCAACGCCGCCAAGGCCACCCTGTCCGGCAACAAGATGGAGCAGAAGTATTACCGCACCCACTCCGGCTGGATCGGCGGTCTGAAGGAGACCAAGTATCGCCTGCTGATGCAGGAGAAGCCCGAGCTGGCCATGCGCGTGGCCGTCCGCGGTATGATGCCCCGCAACACCGTTACCAAGGATTCCCTGAAGCGCCTGCACATCTATGCCGGTGAGCAGCACATCCACGAGGCCCAGAAGCCCGAGCTGGTCAAGTAAGGAGGAAAAGAAACATGTATCAGTCCAAGAATCCCTATCTGTACGGCACCGGCCGCAGAAAGTCCTCCGTGGCCCGGGTGCACCTGTTCCCCAACGGCACCGGCTCCATCACCATCAACGGCCGCGACATCGACGATTACTTCGGCCTGGAGACCCTGAAGATGGTGGTCCGCCAGCCCCTGAACGCCACCGATACCCTGGGTAAGGTGGACATCGTTGCCACCGTGGAGGGCGGCGGCGTTTCCGGCCAGGCCGGCGCCCTGCGTCACGGCATCAGCCGCGCCCTGCTGCTGGTGAACCCCGAGTTCCGTCCCGTCCTGAAGAAGGCCGGTTTCCTGACCCGCGATCCTCGTATGAAGGAGCGCAAGAAGTACGGCCTCAAGGCTGCCCGTCGCGCACCTCAGTTCAGCAAGAGATAAATTGCTGTACAAACCGTATCAAAATGCTTCAAAAACCCCGGAAAATCAAGGTTTTCCGGGGTTTTGCTATATAAATTCTTTTGTTTTGGTTTGGCGTTTTTTGTCCTGATTTATCCAGTTCTGAACCTGTTTTTTTGAGTTAAAAATGGGGGAAAACCCATTTTTGAGGTGGTTTTGAGTTAAAAAATGGGGGAAAATTGAGGCCTTTTGAGCATGTAAAATGGAGCTGTGATTGGTGCTCGCTTTCCGTGTTTTCTTTCCCCGAAATTGTTTGACGGAGCTGTCTGAATTTGTCCTAATCTGGCACATCCGAATATGGTTTATCGTACATAGCGCGTCTGTTACCCAAAGTGACGCATGGGTTGGCAGGCGCGCTATTTTTTTGTCCCGACGCGGGCGGAAGGAGGTGTAAGCGTGAGAGCGTATGGCAAGTCGTGGGACTACAACATATATGACTGCCGGTACTGTCTGTACTGGAAAGGAAAGAAACAAGGCTGCGTCTACCCTGACGGCTGCTGCTGTCCAATAGATCAAAGGGACGCATTTCAGTTCCGCGACGATGAAGATAAAGAGAATACCGCACCTGCTTCGGAGTGCAGGAATTGTCCCTACGGACACGATTCTCCCTGTATCGGGTGGTGTACAAAGGAGGTCATGCGCGCCGTGGGATTGCTGAAGGAGCGTGACGGTCCCGATGTATGATTACTTCTATGGCGCGGAGTCTGAACAGTTCTCTTTCTATCGCATCCCCAAGGTGCTGTTCACAGAGGAACGGTTTAAGGCTATCTCCGCAGAAGCCAAAGTGCTCTACGGACTTCTGCTTGACCGCATGAGCCTTTCGGCAAAGAACGGCTGGCAGGATAAAGAAAACCGGGTGTATATCATCTTTACCATTGAGGACATCATGGAGGCCATGGGCTGTGCCGATCAGAAAGCCGGAAAGCTCCTGTATGAGCTGGAAAGCAAGTGCGGTCTTATCGAGCGAAAACGGCAGGGCCTCGGCAAGCCCAATCTCATCTATGTAAAGAACTTCGTTACCCCATCGGAATCACGTTTCTTGAATCGTGAAAATCACGATTCTGGAGAAGTGAAAATCACGGATCAAGAACCGTTAAAATCACGATCTAATAATACTGAGAATAATAATACTGAACGTAGTGATACTGATTCTTTTCCCTTCACTTCGTTCAGAGAGGATCACGGACGGGAATCGAAAAGAAGCGATGTGAATCAGAGAGACCGATACAGAGAGATCATTTCGGAGAATATCTCGTATGGGATTCTCTTGCAGGACTATCCGCTTGACCGGGATATTCTCACGGAAATACTGGAGCTCATGGTCGATACGGTCTGTACAACCAGAAGCACCGTCCGTATCTCCGGAGATGACAAGCCCGCGGAGGTCGTAAAGAGCCAGTTCCTGAAGCTGGACAGTGAGCATATCCGCTTTGTCATGGACGGTCTGAAGGACAACACCACCCGAATCCGCAATATGCGCCAGTATCTCTTAGCCACCCTGTATAACGCCCCTCTGACCATCGGGAACTACTACCGAAGTCTCGTCAGCCACGATATGTCGGAGGGATTCATCTAAGCCGTAGGCAATGCCTGCGGCTTTTGTCATTTCGAGGAGGTGATAACAGTGCCAAAACAGGAACCCCGGGAACAGGTACAGCAGATACCGATGTCTGAGATCCACCCATTCAGAAACCACCCATTCAAGGTGCTGGACGATGAGCTGATGCAGCAGACGATAGACAGCATCATGCAGGTGGGGATTCTCAACCCCGCCATCATCCGTCCCGACCCGGAGGGCGGATATGAAATGGTAGCCGGTCACAGGCGGCTTTACGCCGCAGACCTTGCAGGGCTGAAAACCATCCCGGCAATCGTCCGCAATCTTACCGACGACGAGGCGGTGATCCTAATATCTTGCCAGCCGCAAGGCGCAGAAGCAAAGCAAGGCGGAGGTCAAGCCCAGCGGCAGGCAGACGGTGAAGCAGCTCGTCGGACAGAATCAAGGCGTGTCCAACATCGAAGTCACGGAAAGCAATATCAAGGGCTTTGACCGCGTGGCGCGGAAGTACGGTGTGGACTACGCCATCAAGAAGGACAAGTCCGGCGAGATTCCGAAGTACCTCGTCTTTTTCAAGGCGCGGGACGCGGATGCGCTTACTGCGGCATTTACCGAATACAGCGGCAAAAAGGCAAAGAACAAGGAGATGCTCTCGCTTCTGCGCTACATCAGCAATAACATCAATCAGATCGCCAAGCGACTAAACGAAAGCGGCAGAGCCTACGAAACGGACTTTGAGGATATTCTGGAAAAGCAGGAGCAGCTCTGGGGGCTTGCTAACGAAATCCTGATGAAACTGTCTGCGATTCAGTGAGTGTGCAGGGGTGCCGGGAAAACTCCTTCCCGACATCCTTGCTCCGTTACATATCTTCCGATATGATGGACGCAGAAAGGACGGGATTGACTATGAAATTTATTCTGAAAATTCTTCTTGCGCCTGTCATGCTGACCCTATGGCTGATCGAGTGCGTGTGCAAGCTGGCGCTCAAGCTTTCCTCCGTGGTCTTTGTACTGGCTTCCCTCCTGTTTGTCGCGGCAGGCATCTTTTACTTCACCCACGGCTCCGCGCTGAAAGGATGTATCGGTCTGGTGATCGCGTTTCTGCTCTCGCCCTACGGATTGCCGATGCTGGCAGTAAAGCTCCTGGCGTGGTTTATCGCCATGCGGATGCTGCTCAAGGAGAGGATTTACGGATAAAGCGAAAACACGGGAAACACGAATCGGCGCAGGCTCGTCCTGCGTCTTTTCATTTAGGAGGCTATATGGCGACAACACGAATTATCCCCATGCACCTGAACAAAGGGAAAACGCTGGCACAGTGCCTGGCTGATCGGACGGAATACGGGATGAACCCGGACAAGACCGACGGCGGTGAGCTGATTTCTTCTTTTGCCTGCGAGCCGGAGACCGTGGTTTCCGAATTTGCGCTTTCCAAGCGTGAGTACCGGGAGCTGACGGGCAGGGTACAGGAAAACGACATTATTGCGTATCAGATACGGCAGTCCTTCAAGCCGGGAGAGGTTTCGCCGGAGGAAGCGAACCGTATCGGCTATGAATTTGCGGAACGTTTCCTGAAGGGTAATCACGCTTTTCTCGTTTGCACCCATACGGACAAAGCGCATATCCACAATCATATCTACTGGAACTCCACGACGTTGGACTGCACACGCAAGTTCAGCAACTTCATCGGAAGCTACCGAGCAGTCCGCAAGCTCTCCGATCTGATTTGCGCGGAGCACCGGCTGTCTGTTATAGAGAACCCGCAGAAGCACGGTCTGAGCTACAACAAGTGGCTGGGCGGACATGACAAGCTCTCCAACCGCGATCTTCTCCGCATGGCGATAGATGCCGCTCTTGAGAAAAAGCCGAAGGACTTTGACGCGCTTTTAGCCCTTTTGAAATCCTCCGGCTATACCGTCACCCGAAAAGGCAGGCTGTCTCTTCGGCATGAAAATCAGAAAAAGAGTATCCGCCTGGATTCCCTCGGTGAAGGATATTCCGAACAGGAACTCCGCGCGGTTCTTGCGGGAGGCAAAACGCACAATCCGTTCGTTAAGAAGAAATACCCGAAACGAAAAGAGCGTACCACGCTGATCTCCAAAATCGAGGCGAAGCTCAATTCCGGGAAGGGCTACTGGTACGATCAGAAGATGAAGGTGGTCAAGCTAAAACAGATGGCCAAGACTTTTGTGTATCTGGAAGAACAAGGCTTTGCCGATTTTGCCGCACTTTCAAACGCCGCCGCTGCCGCCGAAGAAAGATTTAGCGAACTGAAAGCAACGATCAAGGCGGAGGAAACGCGGATAAGCGAGATACAGACTTTGCGGACACACATCATCAACTACTCCAAGACCCGCGAGGTTTACGCCGGATACCGCAAAGCCGGATACTCCAAAAAGTATCTTGCGGAGCATGAGAGCGACATCATTCTTCACAAGGCGGCGAAGAAAGTCTTTGATGTTTTCGGTCTCAAAAAGCTCCCCACAGTCAAGAGCCTGAACGAAGAATTTGCATGGTTGCTGACCGAGAAAAAAGCGGCATACGCCGACTACCACAAGACGCAGGAACATAAATCAGATCTCATGCTGAAAGGGAACACATGGGTTGGTGAGGACGGAGAAACTCATCAGGGCGGAAAGCTGTCCATTTTTCTTGTAGTTTATAAAGATTCAAGCCGCAACTATTACGCCTATGGCACCGCAGACTGGAAAAACGGTGTGTATTCTGGCGGTATAAATGGTCCTGTTGCCGGATATGATTTCCTCGCTATTACTTGGGGCGGCGGAGGTGAACTCAAAAACACCGACAGAAGCATATCCGGAGCATATCAATATAATCAAGGGAATATCTCATTTAGTAGGGCACAGTCTGATACTTATTGCGGATATTGTTGGCAATTCAATGAAACTAAAGGGGCATATTTTGCCGACTTGAACTGCACCCCATTTGTTAGACAAGTATGGTATAATACTTGTACTAAGGAAT
>ERZ1027243.1058-NODE-1058-length-13852-cov-4.936001_pt1 | contig 13852 bp, 9 predicted proteins | sample MGYA00519243_ERZ1027243 | MGnify/ENA primary metagenome ERZ1027243 (study PRJEB26926, sample SAMN06164727) | human gut metagenome | biome: ENVO:00009003; feature: ENVO:2100002; material: ENVO:00002003 | host: Homo sapiens | place: USA | collected 2012 ...
ACGAGATTAGCGAGTGTCTCGTGGGCTCGGAGATGTGTATAAGAGACAGTCCTTAGACTGTTTTCTTCGCCTGCTGGCGTTTACCTAGATAAAACTGACACATAACTGCATGAGGCACTAATTTAAGGTTCGGCAGAGAAGCGGTATTCAACGACAACGTGTTTACTCAGGACTTCTTTACTGAAAATGCCACACATAAACAGAACTGTACCTCGTTTAACCCGAAACGGGTTATCACACACTACGTAAATAATGGCAAGCCATTTTTAAACGTGTCTCGATCGTTCGCACAAATTATAAGGTAATCATTTGATCGCCTGCACATTTATGCGTCTTTGCCGCCCCTGGCAAGGCGCTACAGCATCAGCCAATATCGCCCATTCGTTGCCTCATTACTGCAACTTTTTTACCATAGCTCAACAACTTCGCTTCGTCCAGGTATGTCCGTACACGAACTGCTGTGATGTAAGCGTCTGGTGGGCAACGGTGAATATTGATGCGCATAATTCGTTATAACTCCAGACTAAAAATCGCTAAGCCGTGCCAGTGTAGTGATAATAAAACCTGTTAGTCGTCACGCTAAAAATAGTGCTAATTCTGCACCTTAATAATGAAAAAAAGATGACAGTGTCACGTTACCCAACAATAAACGCGGCGAGAATGACTTTATTTACAGCGTGTAATAAAGAGGATATTGCACTAAGAAAGGAATAATGGAATAAGAATAAGATATTACCGCCCGCTATCATGCAGGTGCGCATCTTATGATGCACACCTGTCGGGCGCCTTAACGTTCAGCTACCAGGCGGATAAACTCATCCTCCCCTTTCGCCTTGCCGGCGACGGTCGGCTCAGCCACATCCTCTTTCTCTGGCGCATTAGCTTCGCACAGGCGACGTAACAGCGCATTCTGCCGCTTTTGCTGATCCAGCAGCGCTTGCAGCAGCTCTATCTGCTCATTCGCCCGCGAACTGGCGCGGTTGACGAAGAACCATAACAACAGACCGACAAGCAGCAGCGCCACGGACACAGCCAGCGATGCCAGATTTAAAATCCCAGGATTTAGTAACTCACTCATTTCACCACCTCAAAGAGAAGGCGTTCATTCTACCACCCGCGGCGCAGAAGGAAATCAGTCGGCAGAAAAATGTCTTACCACGGAATAAATTTATTAATAGTGCAAATGCCGCTGAAAAACTGAACATCCTGGTCGCACATTACGTTAAGCATCTGAGTCCACAGCAACAGGCAGCCTGCTATGATGACTATCAGTAAAACCCACCGTAATTTTTTCACTCCACTCTCCGCATCAGTACGCAATGTCGCCAGGATAGCACGGCCTTCTTAAACCGCGGCTAACTGTATTACGAAAGGTAAGTTTAGGAATCATCGACTTGTTTCAAAACGTGTTCGTGTCAAAATCACGCCAGGGATCATACAAATAATGAGGCATCAATGCGATTAATCATTCGTACTATTATCTTGGTGGCTATCTTATGGATTGGCGTATTATTGAGCGGTTATGGGGTGTTATTCCACAGTGAGGAAAACGTCGGCGGTCTGGGTCTTAAGTGCCAATACCTCACCGCCCGCGGAGTCAGCACCGCACTTTATGTTCATTCCGACAGCAGAGTGATCGGCGTCAGCAGTTGCCCTCTGCTGCGTAAAAGCACAACCGTGGTTGATAACGGCTAACATCGAACCGGCGATCGCGACGTAGCGCCGCGGTCGCCAACCCGGTATCCGCCGCCTCAGAACGGATAGTCGTTGTATCCCATTTGTTCAGAAATCTTACGCGCCGCCTGGTGGAGCATCGCCACGTATTCATGCAAGCGTTCTTCAGAGAAACGTAGCGTTGGGAAAGAGATGCTCAGCCCGGCGATGACCACGCCGAAACGGTCAAACACCGGCACGCCAATGCAGCGCAGCCCCTCTTCCTGTTCCTCATTATCCTCGCCATAGCCCTGCTCGCGAACGCCATCCAGCACTTTCAGCAACTCCTCGGTGCTGGTAATGGTCCGCTCGGTGCTGCGCTTATACTCCACGCCGTCGAGGATCTGCTCCACTTCGCTGCGATCGCGCCATGCCAGCAGCACCTTGCCAATCGCGGTACTGTACAGCGGGTTGCGGCGGCCAATACGCGAGTACATCCGCAGGTTATACATCGAGTCAATTTTATGGATGTAGACGATACTGTCTTCATCCAGCGCCCCAAGATGGATGGTCTCTTTCGTCAGTCGCGAAAGTTCGCGCATCTGAATATCGGCGCTGCGCACCAGGTCGACGTTCTGCAGCGCGCGCGCGCCCAGTTCGAACAGTTTGAGGGTGAGAGAGTATTTCTCAGACTCTCCTTCCTGTGCCACATAGCCCAGTGATTTCATGGTCTGTAAAAAGCGATAAACGGTGCTTTTCGACATCATGACGCGCTGGGACAGTTCGGTAATGCCAATTTCACGCTCTTCACCCAGCGCCTGTAGGATGCCGAAAACCTTCAATACCGAAGAGACAGAATCTGGCTGTTTATCCAAATCTGCACCTGCCATTTATCACCTCGTCGTAACTGTTTTATAAAAATTAGAACCGGTTTTTATTATAAATTCGCCGCCTCTGAGCCGCAATCATTCTTCTGCCACTTCGTTACAAATCTGCGACATACTGCGAATTAATCAATGCTAAACTCATCATTCAAAAAACCGTTTCATTTAAGACTCATATTCACCATGGATAAAAATTCTTCTGATGGCGTGCCGTTGCCGCAACGCTATGGCGCCATTCTGACCATCGTGCTTGGGCTGACCATGGCCGTGCTCGACGGGGCTATCGCCAACGTCGCGCTGCCGACTATCGCCAGCGATCTCAACGCCTCACCGGCGGCTTCAATCTGGATCGTTAACGCCTACCAAATCGCCATTGTCATCGCCCTGCTGCCGCTCTCCTTCCTCGGCGACATGGTCGGCTATCGGCGTATCTATAAGATAGGCCTGGTGGTGTTTATCTTTACCTCGCTGGCCTGCGCGCTGTCGCGTAGCCTCGAAATGCTAACCTTCGCCCGCGTCGCGCAGGGATTGGGCGGCGCCGCGCTGATGAGCGTCAACACCGCGCTGATCCGTCTGATTTATCCGCAGCGCTTTCTTGGTCGCGGCATGGGCATTAACTCCTTTGTCGTTGCCGTCTCTTCGGCGGCAGGCCCGACTATCGCCGCAGCGATCCTCTCCCTCGCCTCATGGCAATGGCTGTTTTTAATTAACGTGCCTCTCGGCATCGTCGCCTTTGTTCTGGCCATGCGCTTTCTGCCGCCCAACAGCGCGCGCAGCAAAATCATCCGCTTCGATCTGCCGAGCGCCATTATGAACGCCCTTACCTTCGGGCTGCTAATCACCGCCCTGAGCGGTTTCGCCCAGGGGCAGTCCACTCAGCTGGTGCTGGCGGAGGTCGCCGCTATGCTGGTGGTGGGGTTCTTCTTCGTTCGCCGCCAGCTCACGATGCCCGTCCCCCTGCTGCCGGTCGACCTGCTGCGTATCCCACTCTTCTCTCTCTCTATCTGCACTTCCATCTGCTCCTTCTGCGCGCAGATGCTGGCGATGGTCTCCCTGCCCTTTTTTCTGCAGTCGATGATGGGGCGCAGCGAAGTGGAGACCGGTCTGCTGCTAACGCCGTGGCCGTTAGCGACCATGGTGATGGCGCCGCTGGCCGGCTATTTGATCGAGAAATGTCATGCCGGGCTGCTGGGGGCTATCGGCCTGCTGATTATGGCCTGCGGCCTGTTCGGCCTGGCGCTGCTGCCCTCGTCGCCCTCCGATCTGGATATCATCTGGCGCATGGCGCTGTGCGGCGCCGGCTTCGGGCTGTTTCAGTCGCCGAACAACCATACCATCGTCGCCTCGGCTCCGAGCCATCGTAGCGGCGGCGCCAGCGGCATGCTGGGCACCGCTCGCCTGCTCGGACAGAGCACCGGCGCGGCGCTGGTGGCGCTGCTATTCAATTTGCTCGGTAACAACGGCACCCACACCGCCCTGCTGCTGGCCGGCACCCTGGCTATCGTCGCCGCGCTAATTAGCGGTCTGCGGGTCACTCAGCCGCGCGCAGCCTGACGGACGGTAAAAAAAATCCGCAGCTTGCGGGCTGCGGATTTTCGTTTTCAGCGTCAGAAGATAGATTATTTCAGATATTCACCGCTACGCAGGGCTTCAATACGCTTATCCAGCGGCGGGTGAGTCATAAACAGTTCGCTCATGGATTTCGCTTTACCGTTAATGCAGAACGCCATCATGCTGCTGGCTTCCTGCGGCTCATAGCTGGTTTTCAGACGCTGCAGGGCTGCAATCATCTTCTCGCGGCCTACCAGACGCGCCGAGCCGGCGTCAGCATGGAACTCACGGTAACGCGAGAACCACATGGTGATTATGCTGGCCAGAATACCGAACACCAGCTCAAGCACCGTGGCGACGGCGAAGTAGATCAGCGGGTTGCCATTGCTGCTCTCCCCTTCATCTTCCCGGTTGCCGCCGAGGAAACCGGCCGCAATCTGCGCGATAACGCGGGAGATAAAGATAACGAAGGTGTTCACCACCCCCTGGATCAGGGTCATGGTAACCATATCGCCATTGGCGATGTGGCTGATTTCATGGGCAATGACCGCTTCCGCTTCATCACGGCTCATGTTTTGCAACAGCCCGGTGCTGACGGCGACCAGCGAGGCGTCACGACGCGCGCCGGTGGCGAAGGCGTTAATGTCAGGCGCGTGATAGATAGCTACCTGCGGCATGGCAATACCTACCTGCTGCGCCTGCTGCGCAACGGTATTCATCAGCCAGCGTTCCGTTTCGTTGCGCGGCTGCTCGATCACTTCCCCACCCACTGACTTCAGCGCCATCCACTTCGACATCATCAGCGAAACGATAGAACCACCGAAGCCGAACAGCAGGGCCATAATCAGAAGACCGGTCATGCTGCTGGATTGGATCCCCGTGAGGCTTAACACCAGCCCGAACACGACCATCACTGCCAGGTTCGTCAGCAGGAAAAGCGCGATTCGCATCATAATTTTCTTTTTACCTCAATTTAACAAAACGCACTATGCGATTACCCACATCGTATGGGTCAGGCTGCAATTTTCAACCATCAGCCCCCGCTAAGTCACGATAAAAACACAACTTTACATTTTGTAGCATCTTGCTGACAGCGGCAGCGCAGGTTGACATTTTGTTAGATAAGCTGAATGGCGATGACAACGCGCACAAAAAAAACGGGCACCTCTCAGGGTGCCCGTTAGCAACTTATTTGCTGGCCGGCGGTTCCACCGCCGGGCGCGCTTTCTCCAGATGCGCCAGGTCTACCGCGATATGGACCGTTTCATCAAGATACGGATCCGGCTCCTGGTAATCCTTCGGCAGATCGTCCAGTTTTTTCAGCGGCGGCTTGCCTTCGCGTTTCAGGCGATCGTTAATCCGCGCCAGACGAATCGCATCATCTTCTTCGTTCTCTTTCTCACGCTGGGCGTAGTTCAGAGAGACGATGTTACGTTTGTCCTTCATCGCGTTATAACGGGCAATATCCTTCATGATGTACTGGAATTCAGGATCCTGCGCAATACGCTCGTCGTGGCGCTTGAGCAGCTCCGGTCCAAACGGGGTCAGATCCCCGGACTTCACATAGGTGGCCGCGTTGATGCTATCCCACGGCAGCGCGTTGTCTTCATACTGCTCGCCGGTTTCGCGATCTTCATTGCCGGTTGGCATCATGATATCCGGCGTCACGCCTTTGCGCTGCGTACTGCCGCCGTTAATACGATAGAACTTCTGGATGGTGTACTGGACGGAACCCAACGCCGGCCACTCCGGACGCAGCATTTGATCGTAAATACGATTCAACGAGCGATACTGCTGTACCGTCCCTTTACCGAAGGTCGGTTCGCCAACGATCAGCGCGCGGCCATAGTCCTGCATCGCTGCGGCGAAGATCTCAGACGCCGAGGCGCTAAAGCGGTCAACCAGCACCACCAGCGGCCCTTTGTAATAAACCACGCCATCGTTGTCGCTGTCTTCGCGCACTTTGCCATTATTATCCCGCACCTGCACCACCGGACCGGACGGAATAAACAGACCCGAGAGCGATACCGCCTCTGTCAGCGCTCCGCCGCCGTTGCTGCGCAGGTCAATGATGATGCTGCTGACGTTCTGTTTTTCCAGCTTCTGCAGCTGCACTTTCACGTCATCGGTCAGGCCAACGTAAAAGCCTGGAATATCCAGCACGCCGACTTTTTCTTTCCCGACGGTTTTCACCGACATCTTCACAGCACGGTCTTCCAGACGAATGCGCTCGCGGGTCAGCGTTACAATACGCGTCTTGGCTCCTTTACCGGCCGGCAGGATTTCAAGACGAACCTTGCTGCCCTTCGGCCCTTTAATCAGCGCCACGACGTCATCCAGACGCCAGCCGATGACATCAACCATCGACTTCCCGGTCTGGCCAACGCCAACGATGCGATCGCCGACGCTGATCGCTTTGCTTTTCGCGGCTGGACCGCCCGCCACCAGCGAATTAATGACGGTATAGTCATCATCCATCTGCAGCACGGCGCCGATCCCCTCGAGTGAGAGGCTCATTTCGGTGTTGAACTGCTCGGTATTACGCGGCGACAGATAATTTGTGTGCGGATCGATTTCGCGAGCGAAGGCGGTCATCGCCAGCGAGAAGACATCTTCGCTGTTGGTTTGCGCCAGGCGACGGATAGCAAACTTATAGCGACGGGTTAAGGTGTCGCGGATCTCTTTATCGTCTTTACCCGCCAGCTTCAGGCTTAACTGGTCAAACTTAACCTTAGCGTCCCACAGCTTGTTCAGCTCGGCCTCGTCTTTTGGCCACGGCGCTTTGGAGCGGTCAAGGTTGAAATTATCATTGCCGGTAAAGTCCATCGGACGTTCAAGCACCTTCAGCGCATACTGATAGCGCTCGAAGCGGCGCTGCTGCCCCAGGTTGTAGAGGTCGTAAAAGACGTCCAGTTTCCCGCTGCGCAGCTCATCGCCAATTTGGTCTTTTTTAGCCGCAAACTTCGCCACATCGCTGGCCAGCAGCACATTGTGGCTGTAGTCCAGCAGGTTCAGGTAACGGTCAAAAATCTTTGCCGAGAAGGCGTTGTCGAGATCAAACTGACGGTAATGAGAGCGGGTAAAGCGCGACGTCACGCGCTCGCTTACCGTCGCGTGCTGCGGCTCTTCTTTCAGCACGGGGATTTGATCTGCGCGGGTTATGTCATCAACAGCGAATGCATGGCCTGCTATTGCCAGCAGGCCCGCAAGCGCGGTGATTTTAAAAAATGTGTTCATGCCTGGCCCGGCCTCCGTTTCAGAACACCAGGTGTTCTGCGCGTACAATCATTGACATACCAGAAGTCAGCTGTACACGAACGCCATCTTTGGTGATTTCCAGAACGGTGGCGTCCATGGCGTTATTGCCTGCTTTTACCTTCAGCGCCTGGCCGACGGTCAGAACGGAAACATCCGATACCGGAGTAAGACGCTCTTCACGCGGGGCTTTGGCCGCAACAGGACGCGGTTTACGCTGTTCAGCGCCTTCTTTACGACGCGGCTGCTGAGGACGCGGTTTACGCTCGCGGCGAACGCCTTCATCCTGCTGGCCTGCGGCCGCAGCGGCTTCGCGTTTTTTCGCCTGCTGGGCTGCGCGCTGCGCCTGAACGCGAGCTTTCGCTTCTTCCAGCTGCTGACGCGCATGGGCAATGTGCTGCTCTTCCAGTTCGCCGCACGGATTGCCATCCAGGTCAACGCGAATAGCGCCGGCTTTTACGCCGTACAGATAACGCCAGCTGGACGTGTAGAGACGTAATGCAGCGCGAAGCTGGGTCTTGCTGAGATTCATCTCACCACCCACTCGCTCAACGAGATCCTGAAAAATTCCGATTTTCAGGGGGCGCGCTTCACCTTCAGCGCTAAAGCACTGCGGGAAACGTTCGGCCAGAAAGGCGATAACTTCTTTACTGCTATTCAACTTAGGTTGATTTTCCATGAAATTTCCTGATTACAACGGACGTAGCCAACAAGCCGCAGGCATGAACAGGCGACATTATAATGACGTCCTCGCTAAATGCTACGTTATCCGTTGATTATCCCACGACACGGGTAAAGATTTTTTGATAATCCGTGGCCGCAATGAGTTTTTCCAGATGCTCGACCAGCGTGCGCAACCCCTGCTCATCTTCAGCGGTGAAGCGCCCGTAAGCCGGACTATCGATATCCAGCACGCCGATAATCTGGCCATTCACGCGCAGAGGGAAGACAATTTCCGAATTACTGGCGGCATCGCAGGCAATGTGGCCGTCAAAGGCGTGGACGTCCTCGACGCGCTGGACCTGAGCCTGCGCCACCGCCGCGCCGCATACGCCTCGCCCGACCGGGATCCGCACGCAGGCCAGTTTGCCCTGGAACGGTCCCAACACCAAGGTATCGCCTTCCAGAAGGTAGAAACCGGCCCAGTTGACCTCGCTCAGCCGCTCGAACAGCAGCGCGCTGGTATTGGCGATCATCGCCAGAAAACTGGTTTCACCTGCCATTAATGCCTGGAAATCGCGGTTCAGATCCGCGTAAAATTCTGTTTTGCTCATTATATCTTCACTTTGTTGTCTTACTGCCTGATACGTACAGCCTACTAAAATAAGCATTAAATGCGCTTGGGCTCAAGATGAATTCATTCATAGGTTAAGATAGTGAGATACATTCATTCCTGTACGTAATAAATGCCGATAAAAACACCCACCCTCAAACCTGCGAAAAAGATGGTCGTGCATACCGTCAGCACGCCGCTTCCCTATGCGCATTATCAGCGCTGTACGCAGTGTGACATGCTCTTCCGCTTACCGGTGCTCAAACGCAACCAAAGCGCCTGGTGTCCGCGCTGTAACGCGAAGGTGCGCGATGGTCGCGACTGGTCGCTGACCCGCCTGGGCAGCATGGCCCTCGCGATGCTATTGCTCATGCCTTTCGCCTGGTCTGAACCTCTGCTGCGCCTGCATCTGTTGGGCGTACGCATCGACGCCAACGTCCTGCAGGGGATCTGGCAGATGACCGCGCAGGGCGATCCGATTACCGCCGCCATGGTACTGTTTTGCGCGGTGGTCGCCCCGGTGCTGCTGGTGGTCTCCATCAGCTATCTCTGGCTGGGCAATGTGCTGGGGATGAACCTGCGGCCGGTGCTGCTGATGCTCGGCAAGCTTAAAGAGTGGGTGATGCTGGATATCTATCTGGTGGGCATCGGCGTCGCCTCCATCAAGGTGCAGGATTACGCCTTCCTGCAGCCGGGCATCGGTCTGGTGGCGTTTATCTCCCTAACGTTGTTGAGCATCCTGACGCTTATTCATATGAACGTCGAAGAGCTATGGGAGCGTTTCTATCCCGAGCGTCCGGCGACCCGCGCCGATAATAATCTGCAGGTGTGCACCGGCTGCCATTACACCGGCTATCGCGACGCGCGCGGCCGCTGCCGACGCTGCCACACGCCGCTGCATCATCGCCGACCGCAGAGCCTGCAGCGCAGCTGGGCAGCGCTGATTGCCTCGCTGGTTTTCCTCTTTCCGGCCAACCTGTTGCCAATCTCCATCATCTACGTCAACGGCGCGCGCCAGGACGACACGATCCTCTCGGGGATCATCTCCCTGGCCAGCAGCAATATCGCCATTGCCGGGGTCGTGTTTATCGCCAGTATTTTGGTGCCATTCACCAAAGTTATAGTGTTATTTACCCTGCTGCTCAGCATACAATTCAAGTGCGAGCAGGGATTGCGCACCCGCATCCTGCTGCTGCGGCTAATCACCTGGATTGGCCGTTGGTCGATGCTGGATCTGTTTGTTATCTCACTCACCATGTCGCTAATAAATCGCGATCAGCTCCTCGCCTTCACCATGGGGCCGGCTGCGGTTTACTTTGGCGGCGCGGTAATTTTAACTATTCTTGCAGTTGAATGGCTGGACAGCCGCTTACTTTGGGACGCACATGAGTCAGGAAACGCCCGCTTCGCAGACTGAAGCCAGAATAAAAACCAAACGCCGTATTTCGCCATTCTGGCTGCTGCCGGTCATCGCGTTGCTGATTGCCGCCTGGCTAATCTGGACCAGCTTTGACGATCGCGGATCGACGATTACGATTGATTTCCAGTCCGCGAACGGCATCGTGCCGGGACGGACGCCGATCCGCTATCAGGGGGTTGAAGTCGGCACCGTCCAGGATATTAGCCTCAGTAAAGATCTGAGTAAGATTGAGGTTTCGGCCAGCATCAAACGCGATATGAAAGATGCGCTGCGCAAAGAGACCCAGTTCTGGCTGGTCACGCCGAAAGCCTCTCTGGCCGGCGTATCGGGCCTCGATGCGCTGGTGGGCGGGAACTACATCGGCATGATGCCGGGCAAGGGTGAACCCGAAGATCACTTTGTCGCCCTTGACACCCAACCTAAATACCGCATCAACAACGGCGAGCTAATGATCCACCTGCAGGCGCCGGATCTTGGCTCTCTGAACAGCGGCTCGCTGGTCTACTTCCGAAAAATCCCGGTCGGGCGGGTGTATGACTATTCCCTGAATGCCAATAATCAGGGGGTGACCATCGATGTGCTAATTGAGCGCCGGTTTACCAATCTGGTGAAAAAAGGCAGCCGCTTCTGGAACGTCTCAGGCGTCAAGGCCGACGTCGGCCTGAGCGGGGCCAAAGTGCAACTGGAGAACCTGTCCGCGCTGGTGAACGGCGCCATCGCCTTTGACTCCCCCGCCGATTCGCATGTCGCCTCGCAAAACGATGAATATCACCTGTATGAAGATCTGGCGCATAGCCAGCGCGGCGTGGTAGTGACCCTCGATCTGCCTGATGGCGACGGACTGAAAGCAGGCTCGACGCCGCTCATGTATCAGGGGCTGGAGGTGGGCCAGTTAAGCAAACTGAATCTAAACCCCGGCGGCAAAGTTACTGGCGAGATGACCGTCGACCCGAGCGTGGTGACGCTGCTGCGGGAGAAAACGCTGATTCAGATGAAGAAGCCGAAGCTCTCCCTCGATAACCCCAGCATTAGCACCCTGCTCACCGGCAATACCTTTGAGCTGGTGCCCGGCGACGGCGAGCCACGCAATCACTTCTCGGTAATGCCGGCGGATAAAGCGCTGCTGGATGAGCCCAACGTCGCCACCGTTACCCTCTCGGCGCCGGAGAGCTACGGCATCGACGGCGGTCAGCCGCTGGTGCTGCACGGAGTAAAAGTCGGCCAGGTGCTGGAGCGTAAACTGACGGCCAAAGGGGTAACCTTTCAGGTTGCCATTGACCCTGAATACCGCGATCTAATTCACGGCGACAGCAAATTTGTGGTTAACAGTCGTCTGGACGTCAAAGTGGGGCTCGACGGCGTGCAGGTGCTGGGCGCCAGCGCCAGCGAATGGGTGAACGGCGGGATCAGGGTGATCCCCGGCGAAAAAGGCAAAATGCAAAGCAGCTATCCGCTGTACGCTAACCTTGAAAAGGCGCAGGAAAATAGCCTGAGCGAAGTGCCGACCACTACCCTGAGCCTGTCTGCTGAGACGCTGCCTGACGTTCAGGCCGGCTCGGTGGTGCTGTATCGTAAATTCGCCGTCGGCGAGATCATCGCCGTCAAACCGCGCAAGGATGCATTCGATATCGATCTGCATATCAAGCCGGAGTACCGCTACCTGCTGACCAACAACAGCGTCTTCTGGGCGGAAGGCGGTGCGAAGGTCAAGCTTGACGGTAACGGACTCACCGTGCAGGCCTCGCCGCTGGCGCGCGCGATCAAAGGGGCGATCAGTTTCGATAACCTCAATGGCAGCAGCGCCGGAGCACGGCTGAATAACAAACGTATCCTTTATGCATCTGAAACGGCGGCGCGCGCCGTGGGCGGCCAAATCACCCTGCACGCGTACGACGCCGGGAAGATGGCGGCCGGGATGCCGATTCGTTATCTCGGCATCGACATCGGTCAAATCCAGTCGCTGGAGCTAATCACCGCCAAAAACGAAGTGCAGGCGAAAGCGGTGCTCTATCCGGAATACGTCGGCACCTTCGCCCGCGCCGGGACCCGCTTCTCGGTGATCACTCCGCAAATCTCCGCCGCGGGCGTGGAACATCTCGACACCCTGTTCCAGGCCTACATCAACGTTGAGCCCGGCCGCGGCCCGGCACGACGCGATTTTGAGATCCAGGATACGACGATCAGCGATTCGCGTTATATCGACGGCCTGAACATCGTGGTGGAAGCGCCGGAGGCGGGGTCGCTTGGCATCGGTACGCCGGTCCTGTTCCGCGGACTGGAAGTCGGGACGGTTACCGGACTGTCGCTGGGGTCGATGTCTGACCGGGTGATGGTTAAGCTGCGCATCAGTAAGCGCTACCAGTACCTGGTACGTAATAACTCGGTGTTCTGGCTGGCCTCGGGTTACAGCCTCGACTTCGGCCTGATTGGCGGGGTGGTGAAAACCGGTACCTTCAATCAGTTTATCCGCGGCGGGATCGCCTTTGCCACGCCGCCGGGCACGCCGCTGGCGCCGAAGGCCCAGGATGGCAAGCACTTCCTGCTGCAGGAGAGCGAGCCGAAAGAGTGGCGGGAGTGGGGCACCGCTCTGCCGCAGTAATGCCCCCTTCTCCCGCCCCGGGCAACGCCGGGCGCGGGGAAAGGATAAACCGCACGCCCCGGTGTCACGCGCCGGGGCGTTTGTGCTAAACTGCGCACCCTTTTTTTCTGTGGTGCGCTGCCCGTGGCTGAAAATACTGTCTATTTCCCTGAAGCGTTTCTCGCTCAAATGCGCGCGGCGATGCCAGCGCATCTCTCTTTCGACGACTTTATCGCCGCCTGTCAGCGCCCGCTACGCCGCAGTATTCGCGTCAATACGCTGAAGATTAGCGTCGATGATTTCCTCTCTCTGGTTGCCCCCTACGGCTGGCAGCTCGCGCCGGTGCCCTGGTGCGCAGAGGGATTCTGGATCGAGCGAGAGGATGACGACGCGCTGCCGCTGGGCAGTACCGCCGAACATCTCAGCGGACTGTTCTATATTCAGGAAGCCAGTTCGATGCTGCCGGTCGCCGCCCTGTTCGCCGATAACCGGCAGCCCGAACGGGTGATGGACGTTGCCGCCGCCCCGGGATCGAAAACCACCCAAATTGCAGCCCGAATGGGCAACGCGGGCGGCATTCTCGCCAATGAATTCTCCGCCAGCCGGGTGAAGGTGCTGCATGCTAACATCAGCCGCTGCGGCATCAGCAACGTCGCTCTGACCCACTTCGACGGCCGGGTTTTTGGCGCGGCCTTGCCCGAAACCTTCGATGCCATCCTGCTTGACGCCCCTTGCTCCGGCGAAGGGGTTGTACGTAAAGACGCCGACGCGCTGAAAAACTGGTCGCCGGAGAGCAACCTCGACATCGCCGCCACTCAGCGCGAGCTTATCGACAGCGCCTTCCATGCTCTGCGCCCTGGCGGGACGCTGGTGTATTCCACCTGCACCCTGAATCGTGAAGAAAATCAATCGGTCATTGAGTGGCTGCTGTCCCGCTATCCGCAGGCGGTGGAGATCCTGCCGCTGGGAGAGTTGTTTCCCGGCGCAGCCGACGCCTTAACCGCGGAAGGTTTTCTGCACGTTTTTCCGCAAATTTACGATTGCGAAGGCTTCTTTGTCGCGAGGTTGCGCAAAACTGCGGCGATCGATCCGCTCCCGGCGCCAGGCTATAAGGTCGGTAAATTCCCGTTTACGCCGCTGAAGGACCGGGAGGCCGCCGCGGTAACTGCCGCCGCCAGGGCTGTTGGCCTGGAGTGGGACGCAGGCCATACGCCTGTCTCTTATACACATCTCCGAGC
>ERZ1027243.1060-NODE-1060-length-13840-cov-4.500036_pt1 | contig 13840 bp, 14 predicted proteins | sample MGYA00519243_ERZ1027243 | MGnify/ENA primary metagenome ERZ1027243 (study PRJEB26926, sample SAMN06164727) | human gut metagenome | biome: ENVO:00009003; feature: ENVO:2100002; material: ENVO:00002003 | host: Homo sapiens | place: USA | collected 2012 ...
GGCCTATCCGTTGAAGCTGCGTAAAGTCGCCGCCGGGGAGATAAAAGAGCGGGTGCAGCGTGTGCTGGATCAGCTGGGGCTGGGGCACCTTGGCAACCGCCATCCGCACCAACTCTCCGGTGGCCAGCAGCAGCGGGTGGCCATCGGCCGGGCGCTGGTTTACAACCCGCCGGTGATCCTGCTGGATGAACCGCTCTCCAACCTTGACGCCAAGCTGCGCGAAGAGGCGCGGGTGTTTTTGCGCGAGCTGATCATTAAGTTGGGCCTCTCGGCGCTGATGGTCACCCACGATCAGAATGAAGCAATGGCCATCTCCGATCGTATTCTGCTGCTGAACAATGGCGTCATTGAGCAACAGGGGACGCCGCAGGAGATGTACGGCAGCCCGGCGACGCTGTTCGCCGCTGAGTTTATGGGCAGCAATAACCGCCTGCACGGCAAAGTGATGGCGCTGGAGAACGGCAGGGCGCGGATCGAAGGCGCCAGCTGGAGCCTGTGGGGGCGAGCGGGCGAGGGGGTTAGCGTTGGCGAGCCGGCGACGGCGGTGATCCGCGTCGAGCGCCTGCGTCTCGACGGCGCAGCGCAGGATAACAGCCTCCAGCTACCGCTGCTGACCAGCATGTACCTCGGCGACCGCTGGGAGTACCTGTTCCGTACCGAAGGCGACGACTTTCCGCTGCGCGCCTACGGAACGGCGCTGCGCGATGCCGAACACTGCCATCTGACGCTCCCGGCGGAGGATGTGTGGATTTTTCCGCAGCAGTAACTTCGCGAAGCCACGGAAGGCAAGCGCCAGGATGACGCGCTACGTTCTGGGGATGACAAAAGCGTTTTACCCCCGGCTGCGGGCCGGGCAGGCCAGTAGGATAGACCGGTCCAGGTCAGCAGCAAATCGACGGTGGTGATATGGGGACATACTTTTTCGTTTGATAATGTTGATGCTGATGCGGAAACCCTGCGGAGTGCAATTATCGTAAATCTGGCGTTTTAATACGCCGCTAAACACAATATGCTGGTGTCTTCCCCACATGCGTGGGGGGGGTTCTGTTAAGCATGGTTTTGTCAGAGTATATGGGCTGTCTTCCCCACCTGTGTGGGGGTGTGTCTAAAAAAGAAAATTCTCCGGTTCCCTGTTCGGGTCTTCACCACACGTGTGGGGCCTGTTTTCGTTTGATAAGGAAATTAAAATGAAAAGAGCCGAATTAGACGTTGTGATTTTAAGTGAGGATTTACCGAATGAAGGGCTGGTAAAAGGAACGCTTGGTACGATTGTGATGGTTTTTAATACGCCAACAACTGGCTATCTGGTCGAGTTTTGCGACGAGAAAGGAAAAACAATCGCAATGCCAGTTTTATTCCCCGCCCAGCTAAAGCGCTATTTCACGATTGGTAACCTGAAGTCGCTGATGGTTGAAGGTAATTATCCCGTAGCCGACCCTGTAGACCCAGACGTCATGGCAGATTTAATGCACAAAGTCGCGCCTGCTGAATGGGAGGACAAGAAAAGAAGGGTCTATGAGGATATTCAACGACTATTGATTAGTCGGCCGGACTACGCGGATATGTTCAATATTATGGATGGGGGTGAGTACAATGGCATGACATAGTACAGCCTGGTGCAGGCAGAGAACGGTGAACCTGCACTTTGATACGCGTATTAACGAAATCTATGTCGATCCGAACCTCATCGGCAAAGTAGTCATTGGTGAAGAGGGCATGTCCGTGATTGTCTACAGCTTCACAGATGACCGTTTCGAAATCCGCGATAAAGTCTCCTCGGATTATGTCATTGAGTCACATACCCACTTCAACGGACTGTTGTCCGCCCTCATTGAGCCGGTCAGCTGAATCCGACACATCCATACCTTCAGCGTTTCCCACGGACGTGGGATTTTTTTTCCGCTCGGCTTACCCCGCCAGATGGCACACGGCTTCAATATTGTGACCGTCTGGCGCAATCACAAACGCGGCGTAGTAACTGGCGTGGTAGTTTGGCCGTAGCCCCGGCGCGCCGTTGTCCTTTCCTCCGGCGGCCAGCGCCGCCTGCCAGAAGGCATCGACCTGCTCGCGGCTGTCGGCGCGAAAGGCAATGTGCAGCGGCGCCGGTTTTTCCGCACTTTGATAGAGGCATAGAGAAGCATCGCCGCTGCCGGCCAGCTCTGCGCCGTAGTTCGGTTCGCCTTCGCCAACCAGCGTTACGCCAAGCGGGGCCAGGGCCTGCAAAAAGAACGCTTTGCTGGCGGCATAGTCGCTAACGCCGAATTTCACATGATCGAACATATCTTCTCTTCTCCTGTGGATGGGATATCGCCAGCTGAAGGGCTAGCCGGACAATAGATACAAGATAGTTAACAACGGTTATTAACTTTTTTAACAGCTCAAAATGTTTAATTATTCCTAATACGAGTATTTACAGACGTTTAATCTGCCATGTACCATAAACAAAAAATAACATTTGTGATACAAGTCACTCTTTTTTGGCGCATGGGTAAGCTCAGCGCGGTGTGAATGCCGCTGGTTTACCGCCTCAAGGTTATGGCAGCACTCTTCTCACGATGACAGACCGGTGAATTTCTCTCCGATTTCCCGCGTTTCGTTGAGAATCGTCTACTATCCAAACGATAACCCTATAAACGATAACCCTATAAATGATATCGCCTCTGGCGATGTTTTATCCGACTTGCCGGGCCGGGCCAGACGCTAAGCGGTTTAAAAGCGCAATGGTATCGGTTCCAGCACGACATTCACTGGTTTTGTCAGCGACAAAAACAGTAATTTTCAATGACAGGAATGTGATGATGTCGAGCGAGAAAACCAACAATTCCAGGCGTGATTTCCTGGTGAAATCGATGGCGCTGATCCCGACGGTGGTGATCGGCGGCGCGGGAGCAGGGGCTATTGGCGTGGCCACCAGCGCGACCGCGCAGGCGGCCCCCGCTTCAGAGCCAGCCTCCGGGAACACCGCGGCGGCCAGCGACTGGAAGCCGCAGTTCTTCAACGATCGTGAGTGGGCGTTTATCAACGCCGCCGTCGCGCGCCTGATCCCGGCGGATGAACTTGGCCCCGGCGCCAAAGAGGCCGGCGTGCCGGAGTTTATCGACCGCCAGCTCAATACCCCTTACGCCACCGGCTCCATCTGGTATATGCAGGGGCCCTTCAATCCCGACGTGCCGAAAGAGATGGGTTATCAGCTGCCGCTGGTGCCCAAACAGATCTATAACCTCGGGATCGCCGACGCCGAGGCGTGGTGTCAGGACAAATATCATAAAACCTTCGCTGAACTGAGCAGCGAGCAGCAGGACGAGGCGCTCGGCCTGTGGGAATCGGGTAAAGCCGAGTTCAAACAGCTGCCGGCCTCGCTGTTCTTCACCTATCTGCTGCAAAACACCCGCGAAGGGTTCTTCAGCGACCCGATCCATGGCGGCAATAAAGGCATGGTCGGCTGGACGCTGATTAATTTTCCCGGCGCGCGCGCCGACTTTATGGACTGGGTTGAACGGGGCGAACGCTACCCCTTCCCGCCGGTATCAATTAATGGGGAGAGGGCGTAATCATGGCCACCGTATTGAAAAAAACCGATGTCGCGATCGTCGGCTTCGGCTGGGTTGGGGCAATCATGGCCAAAGAGCTGACCGAAGCCGGGCTCAACGTCGTCGCGCTGGAGCGCGGCCCGATGCGCGACACCTGGCCGGACGGCGCCTATCCGCAGGTGATTGATGAGCTGACCTACAACATCCGCCGCAAGCTGTTCCAGGATCTATCGAAAAGCACCGTCACCATCCGGCATAACACCAGCCAACAGGCGGTGCCCTATCGCCAGCTGGCGGCCTTCCTGCCGGGTACCGGCGTGGGCGGCGCCGGGCTGCACTGGTCCGGCGTCCATTTCCGCGTCGATCCCATTGAGCTGCGGATGCGCAGCCACTATGAAGAACGCTACGGCAAAAACTTCATCCCCCAGGATATGATCATCCAGGATTTCGGCGTCACCTACGACGAGCTGGAACCGTTCTTCGATAAAGCGGAAAAAGTATTCGGTACTTCCGGGACCGCCTGGTCGATCAAAGGCAAGGTCGTCGGCAAAGGCCGCGGCGGCAATGCCTTCGCCCCGGACCGCTCGGACGACTTCCCGCTGCCGGCGCAGAAAAACACCTGGTCGGCGCAGCTGTTTGAAAAAGCGGCGCTGGAAGTGGGGTATCACCCCTATAACCTGCCGTCGGCCAACACCTCCGACTCCTATACCAACCCCTACGGCGCGCAGATGGGCCCGTGCAACTTCTGCGGTTTCTGCAGCGGCTACGCCTGCTACATGTACTCTAAAGCCTCGCCGAACGTGAACATTCTGCCGGCGCTGCGCCAGGAAAAACGCTTTGAGCTGCGGACTAACGCCAACGTGCTGAAGGTCAACCTGACCGACGACAAATCCCGCGCCACCGGCGTGACCTACGTCGACGGCCAGGGGCGCGAAATGGAACAGCCGGCGGACCTGGTGATTATCGGCGCCTTCCAGTTCCCCAACGTGCACCTGATGCTGCTCTCCGGGATCGGCAAACCGTACAATCCGGAGACCGGCGAAGGGGTGGTAGGGCGTAACTTTGCCTACCAGAACATGACCACCATCAAGGCCATTTTCGATAAAGACACCTATACCAATCCGTTTATCGGCGCGGGCGGCAACGGCGTCGGCGTCGACGACTTCAACGCCGACAACTTCGACCACGGCGCGGCGGGCTTTGTCGGCGGTTCGCCGTTCTGGGTCAACCAGGCCGGGACCAAGCCCATCTCCGGTTTCCCGGTACCGCCGGGCACCCCGGCGTGGGGTAGCAAGTGGAAAGCGGCGGTGGCCGATACCTACACCCATCACCTGTCGATGGATGCCCACGGCGCGCACCAGTCCTATCGGCAGAACTACCTCGATCTTGATCCGAACTACAAAAACGTCTTCGGCCAGCCGCTGCTGCGCATGACCTTCGACTGGCAGGAAAACGACATCAAGATGGCGCAGTTTATGTTCGATAAGATGGCGCCGATCGCCAAAGCGATGAAGCCGAAATATATCCTCGGCAGCCCAAAAAACGCCAACAGCCACTTTGATACCACCACCTACCAGACCACCCATATGAACGGTGGGGCGGTGATGGGGGAAGATCCGAAAACCAGCGCCGTTAACCGTTATCTGCAAAGCTGGGACGTGCATAACGTCTTCGTCATCGGCGCCTCCGCGTTCCCGCAGGGGCTGGGCTACAACCCAACCGGCACGGTGGCCGCGCTGGCCTACTGGTCAGCGAAGGCGATCCGCGAGCAGTATCTGAAAAATCCGGGTCCCCTGGTGCAGGCATAAAGGAAGGCAGATGATGAAAATGCAATGGTTATCGGCCCTGGTGCTTGGGGCATTGAGCTGCGCGGCCTTCGCCGAAGAGGCGCCTGCTGACAGCAATCTGATTAAGCAGGGGGAGTATCTGGCGCGGGCGGGGGACTGTGTCGCCTGCCACACCAACGGCAAAGCGGGGAAACCTTTCGCCGGCGGTTTGCCGATGGAGACGCCGATCGGCACCATCTACTCCACCAATATCACGCCGGATAAAGAACACGGCATTGGCGGGTACACCTTCGAAGAGTTCGACGACGCGGTGCGCAAGGGCGTGCGGAAAGACGGTTCCACGCTCTATCCGGCGATGCCGTATCCCTCGTTCGCGCGGATCAGCGAAGCGGACATGCGCGCCATGTACGCCTACTTTATGCACGGCGTGGAGCCGGTGAATGTCGCCAACAAGGACACCGACATCCCATGGCCGCTGTCGATGCGCTGGCCGCTGGCGTTCTGGCGCGGCATCTTCGCCCCGACGCCGAGCGACTTTGTCGCCAACCCGCAGGTTGACCCGGTGCTGGAGCGCGGCCGCTATCTGGTGGAAGGCCTGGGCCACTGCGGCGCCTGTCATACCCCGCGTAGCCTGACGATGCAGGAAAAAGCGCTCAGCGAAAGCGAAGGCGATGAATACCTGGCGGGCAGCAATGCGCCGATTGACGGCTGGGTCGCCTCCAGCCTGCGCGGCGAAAACCGCGACGGTCTGGGGACCTGGAGCGAAGCCGAGCTGGCCGAGTTCCTCAAAACCGGACGCAACGATAAATCGGTGGTCTTCGGCGGCATGAGCGATGTGGTGGAGCATAGTCTGCAGTATCTCTCTGATGACGACATCACCGCCATCGCCCGCTACCTGAAGTCGCTCCCGCCGCGCGGCGGCAAACAGACCCCAGCCCCGGTGGAAGACAGCGTGGCGAAAGATCTGTGGAAGGGTAACGACAGTAAAACCGGCGCCGCGCTGTACGTCGATAACTGCGCCGCCTGCCACCGTACCGACGGCGCGGGCTATAAACGCGCCTTCCCGTCGCTGAAGGGCAACCCGGTGGTCCAGACGGAAGATGCCACTTCGCTTATCCACATCGTTCTGACCGGGAGCACCACGCCGGCGGTGAAAGATGCGGTCTCCAACCTGACCATGCCGTCGTTCGGCTGGCGCCTGGACGACCAGCAGGTGGCGGATGTGGTCAATTTCATCCGCACCAGCTGGGGCAACAACGCGCCGGCGGTCAGCGCCAGCGATGTGGCGAAGGTGCGTAAGGGGACTGCGGCGCACGATGAGAAGGCGTTAGGCAACGCCGATATCTCGAAGCTGCCGGGGGCCGGACAGTAACCGTCAGGGTTGCGTCGCCCGCGCGGCGCAACCCATACTTAGCGACGACGTAAAATACTGTCTAAATCAAGGAGTTTGCCTTCATGCTGCATGCAGAGCGACTGACCTGCATCGTTGACGATCGACCGCTGTTTGCGGCGCTGACGCTGTCCCTCGCTGCCGGCGAGCTGCTGCAGGTCGCCGGTGATAACGGCGCGGGGAAATCCTCGCTGCTGCGGATCCTCTGCGGCCTGGCGCGCCCGGAAAGCGGGGTGGTGAGTTGGCAGGGCCAGCCGCTGGCGAAGGTCCGGGAGTCATTTCATCGTCAGCTGCTGTGGCTGGGCCATAAACCCAGCGTCAACGCGGCGCTGACCGCCGATGAAAACCTGCGTTTCTTCTTTCCGGCCAGCCGCCTTCAGCAGCGGGAAAGCGCCCTCGCCGCCGTCGGCCTGGCGGGCTATGAAGATCTCCCCTTAAGCCAGCTCTCCGCCGGGCAGCAGCGCCGGGTGGCGCTCACCCGCCTGTGGTTAACCGACGCGCCGCTGTGGATCCTCGATGAGCCGTTCACCGCCCTCGACGCCACGGCGATGGAAACCCTGACCCGTCGCCTGGAGCAGCACGCCCGGCAGGGGGGATGCGCCATCCTCACCACCCACCAGCCGCTGCGGCCGCTGGGCTGTCCGTTGCGCACCCTGCGCCTCGGCGGCGACGCTGGAGGCGGGCAATGATGCGTGCGCTGTTGGCCCGGGAACTGCGCCTGGCGTGGCGCAGCGGGGCGGAGATCCTCAATCCGCTCTGGTTCTTTCTGATCGTCATCACCCTGTTTCCGTTCGGCGTCGGCGCCGCGCCGCAGCTGCTGGCGCAGATTGCGCCGGGCGTGGTGTGGGTCGCCGCGCTGCTGGCGGCGCTGCTGGTGATGGATCGGTTGTTTCGCGACGACTGGCAGGACGGTTCCCTGGAGCAACTGTTGCTCCTGCCGACGCCGCTGGTGGCGGTGGTGCTGGTGAAGGTGGTTGCCCACTGGATGATGAGCGGCCTGCCGCTGCTGATCGTCTCGCCGCTGGCGGCGCTGCTGCTGGGGATGAGTCTGCATGACGCCGGTGTGCTGGCGCTGACCTTGCTGCTCGGCACTCCGACGCTCAGTTTTCTCGGCGCGGTGGGGGTTGGCCTGACGGTCGGCCTGAAGCGCGGCGGCGTCCTGCTGAGCCTGCTGGTGCTGCCGCTGGCGGTGCCGCTGCTGATTTTCGCCACCGCGGCCTGCCAGGCGGCGGCAGCCGGGCTCCCGGTCAGCGGCTATCTGGCGATGCTGGCGGCGTTCTTAACCGCCAGCGCCACCCTGTGTCCGTTCGCCACCGCCGCTGCGCTGCGGCTGACCGTGCGATAACTCGCTGCGCCTGCGGGCGCGGCCATCATAACCGTGTGAGTAAGCGTCTATGTGGAAAGCGTTACATCAACTGGCGATCCCCGAGCGGCTGTACCGTCTGTGCGGATGCTGGATCCCCTGGCTGGCGGCGTTGAGCGCGCTGTTGCTGGTCATCGGCCTGGGGTGGGGCTTTGGCTTCGCCCCCGCGGACTATCAGCAGGGGGAAAGCTATCGGATCATGTACCTTCACGTCCCGGCGGCGATGTGGTCGATGGGGCTGTACCTGGCGATGGCCGTCGCGGCCTTCGTCGGGGTGGTCTGGCAGATCAAAATGGCCGACCTGGCGATCGCCGCCCTGGCGCCGGTGGGGGCGGTCTGCACCCTGGTGGCATTGGTCAGCGGCGCGGCATGGGGTAAGCCGATGTGGGGAACCTGGTGGATCTGGGACGCCCGTCTGACCTCGGAGCTGGTGCTGCTGTTTCTTTACGCCGGAGTCATCGCCCTGTGGCACGCCTTTGACGACCGACGGCTGGCCGGGCGCGCGGCGGGGATCCTCGTGCTGGTCGGGGTGGTCAATCTGCCCATCATTCATTACTCGGTCTACTGGTGGAACACCCTGCACCAGGGCTCGACCAACCTGCAGCAAACCATCGACCCAAGCATGCGTCTGCCGCTGCGGATCTGCATCTTTGCCTTCCTCACGCTGTCGGTCACCCTGACCCTGATGCGCCTGCGTAACCTGATCCTGCAACTGGAGCGCCGTCGACCGTGGGTGGTGGCGCTGGTGAATAAAGGAGCCGCCCGATGAGCCCCGCCTTTTCGTCTTTCGCCGCCTTCCTGAATATGGGCGGCTATGCCGTGTACGTCTGGCTGGCGGTGGCCGTGACCGTCGCCGCCTTTGGCCTGCTGACGGTGCATACCCTGTGGGCGCGGCGGGCGCTGTTCCATGAGGTACGACGCCAGCAGGCGCGCGAGCGGCGGATCGCTGCCGCCCGCGAACATGACAAGGAGGCCGCGGATGCAAGCGCGTCGTAAAACCCGGCTGTATATCGTGCTGGCGGTGCTCGCCGGCCTCGGGCTAACCGTCAGCCTGACGCTGTACGCCCTGAGCAGCAATATCGATCTGTTCTACACCCCGGGGGAAATTATCTACGGTAAAACGGAAACCCGGGCGCTACCCCATACCGGGCAGCGCCTGCGGGTGGGGGGCTACGTTCAGCCGGGCTCCCTGCAGCGCGACCCGCAAACTCTCGATGTGCGCTTTAAGCTGTATGACGCCCGCGGGGTGGTGGACGTCAGCTATAAGGGCATTTTGCCGGACCTGTTTCGTGAAGGGCAGGGCGTGGTGGCCCAGGGCGTGCTGGACGGCGAGCGGCATATTACCGCCCAGCAGGTGCTGGCCAAACATGATGAAAATTACACGCCGCCGGAGGTGAAAAACGCCATGACGCCGGAGAAAACGGGGGCGCAGCCATGATGCCGGAGCTGGGCAACTTTTTATTGTGTCTGGCGGCGGGGCTGGCGCTGCTCCTGAGCGTCTATCCCCTGTGGGGCGCGGCGCGGCAGGATCGGCGGCTAATGGCCCTGGCGCGGCCGCTGGCCTGTGGGCTATTCGCCTGTATCGGCGGCGCCTTCCTGCTGCTGGTGCACGCCTTTGTGGTCAATGACTTTACCGTCCGCTACGTGGCGGAAAACTCCAACAGCGCGCTGCCGGTGTGGTATCGGGTAGCGGCGACCTGGGGGGCGCACGAGGGCTCGCTGCTGCTGTGGGTTCTGCTGCTCAGCGTCTGGACCTTCGCCGTCGCCATCTTCAGCCGCCGGATGCCGCTCGACGCCGTCGCCCGGGTGCTGGCGGTGATGGGGATGATCGCCTTTGGGTTCCTGCTGTTTATCCTCTTCACCTCCAATCCGTTCAGCCGCGGCCTGCCGCAGTACCCCATTGATGGCCGCGACCTCAATCCGCTGCTGCAGGATATCGGCATGATTTTCCATCCGCCGATCCTCTATATGGGTTATGTCGGCTTCTCGGTGGCCTTTGCCTTCGCCATCGCCTCGCTGCTGGCGGGCCGGCTGGATACTGCCTGGGCGCGCTGGTCGCGTCCCTGGACCCAGGCGGCATGGATGTTCCTCACCCTCGGCATCGTGCTGGGCTCGGCGTGGGCATACTACGAACTGGGCTGGGGCGGCTGGTGGTTCTGGGACCCGGTGGAAAACGCCTCGTTTATGCCGTGGCTGGTGGGAACCGCGCTGCTGCACTCCCTGGCGGTGACCGAAAAGCGGGGCAGCTTCCGCGCCTGGACGGTGCTGCTGGCCATCGCCGCCTTCTCCCTGTGCCTGCTGGGCACCTTCCTGGTGCGCTCCGGGGTGCTGGTTTCGGTGCATGCCTTCGCCTCGGATCCGTCGCGCGGGCTGTTTATTCTGGTACTGCTGATTGTCGCCATCGGCGGATCGCTGCTGCTGTACGCCCTGAAGGGCGGCAGGGTGCGGGCGCGGGTGGAACATACGCTGTGGTCGCGCGAGTCGTTCCTGCTTGGCAACAATATCTTGCTGATGGCCGCGATGCTGGTGGTGCTCCTCGGAACGCTGCTGCCGCTGGTGCATAAAGAGCTGGGCCTCGGCAGCATCTCCATCGGCGAGCCGTTCTTCAATAACATGTTCACCGCCCTGATGGCGCCGTTTGCGCTGCTGCTGGGGCTGGGACCGCTGATCCGCTGGCGGCGCGATGACGTCGCCAGGCAGATTAAACGCCTGATTATCGCCCTGGTGGTGACATTGTCACTTTCCCTGGCGCTGCCGTGGCTACTGCAGGACCGTATCAACGCCATGGCGGTCATAGGCCTGATGATGGCCCTGTGGGTGCTGATCTTCGCCCTGATGGAGGTTCACGAACGGGCCACCCATCGCCACGGCTTCTGGCGCGGCCTGCGCACTCTGACCCGCAGCCAGTGGGGGATGGTGCTCGGTCACGTTGGCGTGGCGGTGACCGTTATCGGCATCACCTTCAGCCAGAACTACAGCGTGGAGCGCGATGTACGGATGCGCCCCGGCGACAGTATCGATATCCACCGCTATCACTTTGTGTTTAACGGCGTGCGCAATATCGTCGGCCCCAACTGGACCGGCGGTGAAGGCATTATTGCCGTGACCCGCAACGGCCGCCCGGAAGCGACGCTGTATGCCGAGAAACGCTTTTACACCGCCAGCCGGATGATGATGACCGAGGCGGCGATCAGCGGCGGGCTGACCCGCGATCTGTACGCCGCGCTGGGGGAAGAGCTGAGCGACGGCAGCTGGGCGGTGCGTCTGTACTATAAACCGTTCGTTCGCTGGATCTGGTACGGCGGGGTGCTGATGGCCCTCGGCGGTCTGTGCTGCATGCTCGACCCGCGCTACCGGATGCGTAAGAAGCTGCAGGAGGCCTCATGAACCGGAAGCTACTGTTTATCCCGCTGGTGCTGTTTCTGGCGCTGGCCGCCGCGCTGTTCTGGCAACTGATGCGCAACGCCGAGGGCGATGACCCGACGACCCTCGAGTCGGCGCTGATTGGCAAACCGCTACCGGAATTTCGCCTTGAAGCGCTGAGTACCCCCGGTCAGACGCTGGACCGACGGACGCTGATTGACGGCAAGCCGCTGCTGCTCAACGTCTGGGCCACCTGGTGTCCAACCTGTCGCGCCGAGCATCAGTTTCTCAACGGCCTGGCGCAGCAGGGCGTGCGGGTGGTGGGGATGAACTACAAAGACGATCGCCAGAAGGCGATGAGCTGGCTGCAGCGCCTGGGTAATCCCTACAGGCTGAGCCTCTACGACGGCAACGGCATGCTTGGCCTGGATCTCGGGGTCTATGGCGCGCCGGAGACGTTTCTCATCGACGGTCAGGGCATTATCCGCTGGCGGCACGCCGGCGACCTGAACGAACGGGTGTGGCGCGAGGAGCTCCAGCCGCTGTGGGATCAATACAACCGGAGGGCGGGCTGATGAGAGGGGTAATGGTCATCCTGCTGGCGCTGATGCTGACCGGCCAGGCGTGGGCCGCCATCGATACCTGGCAGTTTAAGGATGAGGCCCAGGAGCAGGCCTTCCGCGAGATCACCTCCCAACTGCGCTGCCCGAAATGCCAGAACAACAGCATCGCCGACTCAAACGCGATGATTGCCGCTGATATGCGGCAGAAGGTGTACGAGCTGATGCAGCAGGGGAAAACGAAAGGGCAGATCGTTGACTATATGGTGGCCCGCTATGGTCATTTTGTCAGCTACGAGCCGCCGCTGACCGCGGGCACGGTGCTGCTGTGGCTGGGGCCGGGGTTGTTCGTGCTGGCGGGCGCGGGAGTGATTATCGCCCGCGCGCGCCGTCGCGACATTCCTGACGCGGCGCTCAGCGCCGAAGAGCGCCAGCGGCTGGCGGCATTATTGCAAGAAGGAAAAGAACGATGAGCCTGTTGGTGGTTATCGTCGCGCTGCTGCTGGCTGGCGCGCTGGGGCTGCTGTACTTCCCGTGGTCGGGCAAAGGGGCGGTAGACCGCGATGCCCTCAACCGCGCCCTGTACCAGTCGCGCCTGCAGGAGCTGGCGCAGGAGCGCGGCGAGGACAACCCGGCGCTGGTCGTCGAGCTGCAGCGCACCCTGCTGACGGATATTCCGCCCCAGGCACAGCCTGGCGAACGGCCGCTACGCCGCTGGGCGCTGCTTCCGGGCGCGCTGCTGCTGGTGGTCCTGAGTCTGGGCCTGTATCTGAAAACCAGCGATATTGGTCAGGTGCTGCTCTGGCAGCAGGCTGAACGACATTTTCCTGCGCTGTTGCAGCAGGTTAAGGACCCGACGGCGGCGCCGCTGCGAATGGATGAGCTGGCGGAGCTGCGGCTTGGCCTGCGCAGCCACCTGCAGGATACGCCGAACGACCTCGCCGGCTGGCAGCTGCTTGGGCGGCTGGGCCTGTTGTTAAACGATGGCGAGACGGCGATCGGCGCCTTTGGCCGGGCGCATGCTCTGTCGGCGGACGACCCGGCGGCGGCTTTCGATTACGCCAGCGCGCTGGTGCGGGCGGGAGATAGCGGCCAGGTTCGGATGGGCGAGCTGCTGCTGCGCGACCTGCATCAGCGGCAGCCGAACAGCCTGCCGGTGCTGGAGATGCTGGCCCTGAGCGCGGTGCGTAATGAAGATTACCCCGAGGCCGTGGCGGCCCTGCAGGCGTTGCTGGCCCGGCTACCGGAAGGGGATGCGCGGCGCGAGGCGATCGTCCGCCAGCTGGCGCAAGCGCAGCAGCAGGCGCAGTAACTCCCCGGCGGCGCTACGCTTGCGCGGGCCAGGGACATGCCACCAGAAGAGTTTTGTAGGCCGGGTAAGGCGCAGCCGCCACCCGGCACAAAATCGGCTCCGTGCCCGCTGTCCTTGCCCGGCGGCGCTACGCTTGCGCGGGCCTACGAAGGGCGCGAATGGAGCGCCAAATCGCGGGTAGCCTTTGTAGGCCGGGTAAGCGAAGCGCCACCCGGCAACATGTTGGGCTCGGAGCCTGATTTCTTGCCGGAGACGGTTATCGGTTTTCCTGGTTCTCAGCCCGGGAAAGCGTTTCTCACGCGTGACTTCAGCGTACTCTGTGCTCCCGCTTCGTGGTGCTGCACCTGGTTCTCCGTGGCGCAGGGAGCGTCATGGAACGGCAACGAATGCCGTACGGTTCTCTCTCCCTCCGGAAGAAGGCCTGGGTGAGGGAAAGCACTGCCGGGAAGTCTTTTATGTTATCTGTGGCTTCAGCGTATTTTGCGCTCCCGGTTAATCTTCTGCGTTATGCCTGGCATGGCGCAGGGAGCGCACA
>ERZ1027243.1074-NODE-1074-length-13722-cov-5.247604_pt1 | contig 13722 bp, 10 predicted proteins | sample MGYA00519243_ERZ1027243 | MGnify/ENA primary metagenome ERZ1027243 (study PRJEB26926, sample SAMN06164727) | human gut metagenome | biome: ENVO:00009003; feature: ENVO:2100002; material: ENVO:00002003 | host: Homo sapiens | place: USA | collected 2012 ...
GTCGTCGGCAGCGTCAGATGTGTATAAGAGACAGGGCCTGTACAATGTGAACGAACGTATCCGTCTGAATTTCGGCGAAAACTATGGTATCACCATTACCAGTACCTACGGGGAGGGCACCTGTGTCACGGTCCGGCTTCCACAGTATTAAAAAAATGAACCACTATCGTAAAAAAATCAACTTTTTACGCCGGTGGTTTTTTTTACCATAAAAATTTCAACTTTTCCGAGAGGTATCTTCATGGTTTTTTCCCCGGATCCGCTTTACAATAAGATCATCAAAGAAATAGTTCTTTGGGGAACAAAAACAAATTGGGAGGTTACACAATGAAGAAGAAAATTTTAGCAGCAGTAATGGCAGCAACCATGGTATTCAGCCTTGTAGCATGCGGCTCCTCTGATGCAGGCAGCAACGCAGCAACCGGAAGTGCAAGCGCAACAACCGGAAGTGAAAACGCAGGAACCGAAAGTGCAAGCGCAGGAACGACCAGCTCCAGCTCCTCCGGAGATATGATCAAAGTCGGCATCATCAACAACGACCCCAACGAGTCCGGTTACCGTACCGCAAACGATAAGGATATGAAGAATACCTTTACCGAGGCTAACGGCTACGAAGCATCTTTCGCATACAGCTTAAAGAACGATGAGCAGATCACTGCAGCACAGAAGTTCATTCAGGATGGCGTTGACTATCTGCTTCTGTCCGCAGCAGATACCGCAGGTTGGGATTCCGTATTGAAGGATGCACAGGATGCAGGTATCAGAGTTATCCTCTTCGACCGTACCATTGATGCAGATGAGAGCCTGTACGAGGCATCCATCGTATCCGATATGGCAAAGGAAGGCCAGACCGCAGTTGACTGGTTAAAGAGCCAGAACTTAAGTGAATACAACATTATCCACTTACAGGGTGTTATGGGTTCCGCAGCACAGCAGGGACGTACCGGTGCTCTGGATGACGCAGCAGCAAACGACGGATTCAATCTGGTAACACAGCAGACCGCTGAGTGGAACGCAGAGAAAGCACAGCAGATCGTACAGTCCGTAATCGACGCAGGTACTCCTTTCAACGTAATCTACGCTGAGAACGATGATATGGCTAAGGGTGCTGTAGCAGCTCTGGATAAGGCTAATATCTCCCACGGCGTTGGTAAAGACGTTATCGTTATGGGCTTTGACTGCAACAAGTGGGCTCTGGAAGAACTGAAGGCAGGCAACTGGAACTACGATGGACAGTGCAATCCTTTCCAGGCTTCCTACATCGATGAAATCATCAAGAAGCTGGAGAACGGCGAGACCATCTCCGAGAAGACCATCATCATGGATGAGAAAGGCTTCGATGCAACCACCATTACTCAGGAAGATGTAGACAACTACGGTATCTAATCTGACGTAAACGACCAGAAGCGCGGCGCATGCTAGCTCCGCGCTTCTTTTATCAAAAGAGTAACTATTCAGAACCCCATTTGCAAAAGCTCTTTCAGAGCCCACTTTATTGCGAATGTGGTTACTTCGCCCTATAAATATCATAAAATATTCTTACGAATGCCAGCATTCGAAGAACATTTCATGATATTTACATGGCTCTGAATAGTTACAGATTAAGGGGTGAAACTTTTGGACAATAACACAGTATTGGAAATGAAAAATATTCACAAAAGCTTTCCCGGTGTACGTGCTCTGAAAGGTGTGGACTTCCATCTGAACAAAGGTGAGATTCATGCGCTGATGGGAGAGAACGGTGCCGGAAAGTCAACCTTGATCAAGGTACTGACAGGTGTCTACAGCAAAGATGAAGGCCAGATCTTCATCGACGGCAATGACAAAGCCGTATCCATTCACTCTCCGCAGGAGGCACAGAAGCTGGGCATCAGTACGGTATATCAGGAGATTACACTCTGTCCGAATCTGTCCGTGGCGGAGAACATGTACATAGGACGTTCCAATAAGATCTATCAGAACTGGAAAAAAATGAATGAGGACGCAGACAAGATCTTACAGAATCTGGATATCCCCGCGAAAGCGTCCCAGCAGCTGGCAAGCTGTTCCATCGCCGTACAGCAGATGGTAGCCATTGCCAGAGCTGTAGATATGGATTGTAAAGTACTGATCCTGGATGAGCCGACCTCCTCGCTGGATGAGCAGGAAGTGACAAAGCTCTTCGGCCTGATGCGCGATCTGAAGGCCAGAGGCGTGGGTATCATCTTCGTAACCCATTTCCTGGATCAGGTATATGAAGTGTGTGACAAGATCACTGTTATGCGTGACGGCAGTCTGGTAGGTGAATATGCCATCAAGGATCTGCCCAGAGTACAACTGGTATCCAAAATGTTGGGTAAGGAACTGGATGACCTGTCCGATATCAAAGGCGAGCAGCCCACGGAACAGAAGACGGAGAACGGAGAACCCTTATTTGAGACCAAAGATCTGTGCAGCGATGCCGGAATCAAGCCCTTTGACTTCTATATTAAGAAGGGCGAGGTCAATGGATTTACGGGACTGTTGGGATCTGGCCGAAGCGAGTGCGTCCGCGCTATTTTCGGTGCTGACCGTGTCATCGGCGGTACGGTGAAAAAGAACGGCAAGCAGGTCAAGATCAATAAGCCTCTGGATGCTATGCGTTGTGGAATCGGCTATCTGCCGGAGGATCGTAAGCGTGACGGTATCGTAGGTGACTTGTCCGTAAGAGAGAATATTATCCTGGCATTACAGGTGCTTCGTGGATTCTTCCACCCTATTTCCAAGGCGGAAGCTAATAAATTTGCAGACGAATACATCAAACTGCTGGATATCAAGACGGCATCGGCCGAGACACCCATCAAGTCGCTGTCCGGCGGTAATCAGCAGAAGGTAATCTTAGCCAGATGGCTTCTGACCCATCCGGAATATCTGATTCTGGATGAGCCCACCAGAGGTATCGATGTCGGTACCAAGGTGGATATCCAGAAGCTGGTACTGAAGCTGGCAAGTGAAGGCATGAGCGTGACCTTCATCTCTTCCGAGACCGACGAGATGCTCCGTACCTGCTCCCGACTGGTAGTCATGAGAGACCGCAAGGTGGTAGGAGAATTGTCCGGAGAAGATCTGACCCAGACCAAGATTATGAGTACGATTGCCGGAGGTGAAAGTAAGCATGAGTAATGAAAAGAAAGTAGAAAAAGGTAATAAAAATTTCCTGAGCGGATTGTTCCGGCAGCAGATTTTCATTCCCATTGCAGCCCTGATAATCCTGGCAGTATTCAATCTGATCGCAGACCCCAGTTTCTTCAAGATCACACTGGGATATAACAGCGCAGGAGATCCGGTATTGTCCGGTTACCTGATGACGATCCTGGACTACGGTTCCGAACTGGCTATTTTAGCCATTGGCATGACACTGGTCACTGCAGCTTCCGGCGGACAGGATATCAGCGTGGGCGCTGCCATTGCCATCGCAGGCAGCGTGATCTTACGAGTACTGTGTGGTACGAATTCCAGACCCGATACCCTGCAGGCTCCCATTATCGTAGCATTTCTGGTAGCCTGTGTGGTAGCCATGCTCTTCGGTGCCTTTAACGGTGCCCTGGTAGCATATTTCAAGATCCAGCCCATGGTAGCAACCCTGATCCTCTATACGGCAGGACGTTCCATTGCAGCATGGATCAACAACAACGAGCTTCCTATTGTAAGTGATCCGACCTTCAGCTATTTCGGTGGATTTATTCCGGGAATTCCCATTCCCACACCGTTCTTCATTGCAGCGGTCTGTGTACTGGTGATCTTCCTGGTATTGAAGTTCACAACACTGGGACTTTACACCCAGTCTGTTGGTATCAATGAGAATTCCTCCAAGTTAAACGGACTGAATCCCACATTTATCAAGTTCCTGACCTTTGTGATCCTGGGACTGTGTGTAGCGGTAGCAGCACTGATCAAAGTAAGCCGTCTGTCCTCCATCAACTACTCCGTTATTGCAAAGGATATCGAGATGGATGCCATCCTGGCAGTAGCTCTGGGAGGCAACTCTTTAAGCGGTGGTAAGTTCAACATGGCAGCTTCCATTCTGGGTGCTTATGTCATCCAGTTCCTGACCACCACCTTGTACAAATTCGACGTACAGTCCGATGCACTTCCTGCTTACAAGGCGGTAGTGGTTATCCTGCTGGTAGTCTTAAGTACTCCCAAGGTAAGAGAATGGCTGTCCGCTTTCGGCAAGAAGCTGAAGCAGGGCAAGGCTGTAAAGGAGGTTGGCTGATATGGGTAAGAAGTTAAAAAATATGACAGATACCAATCTGCTGCTGACCATCACGATCGTAGTATTCTTCGTAATGTATATCGGAGCCATCGTGTTCCAGGGAAAAGGCTTCTTAAAACCTCAGACATTTTTCAACATTCTGAACGCTAACGCAGCACTGATCATTCTGTCCTGCGGCATGAGTTTAGTCATGATCACCGGTGGAATCGATATTTCCGTCGGCGGTGTGGTGGCACTGGTCAGCATGAGCTGCGCCGTATATCTGGACTTCGGCGGCGGTAATGTATTTGTATCCATGTTACTGGCAGTAGCCATTGGCCTTGCTTTCGGTATCGTACAGGGCTTCCTGGTAGCATACTTGGATATCCAGCCCTTTATCGTGACCCTGGCGGGTATGTTCTTCGCCAGAGGTATGACAACGATCGTAAATACCAAACCTTTCAACGTAGCCAACGAAAGTTTCACTGCTTTGAAGGAAACCCGTGTGATCGTTCCAGGAATGGGCTCCGTGAACAAACTGGGCAATTACGTCAATGCTTATGTGGAGATCGGTGTGATTGTGGCACTTTTAGTAGTCATTCTGATGTTTATCATGCTTCGCTGGACCAAGATGGGCCGCAGCTTCTATGCGGTAGGCGGTAACAATCAGAGCGCGCTGATGTTAGGTATCAATGTGAAGAGAACCAAGTTCATGTCCCATCTGCTCTGCGGACTGTTGGCAGGTATCGGCGGTTATGTGTACTTCCTGCATGTAGGAAGCGGATCTGCTTCTCATGCCAGCGGCATGGAGATGAACGCCATTGCATCCTCCATCATCGGCGGTACGATGCTGACTGGTGGTGTCGGTAATATCATCGGAACCTTCTTCGGTGTATTGTCCCTGAGCACCATCCAGAATATCGTATCCAGTGCAGGTCTGGATCAGGCATGGTGGACCGGTATCACCATTGCAGCTATGCTGTGTCTGTTCCTGGTAGTACAGAGTGTGGTCATCGCAAGAAAAAAGAAAATGCTGCAGAACAAATAAAAGCAGCTGAAAATAGGGAGGAGCGGAAAGAGCGTGGCTGGTGTGCAGTCACACTCTTTTTCCGCTAGTAAAAGGAATCCACCGAATATCAGGGGGTAGAAGTTATGAAAAAAACGAAGGTAAAAAAGCAGAAAACTCTGAAAAAGCAGGGATGCAGCCTGTTCCTGTTGTTGATGCTGCTGGCACTGGCACCGGTAGTTTTGGCAACAGTGATCCTCAGTACCACATCTTTGCGTCTGACCAGAACGAATCTGGAAGGCAGTGTGCAGACCACACTGCATGTAACTGCGGATAATCTGGCAAAATACTGTAAGGAAAATGAGATCACGGCAATGAATGCCAGCGGTTATTATGAGTACCTGGACAGCCTGAAGGAAGAAGGCCTGGAGATGGCCATTCTTGCAGACGGCATTCCGGCTACCACATCCATTAAAAATGAAAATGACTATCGTATCCGTGAAATCCCCATGGATCAGGATCTTGGGACGGAGGGATATTATGATAAAAATGTAGTGATTGAGGGAAATACTTATTATGGTTATTATATCCCGATTATGAATGACGGACGGATCACTGCAGTGGCTTTTGCGGCGGAACGGAAAAATGAGATCACCGATGCCCTGTGGGAGATCGAGGTTGTATTCCTGGTCTGCGCAGTGGGCATGGTGATCCTGTTTGGTGTTATCTGCTTTTTCCTGAGCAGAGCACTGTCGGGCAAGATGAAAGAGACCGGCAGCAGGGTGGATGCCCTGGCGGAAGGTGATCTGAGTGCCAGAAAAGAATCCGACAGTATTGTCCGGGAGATCCGTAATCTGTTACAGAATACCTCACAGATGCAGCGGAATCTGGCACAGGTCATCGGCGGTGTACAGGAGGTATCCGGAGAACTTCTAAACAGTGTACGGCAGGTGGCAGAGGGAAGCAATGCCACCACAGAACAGGCTGGACAGATCAGTCAGGCGATGGAGCAGCTGTCTTCCGCAGCGGAGGAAATGGCGGAAAATGTGCAGAATATCAGTGACCGTATGGATGAGATCGGAGAGGCGGTCAATGACATCAGTGTCAGTGCCGGACAACTGCAGAAGGATTCGGAAGAAATACAGGACAACAGCAAAAAGGCGGGGGAAGGCATGGAAAAGATCATGACCGGCAGCAATCGTTCTGTGGAATCCGTGAATACCATTACAGCGAAGATTCATGAGACCAACGATTATATCGAAAAGATCGATGAGGCGGTAGCTCTGATCTTCTCCATTTCCGGACAGACCAATCTGTTAAGTCTGAATGCCTCCATCGAGGCCGCCAGAGCCGGAGAGGCGGGCAGAGGCTTTGCCGTGGTGGCGGAAGAGATCCGCAAACTGTCGGAGCAGAGCGCTGCCGGTGCCGAGCAGATCAAAAATCTGGCCCAGGGCATTATGGAGAAATCCGGTGAGACTGTGGAACAGGCGGATGTGGTAAAGAATATCATCCGGGAGGAACAGGATCACATTATTGCAACCAGAGAGCAGTATCAGCAGTTAGAGCAAAGTATCAGACATTCTGCGGAAGAGATCCGCAAAATCGCCGGAGAGACCGGACGTCTGTCACAGCAGAAAGAGGATATTCTGGGCAATATCGGCAGCCTCAGTGCTATCAGTGAGGAAAATGCTGCCAACAACCAGCAGGTGAATGCAAACATTGAGGAAATCCTGACACAGATACAGACAGTGGGCGCAAACTGTGATAAAATGAAACAGATCTCCGGGGAACTGGAGAGCTCTGTGGCGTATTTTCATACAGAGAAAGAACCTGCCGGAAAATGAGAGAATGACAGAGCGATTTCCGGGCGGGAAGTATGACAGAACAGGATGACATTATAGATATGAAGAAATGCAGAACAGGAAGACGATGGATGGCGGGTCTGCTGCTGGGGCTGGGAATCCTGCTTGCAGGATGCGGCGACAGACAAAGCACTGCGGAGGATATTGCAACACCAGAGGATACACAGACAGACCGTATTGTGGTGGGATTTTCCCAGGTGGGAGCGGAATCCGACTGGCGCAGTGCCAACACGGAGTCCATGAAAAGTACCTTTACAAAAGAGGCCGGGTACGACCTGATCTTCGAGGATGGTCAGCAGAAGCAGGCCAACCAGATCCGGGCCATCCGAACCTTTATCCAACAGGAGGTGGACTACATCGTGCTGGCGCCGGTGACGGAGACCGGATGGGACACGGTGCTCAGGGAAGCAAAGGATGCCGGGATCCCGGTGGTCATCGTGGACCGTAAGGTGGATGTGGAGGATGACAGTCTGTTCACCTGCTTCGTGGGTTCGGACTTTGAACTGGAAGGCCTGAAAATGTCGGAGTGGCTGAATTCCTTTTCCATCAGCAAGGGAATTGCACCGGAGGATCTTCATATTGTAAATATTCAGGGAAATATCGGAGCTTCCGCCCAGATCGGACGTACCAGAGGATTGGAGCAGGGCGCGGCAAAATACGGTTGGGATCTGTTAGACCAGGTATCGGGAGAATTTACCCAGGCCAAGGGGAAGGAAGTCATGGAAGCTTTCCTGAAAAAATACGACAATATCAATGTGGTCTATTGCGAAAACGACAATGAGGCCTTTGGCGCCATGGAAGCGATCCGGGCGGCGGGAAAAAGGGTCGGCAGCAATCTGGCGGCAGGAGATATTATGATATTGTCTTTTGATGGTGTCAGCACAGAATCCATGGACTGCGTGCTGAAGGATGAGATCACCTGCATCGGAGAATGCAATCCACTGCATGGCCCCAGGGTGGAGGCTTTGATCCAGATCCTGGAAGATGGCAGGACACCGGAAAAATTTTCTTATGTGGAAGAAGGATTGTATGCCCACGACGATACGGTGACCGCCGTGACGGTGGGAGACAAGACCTACCGGGTACGGCGGGTAGACGATGAGATCCGCAACGAAAATGCATATTGACAGATTTTGTGACGATTCGGACGTTCCCCTGCAGGCGGTCCGGATCGTTACTTTTTTTCCATGAGGGCTAAAGTAATTGCAAATCCGTCCGATACATATTGTGAAACATCAAAAGACATTCGGGAAGGAGGAGTCGATATGCGTATTGAAGCGTATACACAGGTACAGCAGCTGTATCAGTCACAGAAGGTCAGCAGGACTCAGAAGACTCAGACAGCGTCACACACGGACAGACTGCAGATCAGCAGCCAGGGCAAGGATTTCCAGACCGCTAAGGCAGCAGTGGCAGCAGCACCTGACATCAGGGAAGAGTTAACGGCTCCCATTAAAGCAAGAATCCAGAACGGTACTTATGGAGTGGATAATGCAAGCTTTGCGGAGAAGCTGCTTCAAAAGCAGGAAGAAATGAGGTAGTTCCTTGGCTAGTTTAATGGAAAACCTGATAGATGTACTGGACAGAGAGAGTACGGAGTACGAAGCTCTGCTTCAGTTATCACAGCGCAAGACACCGATTATTGCAGGCGGTGATCTTGCAGAGTTACAAAAGATCACGGACGAGGAGCAGGAGCTGGTCAGCAGGATCCACAATCTGGACAAGCAGAGAGCGGGAGTGACTGCGGACATAGCCGATGTATTGAACAGGGATGTTAACGACTTGAAATTGCCGAATCTGATCACTATGTTATCTGCACGGCCTGCGGAACAGCAGGCACTGGCGGATTCCCACGACAGATTACAGGCAGCGGTCCGGGGACTGAAGCGCGTGAACGAGCAGAACAGTGAACTGTTAAACAGCGCGCTGGAGATGGTGGAATTCGAGATGAATCTCCTCCAGGCATCCAAGGCTGCACCCGAGACAGCGAATTACAACCGGGGAGCTTACAATGCAGGCAATACCATGGGGGTCATTGACCATGGATTCGATGCCAAGCAGTAAGACCGGATCCCGGGGATCTGAGGATCCCCTGATACAGAGGTGAAAGTTTATGCCATTAATGGGTAGTTTATATATAGGTTCGTCCGGATTACAGACAAGTCAGAATGCGCTGAATACCACAGCGCATAATCTTTCTAATGTGGACACCACCGGCTATACCAGACAACAGGTACAGCAGTCTAACAGAGCTTATGTCACATTATCGACAGACCCTAAGTCTATTTCCAACAAACAGACAGGTCTGGGTGTCACATATTCCCGCGTAAAACAGGTCAGAGATTATTTCCTGGACAAGACATACCGCAAGGAATCCGGACGTAGTATGTTCTATGAAGTGTCCACAGAAGTCATGGAAGAGGTAGAGAGCCAGCTGGGAGAATTGAACGGCGAGGCATTCCAGACCACCATGACAGACTTCTGGACCGCTATTCAGGAGCTTTCCAAGGATCCCAGCAGTTCTGTAACACAGGGCATGCTGGTGCAGAGAGCGGCGGAATTCGTACAGAGAGCCGGAGCAGTATACAGCGGATTGAGCTCCTACCAGAACAACCTGAACACACAGATTAAGCAGAATGTAGATAAGATCAATAAATACGGCAACCAGTTATTAACGCTGAACGATCAGATCCGTGCCATTGAGAGTGGCGGCATTGAACATGCCAACGACCTGAGAGACGCGAGAAATCAGATTCTGGATGAACTGGCAGAGCTGACCAACATGACCTTTTCCGAAGATCGATACGGCAGTGTATCCGTACAGATCGAGGGCGTGGATTTCGTAAAGGACGGAACCTGTTATGAGATCGCTCTGAAGACGGATGAAGCCACCGGCTTCTACACTCCGTTCTGGCCGCAGGATGCCACCTACACCGTCAGAGCTGACGGCACCAGAGATTATAATATTGACGGCGCAGAGGTATTTGATCTCTCCGTGGAGATTTCTTCCGACCTGAACACAGATGTCGGCGGACTGAAAGCCATGCTTCTGGCAAGAGGAGATCACAGAGCCAATTACACGGATCTGGCCGAAGGAAAATATGACGGGGTATCCCAGTCCGTTGTCATGAACATCCAGGCAGAATTCGACCAGATGATCCACAACGTGGTGACGAAGGTGAACGATATTCTGGCGAAGGCTGCAGGAGTACAGACCGGAGATCTGGAGTTGGCAGACGGCACTAAATTAGAAAATGCCCGTTACTGCACGGTAGACCCGGACGGTTACATGCGCATGGAGGATGGCAGCCCCATCCAGCTGTTCACCAAGGTTACAACGGATGGGTATGAGAAAGTAAGTGTGAAGGAAGCGGACGGATCACTTAAGGACTACTGGGTCATGAAGAAAGAAGATCCGGACAGCCCTGAGAGCCTGTATACCATCGGCAATCTTCAGGTAAATCCGGCGCTGACGAAGGAGCCTTCCAAGCTTGGATTCCGTTTGGCAGACGGTTCCGAGGATAAGGAGACCGCAGATGCTTTGAAAGCGGCATTTACCGAGGAAGCCTACACGCTGAATCCTAATGTACAGAAAAAGACTACTTTTGTAGATTATTATACCGACCTGGTATCGCAGGTATCCAATTCCGGCTATGTATTCCGGAGTATTTATGAGAATCAGGTCAGCACCGTGGAAGCTACACAGAGCGCCAGAGAACAGGTTATCGGTGTATCCACGGACGAGGAACTGTCCAATATGATCAAGTTCCAGAACGCATACAACGCATCCAGCCGTTATATCAACGTGATCAGTGAAATGTTGGAACACATTCTTTCCACGCTGGGTGTGTAATGTGTAAGAAATAGGAGGTAAGTTATGCCCTCACAGTTTTTTGGATTAAATATTGCATATACGGGACTTCTGGCCAGTAATGCTGCCATGAATACCACTTCCAATAATATCGCCAATGTACAGACGGAAGGCTACAGCAGACAGCAGGTAACACAGCAGGCATCCAATGCCCTGCGTGTATTCCAGACCTACGGCTGTGCCGGTGCCGGTGTAGAGACACTGGCCATTGAGCGTATCCGGGATGAATTCTATGACGGAAGATTCTGGGATAACAATGCACAGCTGGGCGAATACGATATGAAGCAGTATTACATGCAGCAGCTGGAGACGTATTTTGATGATGACGGCAAGAGTACCGGATTCAAGACTATCTTCGATCAGCTGATGATCACCGGTATGCAGGCTCTTTTAAAAGATCCCAACAGTGCCACAGCCAAATCCCAGTTCGTAGGCTATGCCGGAGCTTTGACAGAGTATTTCAACGGTATGGCGGGCAATCTGGAAAAAGTACAGAAGGATATCAACCAGGAGATCAAACTGAAGGTGGATCAGATCAATTCCCTTGCCGGTGAGATCGCCTCCCTGAATAAACAGATTAACACCATTGAACTGGCCGGAACAAAGGCCAATGAGCTGCGTGACCGCAGAACCCTGCTGATCGATGAATTATCCAAGATCGTGGATGTGGAAGTCAAGGAGACTCCGATCATCGATGCCAACAACGAGAACCGTGAGACCGGAGCCAACAGATATATGGTCAAGATCGCAGGCGGACAGATGCTGGTGGACGGCAGTGATTATAACGGTCTGGAATGTGTGGCGAGAACTTCCTACGAGAAGGTCAATCAGACAGATATCGACGGCCTCTATGAAGTCTACTGGGCGGACGGGCAGAAGTTCAACCTGTACAATGCATCCATGGGCGGTGATCTGGCAGGACTGATCCAGATGCGTGACGGTAACAACGGCGAGAACTTCACCGGACAGGTGACCGCCACCGGCACGACGACCACGGCAGACGGCAAGACCCATGATACCGTAACCGTAAAAGTAACCAAGGCTTATCTGCAGGATCTGAATAAATGTAATCTGTCGGATCAGGGAGGCATCCTGGATCTGGGCAATCAGGAATTCTACTATGATTCCTGGGAATATACCTGCGAATATGATGCGAACGGCAACGCCACATACTCCTATACATTTACTTTATCGGACAGTGAGAAGAATCCCCGGGGAATTACCAATGACCGTGTAGGGAAAAAGGCAGAGATCGGTACCGACCTGTCCTATCAGGGAATTCCTTATTATATGAATCAGATGAATGAGTGGATTCGTACCTTCTCTCAGAAATTCAACGATATTCTGACTTCCGGCTACAGCGGAAGCGGAGATCCCGGTGTGAAGATGTTTACCGGCAATAAGGCAACCAGCAGTGAGCAGTTCCTGTTGGATGATGCTGCCAAGAGATATGACAAGCAGGAGAAGAAAAACAGTAAAGTTACGGTAAAAGTCAACGATGACAGCTACTATCGTCTGACAGCGAAGAATTTCGATATTCTGGATGCCATGGAGCAGGATCCCAGCCTGATGGCAAACCGAAAAAATGCATCTGACGGCGTGGAACAGAATGACCTGTTGAACGATCTGAAGAATCTGGCTACGGATAAGAGCAAGATGAGCTTCCGCGGATGTAATGCTTCCGAATTTTTACAGTGTATCTTATCGGATGTGGCATTGAATGCTTCCAGAGCCAATACTTTCTATGCAAGCTTTAAAGACATTTCCAATACCATCGACAACCAGAGAATCTCCATCTCCGGTGTGGATGAGGATGAAGAAGCTGTGAATCTGGTAAAATACCAGAATGGATATAATCTGGCATCCAAGATGATCCAGACACTGACGGAGATTTATGACAGACTGATTCTGGAGACCGGAGTCTAAACTAGAAAGGAGGCAGCTATTCGGATTTCCACATATGTTCGCAAAAACGCACGTATCCGTGCTTTCTCGCTGCTACGCAGCTAATTTTGCTCACGTGTGTGGTGACTCTATTCGAGTCACCATTCGAATCAGAAAACTGTTACTTATATGCAAGCATAACGTACCAGTTATTCTGATTTTTAGAATCCTGAATAGTTACGGAGAAAATGAGAATTACGAACAAGATCATGCAGCGTAATAATCTGTCCAATATCAATACGAACAAAGTATATCAGGATAAGCTGAGCACCCAGATGTCTACCCAGAAGAAGGTCAGCCGTCCTTCCGATGATCCTGTGGTATCCATCCGTGCCCTGCGTTTACGCAGCAATGTGACCGAGGTGACGCAGTATTACAGCAAGAACATTCCGGATGCGGAGAGCTGGCTGGACGTAACCGAGGATGCACTGAAGAACCTGACAGAGATCATCACGAATATGATCCAACAGTGCACCAAGGCATCTAACGGAGATCTGAAATCCGCAGACCGCCAGATCATTCTGGAACAGCTGAAAGCCCTGGGAGATGAAGTGTACAGCACCGGCGATGCAGACTATGCGGGCCGTTATGTGTTTACCGGATATCGTACCGATACTTCTCTGAGTTTTGATAAAGAATACAATACGAAATATGAGATCACCGAGCAGCTGGACAACAGCTCCATCACACAGCTGACAAAGGTGAATACCGGAAAACTGCTGGATATTACGGCGAATAACTATAATGATCAGAATCAGGACTACAAGGATATTACGGAAAATTCAGTCAGCTCCATAGATGCTGTCTCTTATACACATCTGACGCT
>ERZ1027243.1095-NODE-1095-length-13599-cov-5.646043_pt1 | contig 13599 bp, 8 predicted proteins | sample MGYA00519243_ERZ1027243 | MGnify/ENA primary metagenome ERZ1027243 (study PRJEB26926, sample SAMN06164727) | human gut metagenome | biome: ENVO:00009003; feature: ENVO:2100002; material: ENVO:00002003 | host: Homo sapiens | place: USA | collected 2012 ...
CGAGATTAGCGAGTGTCTCGTGGGCTCGGAGATGTGTATAAGAGACAGCTCTATCCCCTCATGATAAGAAATACCCTGTTAATAGCCGAACTCCTGGGCAAAATACAACTTGCCATTGGTCTCATAGACCGCAATGCTGCAGGTGGTAAAATCGTCTGCCAGGATATTCGCTGCGTGTGTAGGAGAAGCCATCCAGGCATCTACTACACTCTGTGCGGAATCATAGCCCTTCGCCAGATTCTCGCCCCACATCAGTTCACTGTTCACTGTGTACCAGTCCTTACCGTTGGGTCTGGTATGGGAGAACTTGGAAGCTGCTTCGGTTGCTCTTACCATAGCGCAGGACTCCAGACCGTTGCTCCAGTTCAGTGCTGCCAGGCCGTTCTCTGCTCTCTTCGCGTTTACAATATCCAACGCATCGATAGCCATGGCACGAAGTTCATCTGCACGGGCCAGCTCAGCTTCACTCATACCGGCTTTTCTCACAGAACCCGCCAGTGCCACTGCCTCTTCATCGAACCAGACAGTTCCGTCATCCGTGGCAGGATCACGGCTTACAGAGGATAATTCTGTACTCTTGCCGCAGCCTGCAAGGCTCAGCACCATGATGACTGTCAGAACAAGACTCATCCATCTTTTTTTCATTTGTTCTACCTCTTCTTTCCTTGATTGTTTATAGTAAATATATGTTTATTCGTTATGATTGCTTCTTCTTAATAATAAGCCATGCTCCCAGCCCTGTCAAGGAAAGGGCAAAGCCCAGATTCCATGTATTGGAATCATCGCCGGTCCTGGGTCTTCTGGAAGCTCCCAGGACTGCTCTGTCCGCCAATGGTGTAGGATCATCGGTAATGCTTACAACCCGCTGACGTCTTACACCAAGCACCTGAGGTGTTACCGGGGTTGCCGGCTCAGACGGTGTACCGGGAGTATCCGGGGTATCGGAATCATCCGAATCGTCCGGAGTATCCGGGGGTGCGGTCGGAGTAGTGGTCGGCGTCGTGGGTGTGGTATCCGGTGTGCCTGTCGGCGTAGGCTCCGGAGTAGCACTGGGAGTCGGTTCCGGGCTGGTAGTCACGGGCGGAGTAACCTCCGGCTCTCTGGACAATTCAAACTGCATTCCGAAGCCGTATCTGGTCATCTGATAGCCGTTGTTGGCCAACACACCGTTAAGGTTAGTGGTGATCTTCACTTCTCCGTCCTTTAACAGGTCGGATACCCGAGTATCTGCATAGGAACCTTCCTGTCCGTTTTTCAGCATCCGGTCATACAGACCTTCACCGTCAAAAGTATATACATTATGATATGTCGTGTAATATAAAGCATCTGCTACTGCAGAACAGCTCTCCGCTACTGTGGTATCGGCGGTTCCGTTGGTCAGGATTGCCAGTTCCTCTGCCGTAAGTTCTGAAAAGCCGTAGACCTTATTTCCTTCTTCTCTGGAAGTATTGTTGAACCAGTCTAAGTAATACTGTGCCAGGCAGCTCTGCGTAACCTCTTCCGGCTTCATTTCTTCGCTGCCATATCCTTTTTTCAAAAGAGCCTCTCCGACAATCGCATCCGTAACCTTACCTGCGGTGATTCCGAGATCCCGTAACGGAGCATTTAAAATACGGCGGGGCAATGTACAGAACGCTCCCACTTCACCGATCTCATAACCTTCAAAACCACTGGACAGAACCGTTACTTTCTCTCCTGCCTTAGGCGCTGCCGGGATCGTACCGATCGTGGCCTTTGCAGGATCATACTGATACTCCTTATTACTCTCATTTACCAGCTTTATGTTGTAGTACAGGGTATCTCCGGGCTCTGCCGCATTTCCTCCTGCCACGGTACCGTTCAGATAACCGATGGCATCGGACAGATTGATTCTTACCTTGTCCGGGGCATTGCTGTGGATCGTAATGGTGATCGTTGCATCATAGGTCACCCTGCCGGTGCCGCTTTCCCAATGCTGTTCCAGTTCCGGAGTTGTAGTAATGGTAATACCTTCGGAAATATAATGGAATACTGCGCCGTTCTCATTCTGTTCAAAAGTTACCGTTCCCGTGGGATATTCATAATAATCTACTGCGGATACCCCGGGAATCCTGTAATCGTATCCGTCATAATTGATCCAGGTCTCTGTGGGTGTGGTCACATACCATACCGTGGCAATGGTGACTCCACTGAAGGATCGACCGGTGGTGAGCAACTGATTCATAAAACTTTCCGTTACATTTTCACCATACAAGACGCCGTTGTTGTCATTCACATACTGTTTTACATCCTCAAGGGTTTTTCCGCAGTTTTCTTTATAATAGGAAGTGCCTTCGCTGTCTCCACCGTAATAAACATAGTGTAACAAATCTGCGGGCTTGCAGTCAGAATATTTGTTTACATCTAATGCTACGAATCCAACGCACTGCCAGCTTGCCCCGTTACTTCCGGTTAACTTTCCTTCGGCATCTACCCCTGTATTATCCACAGAAAGATATTTAAAGGTTTCAGCATCATCCAAAGTCATCTTATGACCTGCAAACAATGAAAAATCTCCGTTTGCCGGCTTGTAATTATTGGGCCATACGTTGGGGCTGGCTACCTGTCCTCCCACATATTTTGCCATGGTGCCTCCAGCAAGAATCACCGTTTTGATGGTGGGATAGGTTTTCTCTTTTACAGCAACAACGCTGTCGTTTCCGCTTACACTTGCCATTTCAACAACATCGTTCTGCTCATTCTGCGTTGCTTCTTCCGCCTGTACCGTAAATCCGGTGTTGGAGATGCTGCCGATCATCAGTGCCGCTACCAGAGTTTTTGCCAGTTTGGTCTGTATTACGTTTTTTAACTTCATTTCTGTTTCCCCTCAAAACCAGTATTTCTGTTTTTATTACTTCTTTTTACTCTCCTAATAAGTAAGACTGCGCCAAATGGAAAAAAGGACCAGATTTTGAAAAATTTTTCAAGATTCTGATCCTTTTATACTTTTACAGCTAAGATCGGCTGTCGTTCCGTTCCTGTTTAATGTTCTTTTCGCTTAAGAACAAGCCATGCTCCCAGACTCGTCAGGGAAAAGACAAAGCCCAGATTCCAGGCATCGGAGTCATCGCTGGTCTGCGGTCGTCTGGATGCTCCGAGGACTGCTCTGTCCGCCAAGGGAACTGTCTCATCCTCGATGGTCACCATTCTACGGCGTCTTGCACCAAGTACCTGCGGGGTATCCGGGATTCCACCGGCCGGTGTGCCGGGATCTGCCGGGGTACCGGGATCATTCGGGGTGCCGGGATCATCTGGTGTATCATCCGGAGTATCGGGTTCATCCGGGGTGTCAGGTGTTGCGGTTGGTGTTGCGGTTGGTGTAGGCTCCTCGGTTACTACCGGCGTAGGCGTAGGCTCCTCGGTTACTACCGGTGTCGGCGTAGGCTCCTCGGTTACTACCGGCGTAGGCGTAGGCTCCTCGGTTACTACCGGCGTAGGCGTAGGTTCCTCGGTTACCACCGGTACCGTCGGCGTAGGCGTAGGTTCCGGCTCATCCGGTTCGCACGGACAGTGAATCTCTCCACCCTGCTTATACTTATCCGCTATGATGCCTCCGACAACAGTTCCGCCATTATAGACAGTTGCATTCGGAGCCAAAATATATCCGAAAATAGAATTTACATTAACTTCTGTTGCATTGCCAAAGTTCCAAATAATTCTGTCTGCCCACAGCTGATGTTCCAATGCTTGCTTTTTTGCACCATGCGCATTCATCCAGCCGGTAATATTCACAGTTCCGGAATCACTTACATTTACCACAACTGTTTTTCCATAAAAAGCTGCGCCGGTGATCTCTTTGTCATAGTCTTCCATCCTGGTATTTAACTCAGCACTTGTTACATTCAATACCAGTTGTGTATCGTTATTTTCATCCGCCAAAGCATACAAGTCGTTGCTTTTCTGTACCATATTACCTGCCAGGACATTGCTGATCTCAGATGCAATATCTGTATCCCATACCTCACAGTTCTTCAGAAGATTTCCAGTATATAATTTATTTTCACCAGCTATAATATTATAACCCTGTCCAGTCACTTCCCGCTCAACAGAGTTCTGTGTTCCGTCAGAATTAGTAAGCGGAATTATCAGTTCCTTTTCGTCTGTTCTGCCTGACGCTGTATATTTAAGAATCTGATTCGGAGCAGAAAGATCTCCCAGATAAGATTTTCCCCCATAGCTTACCATGGAAACCTTTAATTCTCTAATTGCGGCATTTCCCTCAATATGGTCCAGATTTGAGGATACAAATTCATTTGTATATAATACAAATGAAAATGGATCATTTAAATCCGCACCTGCTGCCTGCACAGCAATCCCTTCGTTCCCTGCAACAGAACCTATAACCAGTGCTGTCACCAGAACCTTTACCACTTTTTCCCTTACATACCTGCTCAATCTGCTCATCTGATTTCTCCCTCAATGAAACTGCGTGTTTCAACGTCTTTAAACGTTTTCGTTCCTCTTTACAATCATTAAGACTGGCGCTATTTCAAAAAAGGTTCAGATTTTTATTATATTTTTGATCTTTTCAGTATCATTTGCTATTTTTGTAACATAAGCCTTAGTATACAGCCGTTTCTGTCAGGACTCCATGGATCAGAGCCCGCCTTTTTGTACCGGATGAGCCGTAGCAGGTAGATAGGGATACGATATTTCCCCTGTCACTTAAGTCTGCATCTGAAGCATACAGGGAATGTTCCGTGGCCCACTGCACATAATCATCATAGGAGGCATCTGAGGTAAACGTGGCAAAACGGTCACTGGTACTCTTTGTTTCATAATAGGAAAAAATCTCATAAATGTAGACTTTATCTTCCGTGTATATATAGAAGTAAGGATTCTCCTCGCAGCTTGCCGTCCCCTTCAGCAAATTTTTAAAAGCCCCAAACATGCTCTCATCCCGCATATTATGTCCGAATACAAAGGTATTCCTGTCTGACCAGTCTGCTGAAGCCCCACAGTCCATGAAAATGCATCCAGCATTCACACTCTCCCCCTCGAAGGAATGCTTCAGATAATAGTCATTGTCCTCCCCCTGTACCACCGGATAACTGATGTCCAATACCGGGAAATAGAGCCATCCACGAAAATCCTGGTTGGTCCTGATAAGTTCGGCAAAGTCGATCTGCAGCTCCGGATAATTTTTCTCCGCAATCTCTTCCTGTGTTTCCCCCGCCGCAGGCTCTGCCACCACCTCCTGGCGGATGGCATCGTATTCATTTTTTGCTCTCTGCTCTGACAGATAAGAATGCAGACTCATTCCTCCGGTCACCAGTACCGCTGCCGCCAGCACTGCTGTGATCGCATTTTCCGCTTTTTTATTTTTCATGCCAGTTTCCCCTTCCTGCAAGAATCGTTATAATTTGTTAATGATTATACCTTATTTTTCCGCATTCGTCTTTACGAAAGAGTCATTTTTTGATATTTTTAAGGTATGATTTTAAATAAGAAACTATTGGGGGAATAAAATCTTATGATACATCTTTTTGCACTGCTTTCACTGCTTTTGTGCGGTGTCTGCTATACAGGCTTTCAGAACAGTTCTCATTTCCGCAATACCGGCAGCCGGCGTTCTCTTCTGTTGCTTGTATTTGGAGGTGCCCTGCTTCTGCGCCTGCTCCTTGCATACACCACCCACGGCTTCAGTAATGATATCGCCTGTTTTGCAGCCTGGGCTGACCGGATTTTCACTTTAGGGCCAGGGCAGTTCTATTCTGCCGAGATGTTTACGGACTATCCGCCAGGTTTCATGTATGTATTGTATCTGATCGGAGCGTTACGATCTCTGCTGCAGATTCCTTATTATTCCGATCTGCATATTTTACTGTTAAAATTACCCGCAATTCTCTGTGATATTGCCTGTGGGTTTCTACTCTACAGAGAGGCGGTAAAGCGGCTGCATTTTTCCGATCTGCAGGGAATCTTTGCTGCCTCTGCGTATCTGTTCCAGCCGGCGGTCATTCTGAATTCTTCCTGCTGGGGACAGGTGGATTCCGTATACACGCTGATGATCATCCTTATGTGCCTGTTCCTCATGAAGGGAAACCTGCTTCCTGCTTATGCTGTCTACGGACTGGGTGTCCTGTTAAAGCCACAGATGCTGATCTTCACGCCGGTACTGCTGGCAGGGATCTGGGACCATGTGTTCTTACAGGATTTTTCCTGGCGGAAATTCTTCTATAATTTGTGCGGTGGTCTGGTTGTCATCTGCGGGATGCTCCTTCTGTGCGCTCCTTTTGGATTAACCGCTGCGATCTCACAATATACTTCAACGTTGGGATCCTATGAATATGCAGCCATCAATGCCTACAATTTCTGGGGACTATTAGGAATGAACTGGGTCGACCAGAACACGATTTTCCTCTTCCTGCCCTGTAAGACCTGGGGCACTATCGTGATCCTGCTGATCGTACTCTTTACCTTCCTTATTGCAGCCCGCTGCCGGAAAGAGCCTTCAAGATATTTCTGTCTCGGTGCCTTTATCATCCTGACGATGTTCCTGTTCTCCGTCCGTATGCATGAGCGTTATATGTATCCCGGTCTGGCACTGTTGCTTTTCTGCTGCCTGTACCGGCCCTCTACACCTCTCTGGAAATGCTTCAGTGGATTTGCAGTGCTGCATTTTTACAACACCGCCAATGTGCTGTACCATTACGATCCGCAGAATTATGACCGCAAGGCTCCCATCATTCTGCTGGTATCTGCCGGAATGTTATGCTGCCTGTATTATTTCTATAAGATCATCTGGAAATATTATGTTCACGATGAAACAGGGACTGCCACCAATGCAAAGCCGCAGCCCACGATAGGCCGTAGAGCTTCCGGGCATACTGCTTCCACAAGATCTGCCACAGGACTCGGACAAAGACTTCGAGAATATTTTCTCTCTCCCCTGGAGCCCATTCCTTCCGAAGAGAGAATCCATTTCACGAAACCGGATCTGTGCCTGTTGCTGGCAATCGGTATTCTGTACAGTTGCTTTGCCCTCTATGATCTGGGAGACCGCAAAGCTCCGACAACAACTTATGATATGTCGGGAGAATTACAGGCCATCGAGCTGGAATTCCCCGAAGATGCGCTGCCTGTGACTATGGCCAGTTATCTGGCTCCCTGGCACCAGCGACATTTTGGGATGGATGTCAAAAGTAATGCCGAAGACTCCTGGACTTATCTCGGTGAGATCATTTTAAACAATGTCTTCACCTGGCAGGATGTCTCCCTGCAGGATCTGCTGACACAGGCCACAGAAAACGGTACTTCTGATATGTCTGCCACAACCAGATATCTGCGTCTGTCATTGACGGATAATGATGCCTCTCTGATTGAACTGGTCTTCCTGGACGCGAATGGCAACATCACACGCCCGTTGAACGCAGATGCCTACCCTACACTGTTTGACGAAAGCGATCTGTACCCGGAACGCTATTCCTTCCGCAACAGTATGTATTTCGATGAAATCTATCACGCACGCACGGCTTACGAGTTCCTTCACGGCCTGCCGACCTACGAAAATACCCACCCGCCTCTGGGCAAGATCTTCATCGCCCTGGGTGTTGCCATCTTTGGAATGAATCCTTTCGGCTGGCGTATCATGGGTACTCTGTTCGGCATTGCCATGCTGCCGTTTATCTACCTGCTGGGGAAAAAAATGACAAGGAATACTCCTGCGGCAGCTCTGGCCTGCTTCCTGTTTGCCTTTGATTTTATGCATTTTACGCAGACAAGGATTGCCACCATCGATGTTTATATCACATTCTTTGTGATTGCAATGTACTATTTTATGTACTACTATTGTTCTATGAGTTTTTACGATACACCGTTGTATAAGACCTTTGTGCCTCTGGGCTTATGCGGCATCTGCATGGGACTGGGAATTGCCAGCAAATGGACCGGTATCTATGCGGGCTGTGGACTGGCATTGCTGTTTTTTGCGCATCTGCTGCGACGCTACCGGGAATACCTCTATGCCAAAGCCCATCCCGGAAAAAGCACCAACGGCATGGAGCATCAGCAGATTGTAAAGAAATTCCCGGATTATACGGTAAAGACGATCGACTTCTGCCTGACCTTTTTCGTGCTGGTTCCGGCAGTGATCTATCTGTTGTCCTACCTGCCATTTGTAGACAATTCCCATCCGGGACTTTTTGACCGTATGCTGACCAACCAGACTTCCATGTTCAACTATCACAGCGGCCTAGAGGCAACGCATCCTTATTCCTCTTCCTGGTATCAGTGGCCCACTATGGTCCGCCCGATCTGGTACTATTCCGGATATCTGACCGATGCAGTCAAAGAGGGAATCAGTGCTTTCGGCAATCCTGTTGTATGGTGGATCGGTATTCTGGCATTTATTTACATCCTGTACCTGTTAATTCGCAACAATGCGTTTCTCTGTTCTCTGACAGGACACACACAAACAGAGTGCTCCACAGATACTGCGACCACCCTGTCCCACAGAGAATATGCAGCAGCTGCTTTCCTCGCAGTCGGCTACCTGGCGCAGTACCTGCCCTGGTTCTTCGTCACCAGAATTACCTTCATCTACCACTATTTCCCCAGTGTTCCTTTTGTAGTGCTGATGATCGTGTACAGCCTGATGCAGTGGAAGAAGCATATGTCTGACCGCACCTTCATCATCGTCTGCTGCGCTTATGCTGCGGTGGCGTTTGCCCTGTTCCTGCTGTTCTATCCGGTATTGTCCGGGCAGCCGGTGGATGTGGATTTTGTAATAAAATACTTGCGTTGGCGGGATACCTGGGTATTGATCTCAGGTTAAGTCCTCTTTATAAAATACTTCATATAAAAAACAGTGCCAATCCAGGCACTGTTTTTTGGTATAGCATATCTATTCACTTACCCCTCAGCGATCGCATTACCGGTATACAACTGATAATATCTGCCCTTCTGGGCGATGAGTTCATCGTGGTTGCCGCGCTCGATGATGCGGCCCTGTTCCAGAACCATGATGCAGTCACTGTTCTTGACAGTAGAAAGTCTGTGGGCGATGACGAAAGTGGTTCTTCCTTTCATCAACTTATCCATGCCGTCCTGTACAATTTTCTCGGTACGGGTATCGATAGAGCTGGTAGCCTCATCCAGGATCAGTACCGGAGGATCCGCTACGGCTGCTCTGGCAATAGAAAGCAGCTGTCTCTGACCCTGGCTTAAGTTCGCACCGTCACCGGTGAGGACTGTGTTGTAACCATCCGGAAGCTGACGGATAAAGGTATCCGCGTTAGCCAGTTTTGCTGCGGCAATGACTTCCTCGTCTGTAGCATCCAGCTTACCGAAACGAATATTGTCCATAACGGTAGCGGTGAACAAATGGGTATCCTGCAATACGATACCCAGAGACTTCCGCAGATCCGCTTTTTTGATCTTGTTGATATTGATGCCGTCATAACGTATCTTACCATCCTGAATATCATAGAAACGGTTGATCAGGTTCGTGATCGTGGTCTTGCCGGCACCGGTGGAGCCTACGAATGCGATCTTCTGACCGGGCTTTGCATACATCTCGATGTTATGCAGCACGATCTTGTCATCATTGTAACCGAAGTCCACATCGTCGAATACCACTTCACCCTGTAATTCAATATAATCTACAGATCCATCCGCCTGATGTACATGCTTCCATGCCCACATACCGGTTCTCTCGGTACACTCCACGATCTTGCCGTTTACCTTCTTGGCACGGACGATGGTCACATATCCCTCGTCGGTCTCTACCGGCTCATCCAGCAGATCGAAGACTCTCTTGGCACCAGCCTGTGCCATAACGATACTGTTCAGCTGCTGGCTGACCTGGCTGATAGGCATGTTGAAGCTCTTGTTAAAAGTTAAGAAGCTGGCAAGCTTACCCAACGTCAGTCCTGCGAAACCACCCAGCGCCATGGCACCACCGACGATGGCACATACCACATAGCTTAAGTTACCCAGCTGGGCATTGATGGGTCCCATCAGGTTTGCGAACTTATTCGCATTGTATGCGCTGTCGCACAGTTCATCATTCAGAGCCTTGAACTCCTCCAGACTCTTATCTTCATGGCAGAATACCTTGACTACCTTCTGGCCTTCCACCATTTCCTCAATGTAACCGTTGACTTTACCGATATTCTTCTGCTGCTTTACGAAATATTTTCCGCTTAAGCCCGCTACCTTACCAGTGACGAACATCATCAGTGCCACCATGATCAGACTGACTGCTGTCAGAGGCACACTTAATACCAGCATACTTCCCAGGGTACCGACTACGGTGATGAAGCTGGAAAATACCTGCGGGATACTCTGGCTGATCATCTGACGTAAAGTATCAATATCATTGGTGTAAATGGACATGATATCGCCGTGGGAATGGGTATCAAAATACTTGATCGGCAGCTTTTCCATGTGTTCGAACAGATCATCACGGAGATTCTTCAGTGTTCCCTGAGTTATGGTTACCATGATACGGTTGTAAGCATAAGTGGCCGCCACACCGACCAGATAAAAACCAGCCACACGGACAATTTCCCGGAACAGATTGCCAAAGTCCGGAGTCTCCTGTCCGATCATGGGCATGATATAGTCGTCGATCAGTCTCTGCATGAACAGAGTACCCTGAATGCTTGCCACAACGCTCAGTACAATACAGACCAACACAAAGATAAAGTGAATGCCGTAATTTTTAAAGATATACGCCATCAGTCGTTTAAATACTTTTCCCGGATTCTCAATACGTGTACCGCCCTGCATTCTTCTGCCGGGTCCACGCATTCCGCCGCCCATAGGTCCTGGCATTATGACTCACCTCCATTCTCATCAAAGTCGCCGCCACCCGTCTGGGTCTGGGCTTCATATACTTCCTTATAGATCTCATTAGTACGAAGCAGTTCTTCGTGAGGTGCAAATGCATCGATCTTACCGTTATCCATAACGATGATACGATCTGCATCCTGAATACTGGAGATACGCTGTGCAATGATGATTTTCGTCGTACCGGGGATCTCCGTAGCAAATGCCTTACGGATCTTCGCATCGGTAGCGGTATCCACGGCACTGGTAGAGTCATCCAGAATCAGTACCTTCGGCTTTTTCAGCAGTGCTCTGGCAATACACAGTCTCTGCTTCTGTCCGCCGGATACGTTACTTCCGCCCTGTTCAATATAGGTATTGTATTTCTCTGGCATCTTCTCAATGAATTCATCGGCGCAGGCCAGACGACAGGCACGGATGCATTCCTCTTCAGTAGCATTCTCGTCGCCCCAACGGAGATTCTCTAAGATGGTACCGGAGAACAGCACGTTCTTCTGTAATACTACGGATACTTCGTTACGCAGAGTCTCCAGATCATAGCTTCTGACATCCTTACCGCCGACATAGACCGTACCCTCATTTACATCATACAGACGGCTGATGAGGTTCACCAGACTGGTCTTGGAACTACCGGTACCACCCAGAATACCGATGGTCTCTCCGGCTTTGATCTCAAAGTTCAAATCATCCAGTACCGGCTTCTCACTCTGTTTGTTATAGCGGAAGGTCACATGATCAAAACGGATACTACCGTCTGTCACATCGTAGTCAGGTTGTTCGGGGTTGGTGATGTCCGCCTTTTCATTTAATACTTCCGCGATACGCTTTCCGCTGGCAGCGCTCATGGTCATCATAACGAAGATCATGGCTAACATCATCAGGTTCATCAGAATCGTCATACAATAGGTCAGCAGGCTCATCAGTTCACCGGTAGTCAACTGGCTGGCAACGATCATGTGAGCGCCAAGCCAGCTGATTCCAAGGATACAGCCGTATACGGTAAACTGCATTACCGGCCATACATAAGTCATGGTACATTCTGCTTTTTTGAACATCTTGTAGATGTTGTAGCTGGCCTTATGGAACTTGTCGATCTCATAGTCCTCACGCACATAAGCCTTTACCACACGCTGTGCGGCTACGTTCTCCTGTACGCTGGCATTTAAATCATCGTATTTCTTGAATACTTCACTGAAATACTTGGACACTGCTCTCATAATAAAAATGATAACGATTCCAAGGAACACTACCGCCACCAGATAAATACTTGCCACTCTTGCATTGATCAGGAACGCCATCAGCATAGCACAGATCAGGCTGACCGGTGCGCGGAAGCACATACGTAAGAGCATCTGGTAAGCGTTCTGGATATTGGTAACATCCGTGGTCATACGGGTGACCAGTCCTGCCGTGGAGAACTTATCAATGTTGGAGAAAGAGAAGGTCTGAATGTTCTCATACATGGCCTCTCTTAAATTTCTGGCAAAACCGGTGGATGCTTTCGCACCGTATTTACCACCCATGACACCGGCGAACAATCCGACAATAGCTGCCAGGATCATGTAACAACCGATGGCAAAAATATGTTTCATATCTCCCGCCTGCACACCGTCATCAATGATGGATGCCATCAGGAGCGGAATCACCATTTCCATGGCTACTTCCAGGATCATGAAAATAGGAGTTACAAGAGATGCACTCTTATATTCCTTGATCTGTTTTGCTAATGTTTTGATCATAGCTGGTTTCCTTTCTTGTATTTTTCTATCCTATAATAAATGTTTTGTAACCTCTCTGTTATGCATGACTGCCAGCATCACTCGTTCCGGCATGGCCCGTTACAACGTCCGGTCCGCCTGCTGTCCTGCCCCAGATTCTGCATCATCTTATCTAAAATAGTTAAGAATGTCTGCTTCTCTTCTTCGGTAATACCGTTCTCCAGCTCTCGATTGAAATCCCGGATCTGCTCTTCGATCAGATTGTGATGCTCGATCGCTTTCTCCGTCAACAGGATCCTTTTCAGTCGGGCATCCTCCGTGGATGCCACCCGGACGATATAGCCCTTCTGTTCCAGATTTTGGAGCATTACCGTTGCCGTGGATCTGCGGATTCGGAATTCCTTCTCCACATCCTTCTGATATACATCGCCGTTCCGGCTCTTGTGATACAGATATCCCAACAGCGGCCCCTGCATTCCGTTGATTTCATTTCCTTCCATCTGAGCAAAGATCGCATCGATCTTCCGGCGGATCATGTTGTTGGCGGCCTTGATCTCAAATCCAAGCTGACGGTTCGTCAGTACACTTGTCTCCTCGTTCATCCTGCCTCCTTATCTCCTATGCCTCTAATGCGGTGTTCGTCAAATCCTCATGCCAGCATGGGATTTTCCTCTCTACTCGCGCAAACTATGAGAAACACGCTTCGCGAGTTTCTCAAGTTATCGCGGCAGTCGCCAAGGTCTCGTGCAAGCACGGACTTTGGCTCGTTACTCGCGTAAATCAAAACGCCCTGCCGGAAACACACAGAATATGTGGTTTCCGGCAGGGCGTTTTTTCTTTCATTTTGTATAGCTCTGAACAGTTATGAAATTTTTATTCTTCTAGATCGTGTCTGAAGAAGGCTTTTCCAGATCTTCTTCCGGCATTTCCGGCTTTGCTGTGTACCCGGAAGCCTCCGGCTTTTTCTCTTTTACAGCCTCATCAAACGTAATCGTCACCTTGAACAGATCGCCATCCAGATACTGTCTCTTATACACATCTCCGAGCCCACGAGACACTCGCTAATCTC
>ERZ1027243.1112-NODE-1112-length-13503-cov-6.882659_pt1 | contig 13503 bp, 7 predicted proteins | sample MGYA00519243_ERZ1027243 | MGnify/ENA primary metagenome ERZ1027243 (study PRJEB26926, sample SAMN06164727) | human gut metagenome | biome: ENVO:00009003; feature: ENVO:2100002; material: ENVO:00002003 | host: Homo sapiens | place: USA | collected 2012 ...
CACGGAGGACACGGTTCATCTCCTGCCGCAGCTCCGCGCTGTTTTTCTGGTTGATGTGCGCCGCGAATTGCCGCTCCTTCATTCGGGCGAAATGTGTGACCCGTCGGAGATCATCCAGAACGATTTGCATAAGTTCACACTCCCGGATGTGGTGCGCAGTGCAGGCGGTTTTGCCTTTCTTGCCGTAGGTGTAGCACTTGAAGTTGTACTCCACCTTCTTCATGGTGCTGGCTCTGTGCAGCACCAGCGGTTTTCCGCAGTCTGCGCAGAACACCAGCCCTGAGAAAATGTTCGGTTCATCCATGTGCTTTGCTGTGCGCTTCTTGTGCTGCCGAACCTCCTGCACGATCTCCCACTGCTCCTGCGAGATGAGCGGCTGGTGCGTATTTTTTACCAGACACTGTTCGCTTTCCGGCCGGTCGATCCGTGTTTTATTCTTGTAGGAAATGGTCGTCCGCCGCAGGCCAACCGTATGGCCCAGATACATGACGTTTTTGAGAATATCACTGACCGTCGTACCAGACCACGTACACGGATGCAGCGCATCGCACCCCTTGTGCGTTTTTCCGGCCTTCTGAAAGTAGTAATTTGCAGGTGTCAGAATATTCCGTTCCGTCAGAATCCGCGCGATTTGGCTCGGACCTTTCCCAGCAGCACAGAGGGTAAAAATCTGCCGCACAACCTCTGCCGCTTCCGGGTCGGGCTCAAGATGGTTTTCCGTAGTTTCGGATTTTCGGTACCCATAGGGTGGACGGCCTCCGAGCCATTCGCCGCGTTCAGCCTGCAGCTTTTTCACGGCGCGAACCTTCCGGCTCGTGTCCTTTGCGTGCAGTTCGTTCGCCCAGTTGCGGATGGGATTAAAATCGTTGCTGCTCTCAACCGCAGAATCCACGCCATCGTTCACTGCGATGAACCGTACATTCTTTTGCGGGAAATAGATCTCCATGTAATAGCCGACCTGCAAGTACTCACGCCCCAGCCGAGAGGCATCCTTTACGATCAGGGTGGAGACCTCACCAGCTTCGATCATTTCCACAATCTTTTTCCAGCTCGGCCGCTCAAAATTCGTTCCGGAATACCCATCGTCCGCAAGGAAAAGTGTGTTTTCAAAGCCTTTGTCCCGCGCGTACTTTTCCAACAAATCTCTCTGATGCTGGATGCTGTTTGACTCTCCGGCACGCTCGTCCTCCTGACTGAGCCGCCCGTAGAGAATCGTATATTGTTGCTTCTGGCTTGCCCTTGTAACCTCCTTTTCCGTGGGGCAAGCCGGTACGGTAAGGCAAGTATACCGCACCGGCTGGCACAAGTCTATGAGAACCTCACGCGCTGTGCGCTTCTTTTTTCAGTTCCGCATCAATGTATGCGAGCAGCTTGTCCGTTGCCGTCGCAGACGGCTCTGCCGGAAATACAGACGTGATACAGAACCGTTTGCCGCCGATCAGCATCTCGCGCTGTTTTGTGATGCAGTCTTCTTCCATACAAGTTGTTGTGTCCCGGAAAACAGTTGCGACATCGCCATCCTCTGTTTGCCGAAGTTTTGCACACTCCGGCATATATCCGCCGAGAATACCGGTGTCTCGGTAAATCTCCCAATCCTTTTTCATAGGCCCCCTTTCTGCCTCTTGCATGGAGGCTGCTTTTATAGATGCTGTTCCATTGTCCAATCTTCGTGATCGTCCTCGGCGTGACCGAGGGCGGTTTTCTTTTGCCGGAGCTTCTTGCGGCGTTTGCTGTCAATGTGCATTGGTGTGGTTGAGGCATCGCGCACCAGTGCATCATCCGTCATCTGCTCCACAGCACGACCAAGGCGCACAGCGCCATGCACAAGATCACCGCCGTAATCGAGATCCACGCGCACAGGTGAATTTTCTTTCCTTTTGTTCCGGTTTTGGCATTGAGGTTCGACTTTTTACATGGTATAATTTATGAAATACAGTTTGACAAATTGAAATTTGAGAGGTCAAAAATGCAGACGATTCAGTTAAAAGCAATGACAAGAGAGCTATGTCACGAACTATACAGGCACTGGACGAATGACGCATCCATCTATATGGACATGCGCTTATTCCGCCCCTATGTTTATGACGAAGTAGCGGTAAACCGATATTTTGATGCAAAGGGGCAGGATGCTTCGCGCAGGTTGTTTGCAATCATGCTTGGAGATACTGTGGTTGGAGAATTGCAGCTGAAGCAGATAGAGCATGATAAAAAAGAATGCACGCTGAGTATCCATATGCAAAACGACGCGGTAAAGGGAAAAGGATATGGAACGCAGGCAGAGCGTCTGGCAGTAAAAATCGCTTTTGACGAGTTGGGAATGGCTGCTGTGAACGCAGATACCGTGATGAAGAACACCCGAAGTCAGCGCGTGCTGGAAAAGGCGGGCTTCCGCTTTGTCGGAGAAGATGGAGCATTCAAATACTACCGTATCGAGCGGTAAATTTGGACAAATTTGGGTTTTCACATTCTATACGCACCTGCATACCTATATTCCATTTGTAAAAGTGGGTACGGGCTTCTGCCCGATTTGGGGCATTTGGCAGGGAGCCGGGACACCGGCGACTAGCCAAATGCGATGCTGGCTCCTCCCGAACGGGAGGATTTTTCCCCGCTGCGGCGGGGATTCTCTGCGCTACTCAGGGACTTGCCCGCACGTTGGCGCAGCGTGGGCTTTTTCGGCTGCGCCGCGCACACACCTCGCAGCCTGCTCGGAAAGCCGCACACAGCGGCGACACGCGCCTCACGGCGCGCTGTGGGCGCTCGGCACACCCACAGGGTCGATCGTGCCGATTATTTTCACGGGTGGAAAATCGGCACTATCGGCACGTTTGAGCAAAATCCACCGTTTGCCGTTGCTGCGGTACGTCTCTGCTAAAATCCCGTTTTCTCTTAGAGCCGCAAGGCTTTCCCGCACCAGCCGGGTGATTTTTTTCGGTGTGATGCCGAGACTTCCTTCAGGGTCGATCTTTACGGACAGTGCCGATGGTGAACCGAGGTATTCAGGATCGGCACGGAGTAATTCAGAGAAAAGATGCACGAGTTGAAGCGTTGAAATCTTAGAAGCGCCGCTGCAAGTTTTGCTGTCCTCAAGCAGTTTCCAGATGTGGTCTTCCTCACCGAATTCGAGTTTCAAAGTCCGGTCCGGGATGTCGCGTCCAGTGCAATGCAGTGAGGCAATGTTGGCGAGACGAGAACTTTTCTGGAGAACAAAGGTCGAATCTGCCGCGCCGCTTAAGCCTGTTGAGCCGGAGATCATGTTCATTGGATCATCGTCATGGAGCTTCCGCAGGTGGTGAATCAAGAGAATTGCAATGTGCCGTTTGTCTGCAAGCTGTTTCAGAAGCCCGATGTCCTGATAGTCATTCGCATACAAATTGCTGTCGCTGCCAGTGCCTCGAACGCGCTGCAAGGTGTCGATCACAACGAGCTTTGTGGTCGGATGCTCCGCTAAAAATTGCTCGATCTGCTGTTCCAGACCGCGTTTGAGCGTGTTGGCCATGATCGCAAAATGCAGTGTCGGTGGGGCATCTTCCGTCAGGTCAAAGAGTCTCGTCTGGATACGCTGGAACGAATCTTCGAGGCTGAGATACAGCACTTCGCCCTGCGTTGTTGCGAAATTCCATAGCGGCTGTCCCTGCGCAACACATAAGCACAGCCACAAAGCCAGCCAAGACTTGCCGATCTTCGGCGCGCCTGCGAGGATGTGCAAGCCCTCCGGAATGAGTTCGTCCACCAGAAAATGCGTCGGTTCATATGTCCTGTTTTGCAGATCTTCCGCATTGATAGTGTGTAGTTTATTCATACTGTCACCTCCTTCGATATTGTTATCGCGGTTTTTATTTTCGATTTCGCCGCACCAATATCGTAACATAAGGATTGACTTTTGAAAATAGGTAATGTATCATTTCAATAGATACACTATATCGATGCAAATACATTTTCTAAAGAGGAAACAGCTTATGGGCGTTTTAGGAAAAGACTTATTTGATTTACATCGGCCGCAGACAAACACCAAGGTCGAATTCGGCGCATCGGCTTATTGGGTGGAGGATAGACCGAAGCCGCAGCCGTATGGAACGGTGCTGACGGAAGTTTTGAACCTTGATGTCGCGCCGTTTCAGGAATTGCTGGATCATCTGAACACAGCCGTCCAAGAAAAAAGTGGTGATGTTCTGCGTGCTTATATGGACATGAAGAAGGGGCTTGCTTCTCTGCCGCTCTACCGGCTGTATCTGGAGGACTTGCGCGTCTTCGGCGATATGCCAGTTGAGGAATTTGTGGTTGGAGAAGCGCAGGATGCCTTTGCAGAATTCATGATGCAGGAAGATAACGATCTGCCCGCATTCATGCAGCAGCAGATCAATGACATTCGATTGATTCAGGAACGGTATGCATGGTTTCTCGATGGCGTTTTTGCGGACGCGGTATTTGAAAAGAAAAAGGGCCAGAAGAAAATTCCTCTGGCACCGATGATCTGTTCGCGTGGATATGAAGCTTTTATCAGCGGCGTCAGTCTCGGCAAAGATCCGGAGACAGACGCACCACCGGTGAAGACGCAGTACCGCATCCGCGGCGAGAAGGAAAAAGCCGAGATCGTCGAGAAGATGTACTTCGACCGGCTGCTGGATTTTGTCTATGTGGAGTTCATGAAGGGACTGCAAAAGGGATTCGTACCGAAGCGCTGCGCCAACTGCGGGCGCTGGTTTTTACAGAAACCGGGGGCAACCTACGCCTATTGCACCGGACCTGCGCCGGAACAGGACGGCAAGACCTGCCGTGAGATCGGCGCGAGCAGCAGCTTCCGAAGCAAGGTAGAAAACAATGATGTCTGGAAGGTTCACCAGCGGGCGTACAAAAAATATTTTGCCCGTATCAGAAGCGGCCTGATGACCAAGAGCGAGTTTGAAGTATGGTCACGGCAGGCAGCAGAATTGCGCGATGCCGCGCTGGAACGATACGCACGGGCGGAGAGTGAGGAAGAACGGCAGCGCGTCGCGCAGGAGGTCGCCGAGACGCTGAACGCAGAGTGACAGAGTCATGACCGCCGGCTAAGCCGACGGCTTGATTAAGCCCTAGAAGGGCTTTTTACCGGCTGGCATCTAAAGATGCACTGAATGATTTTTCACTTGCATCAAATGCCCTGCCGCCCGTAAACGGGCATCAGCCGTTTTTATCGAGTGCATACGAATTTGTTTGATTGTTATTCTCGACTCGCTTCGCTCGATGCTTGAAGCTAAAGCTTTTTTACGGGACACCTCCACCGGCATAGCCGGTGGTTTCCGAAGCCAAAGAAACTCCCCTCTCCGGTGGGAACCGGAGAGGGGAGTTTTGTTATGGTTTATTTTACAATTTTCTGCGCGAAGCGCATGAGAATCGCGGCTACTTCCGCTCTCGTTGCGTTGCCCTGCGGGGCAAGTGTGGTTGCGGTACGGCCGTTGATAAGGCCAGCGCCGACAGCCCAACGCATCGCGTCGGTGGCCCAGCCGGAAACGCTGGAAGCGTCCGTGTAGGCAGAAATGTCAGCGGATGCAGACACGTCGTAGCCTTTCAGCTTCGCGTAGCGGTACAGCATGGCGGCAAGCTGCTCACGGGTGATCTTGCCCTCCATATTCGTACCGTCCGAAACACCAGCGCCCATCGCCCATTCACGGCCATGAGCGTACCACGTTGCGCCGCCGGAGGCATTGACACCCTCCATGCGCGCCAGAATGGTCACAATCATGCTGCGGGTCGTATTCGCGTTCGGGCTGAACTCGTTCGCGGACGTGCCGTTCATCAGGCCGTTTTCAAGGACGTACTGGACAGCGTCAAAGTACCAGTTGTTCTTGGAAACGTCAACGAACTTCGACGCATCCGGCTTCGCAGGTTCGTCGGTCGGCTTTGTCGAGGGCTTCGTCGGCTTGCTCGGTGTCGGCGGTGTGACGGGCTTGGACGCGGCGGTGATGGTGCCGGGCAAGCTCACGTTGGCTTCTGCGTAGCTGTCGTTTTCACCCTTGGTCAGTTTGACTGTGAAGCTGAAGCTGCCGTTCGTCGGCTCACTCCAGAGCGTTCCATCCTCGGCTGCGGTGAAGCCGGTCATCGTGACCTCATAGGAAATGTCGGCATCACCGAACAGAGCACCGATCTGACGTTCCACAGCGACCTTTGCAGCGGCTTCGGTGTTGACATCCTTGGATGCGTAGATGAAGCTGGCCTTTTCCAGCATAGCCTTTGCAGCGTCCACAGCGGCCTTGTTGCCCTCAGCGGGGTCAGCGGCAACGAGAACCTTGACCGTGTAATCTGCGGTGGTCGTGCCGTTCTCGGCGGTGACGGTGAACGTCCACACGCCGCTTTCTTCCGTTTCTGCGGGGCCTGCCGTAACAGATGCAGCATCGCTCGACAGGGTGATCGTGAAGCTCTCAGAGGTCACGGTGCTGCCATACGGCACGGTCACGGTGTAGGTGCGGCCATCTTCGGACGCGGTTGCGTGAGTATTGCAAACAGTGACGCTCGATACGCCTGCATCGGCGGACAGCGCCGCAGAGGCTTTGAGAACACCCTTAATTGTCAGTTCGTTTTTCGAACTGAGTTTGTCACCAGAATCGGCCGTAACTTCCTTGCTCAGATAGATTGTTGCTGTGAACTTGCCATCGACACCGGGATTCGAGGGTGTAATGCCGTACACATCGATGGAGGCTGTCACAGAAACGCCGTCCAGCTGGTCAGCCAGTTCCGTGTTCAGCTTATCCTGAACCCACTTCACAACGTCGGTACGTTCGTTGGGATAACCTGCCGGGACTGTCCAGTCCGTGATTCCTTTAATCAGAGCGGTAACATCGCGGACAGATTTGCGGACCGCACGGAGCGTTTCTACCTGCGATTGCAGCGGCAGAAGTTCGGTTTCGCTGCTGAGTACATTAAAGGCAGCATCTGCTTTCTTTTGAAGCTCTGCTTTTGTTGCTGCATCCTGCTCCATTTCCGCGAGGTCGTAGAGGTTCGCAACATAATCCACGACGCGGCTGGCGCTCCAATGCTCAGAGCCTTGCTCAATCTGATAGTCGTCGCTCCAATGCCAGATGATCTTGTCGCCATCAGAAAGCTCGTAGGCGTTCAGACCAACATTGGGATGCGTAGCTTTGCCATCTTTCGGCTGTACAAGATAAAGCCAGCCGGATTCATCTCTGCTGTCGTCCTTTGCAGTTAGCTTCGTATTGTCTGTGTAGGTGATAGAATCAATATAGCCTTTGTCAAGTCCGGTGTACTTGAGTCCGTTATTATCCAGCACCTGCTTGAATACATCGCCCACGGTCGAGCCTTCCGCCACAGTGACCGTTGTTTCTTCGACCCACACGGGACCTGCATTGAAGCGGTAGCTGTGGATATTGGAGTCGTCGGTGATGGTGTGGTGCTTGTCGCCTAGAAGCGTAAACGTCACAGTGATATCTGGCTTGGGGGCAGCATTCTTGATGTCTTCGAGCTTCTGGAGCAGAGAATTGTCCATCCACATAAGAAGCGACTTTTCTTCCTCACCCAGCGTACCGATTTCCTGTTCGATTTCCTTGACCTTGGCCAATGTGGCTTCGACATTGCTTTCGGTGATCTCGCTCGCGGCCGGGAGAGCGAGGATTTCGTCGTAAATCTTGCTGATCTTGTCCGAGTCTGCGGTAGTACTCTCAGCCTTGAGGGCGAGTCCTCGCTTGACAAGTGCCTGATACTTCGCCAGAACGTCACTTGCAACGGCTTTCCGGCTGGAATCATCCATTGCCTCGTACTGCTTGATCAGCTTCTCAAGGTCAACAAGATCATCAGCCGTCAGTTTGCTTGCCTCGGGCATCTTGTTGACTTCGTCGGCAAAGGCTTCATACGGCATACCCCAAATGACGTCGGGGCGCATTTCCTTTGCTTCGGTGGTTCTGCCAGCTGCGACCAGAGCGGCGTAGACAGCGTCGTACAGATCATAGTACGCCTTACCGCAGGCAGTCGTCTGCGTGAAGTTTTTGGGCATAGCGCTTGTGTCGACGCTCAGTGCATTTGCCTTGGTGATCAGGGCATGGTACTTCTGCTCGGTGAGCGTGTACCGCGCCCAAACGTTGCTGCCGTGCAGAATGTCGCCCAGACCGATGATCATGTCTTTCGGAAGTACGCCTGTGTTGGAACTGTTGCCATAGAACAGGCCGTCCTTATACATGACGTTCCTGATGGTTTGCAGCGGCGTGTTGTCTCCCAGTGCAAAGAGTTTGTCGGGGTCTGTGCCGGAAGACGCAATCGCGGAAAGAACACAGCCAATGGTATATCGATTGCCGCTGCTGGCTCCATGCCAGCCCTGATTTGTCCAGAGACTGGTATAGGTGCCGCTGGTGTCCTGTACATCGTGCAATCTGTCGACGTAGCGTACCATTTCTTTGGTAGGTTCACTGCCGGAAAGCGACGCAATCACCCAGCCACGCGTATCGAGGTCGTGCGTCCGTTCCATCGCGTTTGCCTTCATGGTGTCCAGCATAATGCGCTCTGCACCCGTGGCCAGAGACGCCATATGATACCAGACATTGTTTGCCCACGGGCCGCCGCCGCAGTCGATCAGGGCTTGCACATAATTAAATGACGGATTATTGCCATATGGGAAGCTATACGGGTTATAGCCCAGCATGACGATTTCCATGATGCAGGCCGCCCAGTCGGTCGCCTGATTCATTCCATGAGTCGCCGGGTTTTCCACATACGCGCCGTTAAAATCGTATTCGCTGCCGTCTCTGTTTCCGGTCGCCTTTGCCATGAAAATGCGCCAGTAGTTACCGAATTTATTGGAGCTTTCCAGCTCGTCATACCAGCCGCTGAGCATTTCCTTGGCCAGTGCTTTAGAGGAATCGGAAACCGTCTGATAAGGAATTACCTTGGTGTCCGTATAGCGCGTGACAAAGTAGTAGCTGGTGACGGTATAATTGTCTTCGGCCGTGATGGTCAGGCGGTAGAAGTCCACCTTGGGGTCGAGCTTGATCTCGCTGCCGGAGGTATATGCCATGCCGTTGACCGTCGCCGAAGCGTTGTCCGGAATCGTAACTATCATCGCCGCGCCGGTCACATTTGCGTTTGCATAATCCAGATAATAGGAATAGGTGCCGGGTGCAAACGTTGTATCCAGCGTTACATTGCCGTTAAGCGTGACAGCCGAATCCGTAGAGCTCGATGCGTAAACGATTTTTACGGGATAGTCTTCGGTCACGCTTTGGTCCGCAGAGACAACACGAATGGTGAAGCCCGGATTTTCCTGTTCTTTCAGAGCTTCCATGTTCAGGAAAACGCAGGAACCAACCTGTTTGACGACGATAAAGCCGGAAAGGTCGGTAACAATTGAGGCCGAAGCGCCGGCGGCGCTGGTGCGCAGAGAGAGCAGAACTGCATGGGAATAATAGTCGATGCTGTTTGCTTCCTTGCTATAACGTACAGGCAGCGCCAGTGTGTATTCCTTCGTCTCATCATTCCAGACAAGCGGGCAGGTTTCCAACATGGAGTCTAAGTCACCAAAGCGCAGGGCTGCAACCGGCGCAAGAGAAGCATCCGATGTCTCAGATGGGAGAGTCGTAGCCGATGGTCCTGTGTAGTTAATCAGATAAACAACCGAGGTTGTATAAAATACCGGAGTATCGCTGGGATTTCCAAGCCGATCGATAAACCTGTCACCGAGGCCGGTTGTGGCAGAGGAAACGCGCGGGTCAAGGAAGAACGAAAAAGTATCGGTATAAACCTCCACAACGTTCAATCCGGGGTTTAGTGTAAAGGCAGGGCTGGAATAGCCTTCCGCGTCGTTCGCGTTTCCGGAGAAGAAGCCGCTGGCCGGTAAACGTTTGCCGTTGACCACGACCCAACTGCTTTGTGCTTTATCCCATCGATAGGCAGCGCGATATTTACTTACGCGCTGTGCGCTCAGATCGTCACCGCCGCTCTGCACCTGTGCGCGAAGCACAACGGGCTGCTCCGAAGTCAGGTCTCCGCTTACAACGGAGGTTGTGGTGCTGTACGATTGCAGATTGCCGACAATGAACGATTCGGGAATTGTGGTCTCTGTGCTGCTCTCATCGATAAGTTCAACGACACGCGGCCGAGTAGAATCCTCATGTGTCCGGTAATCGTTATCAACAACGAGAGTATAGACTTCGCCGGTACTCAGTTGGAAGTAATAGCATTTTCCGAGCGAATGCCACACCTCAGTGGCATCAAGACCGGTGTCATAGGTCTGCGCGAGCAGCCGGAACTCACCGGTTTCATCGTCAACCGTCAGAGCGTCCGTCAGATTGAAACGGTCTGCCGTTGCGCCGCTCCAAACATTGTCAATGGTTACGCCGTCCGGAAGGACGCCGGTCAGTAAGACAGCGCCTAGCGCGAGCGGTGAGGTATCCTGTATGGAGGCAGTCGGCCATTTTAGATAATAAATAGAATCAGAGCCTGCCAGTTTTTCGACCTTCTGGTTGAACGCACCTGTCAATTCAAAGGCACGCTCGACATACTCGCGTACTACGACGCGCCCGATCGCGCTGGACACGCTTCCGCTGCGCTCGCCGCTTTTTCCTGTAACAATTACCTTATAATAGGTTGTACCGATGGTACTGGTCGGCGGCGTATAGGAAGATTTATTTGCACCGTTGATTGCTTCCGTTACATCGCTGCTGTTTTCGCCTTTGTACCACTGATAGGACAACTCGACGCCTTCTGCCGCTGTAGCTTCCACGGACAACGGCTCCAAGGTTCCGTTAGGCTCACAGAGATGTCCGCCATAACGCAAATCCTTTGTAATCGTCGGAGTCGGGTCGACCTCCTGCGTTCCAAGAACAAACCGGAACCTGTAGAGGCCAAGCAGGTTATAGCTTCTGGTTACAATGGGTGCATTATCTACGAACTGAACGTCCGAGATGCGGCCATAGTATAATGCCAGACATTTTGTTGTGCCATTTCCATCAGCCAGTGGAACAGAGACCGATGCATCGACAGAAAGCTCACCGCTAGTCGGTAAATCCGAAGAAACCACGGCATCGGCTTCTGTGGGCTTTATGGTATCTGTACATGCACGTTTGAGATTCAGCGAGACTGTGCCGTCCTCAGATACAGACGGTTCGATTTCATATAATCTATAAAAATCACCGTCGCTAATTGGTTCAAATCTACAAGTAAAGTTTATGGCATCAGTCGCGTCAGAGAGCGTGATGACTTGCTCTTGCAAGCTGTTCGTATTATTATCCTGTAATAATTTAACATTTTTCGAGCTTTTTTCTGTCGAGATATAATTTTGAGAGAGGGTAATCGAATAGAACCAGTGCTCGTTGACATTGACAAGGGTATTCGAGTCAGCTGCATCGGCGGCAAACGCCTGCGTACCCAAAAGCCCAAAAAGCAGCGAAACGATCAGCAGCAGGGCAGTTATTCGTTTTTTAACCATAATGCTCCATTCTTTCGTTGTTTAAGTATAGGATGGGGCATGGGACAAAAGTCCCATGCCCATTTGCAGAAGATGCTTAACTATTGGGCTTTTTGTCTGCAATCCAAGTTTCGGTGGTGGTTTCATAATACACATAGATTTCGGCACCGTCCGAAATAACCGTCCGATTCATGTAATCGTCCTGTTTTACATTACCGATATAATAGATCCAGTCACTGCCGGTATATACGCAGTCATATTTGCCGTCGCTGCGGGGGGTTGCCGTTGTAGAACCGTTGCTGCCGCAGTTTTCAACAATCGTAGTCCAGACATACTGGCTGTTATAGCTGCCGCGCTCCAGAGTGATGTACACAAGAGCTTTTCCGATTTCGCCGGTTTCATTGCCGTTGGCGTCCGTGACCGGGACGTCAAGCCAAGCTGCGTTTTTCACTTTTTTGTTGGTGGAGTCTTTGGAAAGAGCTTCAATGGCGTCATATACGGTTGGATTCTCTTTTGTCAGCGTGACGGTCTGAGGGGTAAATCCTGTCGTAACGCTAGGGGTACGCTTGGAGAAGTTTACTGTAACGGTAATGGAGTTTGTGCTGTCCGTTGCAGCGAGTGCGGATGCGGTTAAGGCAAAGATCATTACCATTGCCAAAACCAGAGCTACGATTTTCTTTGAGTTCTTCATGTGTTCCTCCTTATATATTTCTCTTGTCCGTGCATACAGCCCGGCTCAGACACTTCCGGGCTGCCGCGATGGGGGTCAACTGGAACGCAGCATCGCGTAACTGCGGTTTTCCCTGTCAAGTCCTTCAAACTTACGGGTTCGGTTTTTTACGTCAGTACGGTGTTTACCTTCCTCTCCTGGACTGCGCGGGTGTGCGCAGTCCAAAGAGAAAGAAAGGAAAAACAGAGATGAAGACAATTATTTAAGCGGCGTTCCAGCCTGCGCCGTTCCCACTTACGCAGGCCGGATCACCGTATAGGGGGCGAAAAATGCTGACCTCCGGCTGAACCGGCGCACGTTGTCTTGAAAACAAAATGCGCCGATTTCACCATGAAATCAGCGACGTTGGGCTACCATGCCCGATGCAACTGGAAATCGCTCGTCGCTGCAAATACACAATCGCGTTTTTTTCGCGAGTAATACAGTTCTTCTGACTGACGTTAGGGAGTGATAAAACTCCTGCGTTCACATCCTACCTTCTCACAGATTTTCTCTGCAATGGCTGGCTTTCGCCCCGGCGAATCAAATCGCTTCGGTGTGACCTCACGCGCACAGCACCGTTTCGTGTCGGCCTTCCGGCCTTCTTCCTACGCCTATCCTGCCTGAAATCAGGCTTTGCGGAATCGGCATGTATTACGGTATGGTCGATATTCAGTTTTACAGTAAATCATCGTCCGTAGGATACCTACGGACGTGAAGGGGGTACCCCCTTCACGATAACTCTTTGAAATTCGATTTTATTTTACCTTTTCTTTCTGATTTTTGCAATACCTATTTGAAAGAAATGTAAAAAATATTCGATGTGCTGCTGGATGATTGCTCTCCGCTGTGTCAGTGTTGACAGCTGAACAGGCTGTGCTGGGCGTAAGGCTAGTCTTCTGACTACTTTTTCCGGTAAATCCAGAAAAGGCAATTTGCTCAGTGCTTATCCGCCTATGTTCGTCTCACAGCAGTCGGCATAACTCCTGCCAAACTCTATCCCTATGCAAAAATCACGACGCAAACTCAAATACATGAATTTGCGTCGTGATTTTGCCCATACCGACTGTACCCCTATGACACATTGTGTACCTATTGGGTGAAACAGTGCGGTTTCAGGGCTTTTATATGGCAAGCTGCACCAATTAAGATATCAGCGGTTTTTCTAGTGTTTTCAATGGTTTCAGCTTTTTGGGGCAAGGTTTTTGGAGCTTGCTGCTTCATACTGCTGGTTGCTGCTGTGCAACCAAAAAAGATATTGTGGGATTTATGGAATTTTGTGCGGTCTGCACGATTCTGTCAACGATCTCCACTTTGACGGCTTTCCTGCTTTGTGCGGTTCCGGTCATAAATCCGCTTGCTTTGCACAATGCGGGTGACCGGCGAAACGCCGTTCCATGTGCCGCGC
>ERZ1027243.1126-NODE-1126-length-13391-cov-4.553164_pt1 | contig 13391 bp, 10 predicted proteins | sample MGYA00519243_ERZ1027243 | MGnify/ENA primary metagenome ERZ1027243 (study PRJEB26926, sample SAMN06164727) | human gut metagenome | biome: ENVO:00009003; feature: ENVO:2100002; material: ENVO:00002003 | host: Homo sapiens | place: USA | collected 2012 ...
CGGTTACAGAGCTCCCGGACGGCCTGAGACCTCTCTTCCGGGCTGAAGCATTTGCTTGTGCCTGAGCGAATGACCAGGGGACGCGCATTTGGGTAAAACTCTTCAATCCAGCGCTTTAGAATTTCGTTACTGGGGTAGCCGATGGCTCGGCGAGTGTACGACAGGCAACCACCGTGAGTAAGATAATGCTCAACAGCAGCAATTTTCTGTGTACGTGAATAGCGTTCTCTTGGTTTTAATTCCCTGGGTAAATCGCCCTTCTCTTCATAAATCCGAACCCAACGGCCCAGCTGTTTTGTGGAAGGATATCCCAGCTCCATGACGACAACGGAGGCTTTCTTTCCGTACCGGTAATAGAGTTCGACGGCCCGAATCCGGTCCTCGTATGAATGCATAAATTAACTCCTGAAGGTCCAGGAATTTGTCCGCACTTCCCTCTGACCAAATAGACATGTCCGCGCTACAGTCTCACCACAGCGATCACTGCTTTCAAAGATAGTTTCCCAATCAAAGGATTCTGATGACGGATCATGCACCGGCATTTTTACTTTGGATGAAGTTAACCGACTCTAAATCATTCATGACGTTGTCGACCGGCGTCTGACCACTCAGATGGCCGCGCAGCGCCTGGGTATTCCCGATCGCCAGTGCCGACGCCTTCTCTCGCGTTACAATCAATCAGGCCCACTGAGTATGCCTAACCGCCGTCGTGGATAACCCAGCAATAACCAGCTGCCTGATGGTCTTGCCCGGTACGCACTCAATATTATCCGCGAACGCTATACCGACTTTGGGCCTAGGCTGGCATATGAGAATGTTGTCTACTTGTGAAAAAAACTCATAACACCATTCAATGGCGCATGCTGGTTCCCTTCATACCAGTGCAATACCCTGTCACAAACATAATTGCTGGCAATAAAAGAAGGAACACCGAATGAAGTATGTGAATCTGAGTCGTAGCGGGTTGAAAGTTGACGGGATCATTCCCCCGCTTCCGGATACGCCGCCTTCCCTCACGCCGCCTTCAGCGATCCAGAACTGTTAACACCCTGCCCTGGCCCGGCGTTGCCGGGTCTGCCAGACCACTCATTCTCGGTCACTGATGTGAAAAGGGAAACGGTGCCGGCGCGAATGCGCCCGATCGAAAAATCATCGCTCCACCAGGTTCGGTCCCGCTGTTGGCGACAATAAACAACTCGCGATGCCCGGGGCGGATCGCCAGGCTTGTCGATTTAAGGTTACGGCCTTTGTCGCGGTCAGGCAGCACAATTTGCCCAATAGGCAGTCCGTTGCGGTTGAAGACCATGACGCGGCCCTGGCCTGAGATGGCCACATATACATTGCCTTCGCTGTCGACACGGGCCCCGTCTGGCGCCGGCCCGGTGAACTGATAGGTAACAACTGAACCAAACGGGGCGACCGTGGTGGCGTCTGACAGTCTTACGCGATGAAGCCTGTTTTTAGCGTGTTCTGTGGCCCATATCTGAGAGCCGGCGGGGTCAATCGCTATGCCGTTCCCGACCGCGAGTCCAGGCAGGATGGCATGAATTGACCCGACATTGGGACTAACGTAGAACACCCCACCCTGTGGATCGGCTGAATTTCCCCGGCTGTCAGTGAAATAAAATCCGCCCTGATTATCAAAGACCAGATCGTTGACAAGAAATCCAGTATCAGGGGCAACAATCATCTGCTCACGGGTGCCGTCGGGTTCGATAGCCCGGACAGAACCTCGCTGCATATCGCCCACCGAGGCGATAAAGATCCGTCCATCTTTGTGTACCGCCAGGCCGGAAGCACCGAATGAATTCTCCTTAAGGACAATGGAAAGCTGCCGCTCCGGGGTTAGCTTAAACACGCGCCCCGTCGCCACATCAACAAACAGCAGGTTATTGTTCCGATCGAACACGATCCCTTCGAGCACGAGCGACGCCTGTGAAACGTTGAAGTACGGCTGGGCCTCCACGGTCTGAAGAGAACGCTCCCAGGGCGGTATGGGGACGGCACTGCATGTAAGCGCGTTATGATTTAGTCCATTCATGTTGTTTATCCCCGGCAATAATACAGAGGGAGACTTCACCTGCAGTCTCCCTGTGACAGCAGGTATTAACTTTTATCAAACTAAACGGATCGGCGCGGCCGCCCTGCAATGGGATTTTGGCAAGCGCCGCATCGATTTCGCGTAGCTCGCTGTCCGTCAACCGGACTTGCGGTGCGCCGCTGTTTTCTATCAGGTGCGGATATTGCGTCGTACCCGGGATAGGGACAATCCAGGGCCGCTGGGCCATTACCCAGGCCAGCGCGAACTGAACCGGAGTGGTGTTTTTGCGACGGGCCCACGACTGCGCGAATTCAAGCAGCACCATGTTTTTGGCCAGGGCATCGGGCTGGAAGCGTGGCAGGTTATGCCGCCGATCGGTGCTGTCGAACCGCTGGCCTGGATTGACTGCTCCGGCAAGGAAGCTGCGGGCAGTCGGGCAGTAAGGTACGAAACCGATACCCAGCTCTTCGAGCGTTGGAAATATCCGCGTCTCCGGTTCCCGCCACCACATGGCATACTCACTCTGCACTGCAGTCACAGGGAGTACCGCATGTGCGCGGCGAATTGTCCTGGCACTCGCTTCCGACAGTCCCCAATGTTTCACTTTACCCTCCTGGATCAACGCCTTCACGGTTTCCGCCACATCCTCGATCGGCACATTCGGGTCGGGGCGATGCTGATAAAGAAGATCGATGTGGTCCGTTTTCAGACGCTTTAGCGAGCCCTCTACGGCACGGCGGATATGGTCAGGATGGCTGTTAAGGGAAGTGGTCTTCCCCTCCTCCACGCCGAAGCCGAACTTGGTGGCAATCACCACACGATCGCGAACAGGGGCCAGTGCTTCCCCGACAAATTCTTCACTGAGATGGGGGCCGTAGACCTCGGCAGTATCAAAGAACGTGATACCTTGTTCGAAGGCTGCCCGGATAAGCGAAACCATGGCTTTACGATCGCGCGGACCTCCGCCGTAATAACCCACCATCGGCAGGCACCCGAGTCCCATGCTGGAAACCTCCAGCGAGCCGAGTTTACGCGTGGTTAAGGTTTCCTTCTGGACGGGAGCAGCATCCGAAGGGGCGTTCGGCGTGTCCTGACCAGCCGGTTTCGCCATCACGGCGCCGCTCCTGCCAAGGGTGGTTGCGGCCAAAGCCAGACCGGCGCCGGCGATCAGAAAATTGCGCCGGTCCCGGGAAGCGGGTACGGCAGCAGAAGGCTGGTCATGCATCATCTTGCTCATAAACTGGAACTCCCTATAACGAAGAAAGGATTCATTAATTTGGTCATTACCAGGCATAAGCCTGGGGCGCTTATCCCCGGGGCCGGGCCAGATTTCGTCGAGACAGCTCATGGTGTCGTCTGATAGCGTGACTGTCGTTGCGTGAAGCGCCTGCTGGAGTTGTTCGACCGTACGAGGCCCAATCAGTGGAGCGGTAACGACAGGATTCTGCAGGAGCCACGCCAGGGCCACATCGGAGGGGGTTTCGCCGAGGTCCTCACATAATCCTTCATAGGCTTCCAGCTGCGGACGATACTGTTCGATTAGACGGGCAAACGCGGGCCTGGCACGGCGCCCGCTTGCCATCTTTTTCAGTACGCCGCCAAGCAGCCCTCCGGCAAGCGGGCTCCAGGGGATCAACCCCAGGCCAAAATGGCGGCATGCGGGAATGACCTCCAGCTCAACAGTTCGGGCAGTCAGATTGTAAAGACTTTGCTCGGCGACCAGGCCCAGGAAATGACGGGCCGTGGCGACTGACTGCGCAGTCGCAATGTCCCAGCCCGCGAAATTGCTGCTACCGATATAAAGAACCTTTCCCTGCTGAACAAGCAGTTCCATGGCCTGCCAGATCTCTTCCCACGGCGTATGACGATCGATGTGATGCATCTGATAGACGTCAATATGGTCGGTCTTAAGCCGTCGCAAACTGTCCTCGCAGGCTTTGCGAATATGGTAAGCAGAAAGCCGGCGATCGTTCGGGCCCGGTCCCATAGGCTGATAGACTTTTGTCGCCAGAACGATGCGTTCACGGCGGCCACCCTGCTGAAGCCAGCGACCAATAATTTCCTCGGACAGCCCCGAGCCTTGCTGGATATCGGGAGATTGTTCAGTGCCATACACGTCTGCTGTATCAATGAAATTGATACCCGCCTCAAGCGCCTCATCCAGAATGCGGGCGCTGGTCTTCTCGTCGGTGACGTCACCAAAATTCATGGTTCCGAGACAAAGGCGGCTGACTTTCAGGCCGGTGCGGCCAAGATGCGTATAGTTCATAAACGGCTCCGTTAGGCGAGTGTTCCGCCCTGGCCTACCAGCCAGAGCGCATGATTTTCAAGAATAACGAAGCACAACGTGTACAGTGAGTGGACGTGCATGAATGGACTTGTGAAAAAAATTCAGCAATGGATTAGCCCTAATCGGTCTAAGGTGTATATCATTTCTTCATCAACGCATTCGGGTTTTAACGCCGCATAAGGAAAACTATTCTGTATGCAAATAAGCAGAGCTGATGTTGCCGATCTTATTTATTTCATGGCGATTGCACGTCATCGCAGCTTCAGCCGTGCGGCAATTGAATTAGGCGTCAGTGCATCAGCGCTGAGTCATGCCCTGAAGGGACTGGAAACCCGGCTCGGAGTTCGCCTGCTTAATCGCACGACCAAGAGCGTCACCCCTACGGCAGCTGGTGAGGAACTGGTTCAGTCTGTTCTTCAGCCTTTCGACACCATAGAAGGCGCGCTTGAATCGCTTAACCGGTATCGCAATACCCCTACCGGACGTATCCGCATCAATGCAGCCGTTGAAGCGGCAAATCTTTTGCTTGCGCCGGTCATGCCCGCTTTTATGGATCGCTATCCCGATATTGAAATCGATATTGTGGCCAGCAACCGTATGGTTGACGTGACTGATGCGGGCTTCGATGCCGGCATCCGCTATGGTGGCACCGTCCCGGAGGACATGGTTGCCCGGCGTTTATCTGCCGATATTCGCTGGGTTATCGCAGCCTCCCCTGATTACCTGGAACGCTACGGAACGCCTGAACATCCGGATGATTTATTACACCATCGCTGCATCAGCAATCGTCTCGGTGACGATCGGGTTTATCGCTGGGAACTTGCGCGAGACGGCGAAACATACCAAATGACAGTGCCAGGCTCAGTGACGGTCAATCATGCCGAAACGGGTCTGGTGGCCGTATTGGGCGGGGCTGGCCTGATGTATTTTCCGGAGCCTCTTGTTGCACCCTATGTCCAGGATGGACGGCTCCGTCTGGTGCTTACGGAATGGTCCCCACTGGAGGAAGGTTTTCATATCTATTATTCAAGCCGCCGGCAATTGCCGACCGGGCTTCGCCTTCTGATTGAGTTCATACAGGAGGCCAGGCCGCTGGGGTTGTGAAATAGTGCCTCCATACTGAACGATGCGTTATCGGCTTTATCGCCCCGTCGCTTATTCAGAATGCTCAGTTGCAGGAAGCCGCAGGGAGTCTGCAAGGCGTGCTGTTTGCTAATAATGGAGAAACCAGAGGTAACGCTGTGAAAAATTACAGAAAAAACATGGGTTGTAGTTTATTTGAAGGCTAGCCCAGGTGACCCGCATCAATAAGCGCCATACGAAGATGTTTCTGAATGAAATCCGCTTTATAAATGCTGTATCGGTGGCTGTCATTTTCACATAATAACATCGCGCTTTTTTTCATTAAAGCGTACTGAATGGCTACGTCATTGTGTTTAATAAGGTAATCACGGAATGCCAGGTGTTTTATGATTTGAGCATCCCCGGTGGTAAACGCATGGATATGATGACTACGCTGATTTCCACCTTTTGTAAAGTACCTACGATTTAAAATGCCGTTTTCACCACGTACAGTATATCCTACACCCTCCATTGCCTGATTCAGACTGTCCAGTCCTTCAAGATTAGCAACTTCGATTAATATATCTATTACTGGCTTAGCTGATAATCCAGGCACCGAGGTGCTACCAATATGATGAATCCGGGATATCACTTTACCTAGCGTCATCTGCAACAGAGTACGTTCGTTCTCAAATAAAGTCGGCCACATCTCATCATAATCAACCACAGTCAATATTCGCATGTTCAACAGTCACACCTTTTAAGGAAATTTAAGCAGTCACAATAACATAAATCGCCTCTGCTGACTTGAAGGCATTTATAATCTGTATCTGTCCTCATAATTTTCAACCATCGTCTGACAAGATGCCCTAAACCCCTTTGTAGTGCTCTTTATTCAGACCATACTTCTTCATTCTGAGATAAAGTTTTTTACGCGGTATCAGCAGATACTCCGCCACCTCATTAATACGTCCCTGGTGGATATTCAGCGCTTCGGTGATGATCTGCCGTTCGACGTCCTCAACCCGCTGATCCAGCGGCGTCGGCTCGCCAATGTGCATCAGCGGATTAACCGTTTCTGCGAGTGGTAATACCCCTACTGCAAAAAGCTCGGCGGCGTTCGCCAGTTCGCGAACGTTATTTGGCCACACCCGGCGCATCATCCCCTTCAACAGACCAGCATCCACCTCCGGGACGGAATGATTCAGCCGTTGACAGGTTTTTTGCAAATAGTGATGAAACAGCGGCTCGATATCATCAGGTCGCTTTGACAGAGGCTGGCAGCCAATTTGCGTCATCGCGAAGCAGTAATAGAGTTCCGCCACTATCTGGCTGCTGGCGGCCAACTCCACCAGCGAAGCGCTACCGATACCAATCAGGCGAAAAGGCCGCTTCTCATGACTCTGCAGCTGTACCAGCTGATGCTGTTGCTCGTGAGTCAGATGCTCGGGGTGACTTAAGACCAGCGTTCCGCCCTGGGCCTGGGCGATCAGTTCATTAAGCGTATGGGCGTTAGCCGGAGTCAGCTCGCAGGCGATAAACGGACCTTCAGCGTGCCGTCCTAACTGGTGCAGGTAACGCGCGCCGGTCATGCGGCCGGTTCCCGGCTCGCCGTAAAGCCATACCGCAATATCCGTTTCTGCCAGCTGCTGAAGGCGCTGGCGATACCGAACCGTCCATTGGCTGCGGCCAATAAGCTCAACCTGTAATTTTTGCTGACAATACTGGCGACGGGCGATAACCGATTGCCTCTGACGCAGCGCGGCGTCCACCAGCGTGAGCAGCTTGCCCGGATCGATCGGCTTTTGCAGGAAATCCCAGGCCCCTTTTTTCACCGCCTCCACCGCCATCGGCACATCGCCGTGACCGGTGATAAGCAGAATCGGCAGCAGATCGTCATCCTGATGAAACAACGTCATTAAATCGATACCGGAGCAGCCGGGCATGCAGACATCGCTTAAAACGATGCCGGGCCAGTCCTTCGGCACCTGCTCCCGCGCATCAAACGGATTATTACAGGCACTGACATGATACCCCGCTTGCTCAAGCAGCTGCGTATAGGCATCCAGCACATCGGCATCATCGTCAATCAGCAGAATCGAACAGTTATTACTCAACATCTTTTACATCCGTCAAATTGAATTCCAGCACCACGCAGGCACTGCGTGTAAACGTCGACGCCAGGCGCAACGCCCCTTCCATTTGCGTCATCAGCGAAACACATATCGAAAGCCCTATTCCGAGCCCCACGGTTTTACTGGTAGTGAACGGCTTTAACAGCGAAGGGAGTAAGGCCGCAGGCCAGCCAGGGCCGTTATCGGCAATCAACACGCACAGCCTTCCGCCCTGGATTTGCCAGCTCACGGTGATTTGCGCGGCGTGCGGGCAGGCGTCGAGGGCATTGGACAGCACGTTCACCAGCACCTGATGGACGCGCACTTCGTCCCCCTGGATCCAGACAGTGTCATCCGGTATCACCAGCGTCCCCTGCTGAGGCTTATGACGCATCGCCAGCAGTTCCCACGCCACGGTAAACGTCTGACGCAAATCGACCGGATGCAGCGGCGTTTCCAGTTCTGCGCGGCGGGTAAACTGGCGCAGGGAGCGGATAATCGCGTCAATGCGGTTGATCAGCCCTTCTGCTTTGCTTAACGTCGTCCGCGCCTGCTCCGCCTGTCCCTGTTCGATCGCCCTTCCCGCCGTAAAAAGATACATCGACAGCGCGTTCAGCGGCTGATTAATCTCATGCGCCAGGGTGGTCATCGTCTGCCCCACCACCGCCAGTTTAGCGGTCTGGATCAGCTCGTCCTGCGTGGCGCGCAGATCGGCCTCAATCGCTTTTCGCTCGCCAATCTCCTGTTCCAGCTGCTGTTTTTGCGCATTAAGCTGACCCAGGGTATGACGAAGCAAACCGGCAATACGTCCCAGCTCGTCGCGCCCGTAAACCGGAATGGTCGCCTCGGTCCGGCCCAGACCAATCTGCACCACCGCCTGATTCAGCGCGGTAAAGCGTTTCACCAGCCGCGAGCGAATAAAATAATGGTTTAGCCCCCATGCCAGCAGCAGCGCCAGCAAGGTCGCCACCAGGATTAACCCGCCGCTGACCCGGACAATCTGCGCCATACGCTGATTAAACATCTGCATCTGCTGGTGACTGCTGCCAAGCTGGGCTTCCAGCAGCGTTCTGAAGCGCCCCAGCGTCGCTTCTCTGGACCGGCTGGCTTCCACGAGCGCTTTTTGCGCGCTAACATAGTCGCGCATGGTATCCGGCATATTATTTTTCACCATGCCAATTTCCAGCAGCTCATCAATCGTTTGTCGCAGGGTAATGGTGCTCGGCCAGTCATCCAGCGCACGGATATTTTCATCCGCCGTTTTTTTCAGGTTTTCAAGATAGCGGATATGCGTCTCCACCAGCATGCCGTCATCATTCCCGGATTTCAGTTCATTGAGCCTGTCGCGCAGGTCGTCAACGATCTGATTTTCAATACGAGCCAGGGTATAGACCTGCTGCTGTTCGTTCTGCACTTCCCGGGCGCGTTTCAGATACTGCCTCGCATCCCCCTGTCGGGCTTCAATCTGATCGAGCAGCGTTCCCTGTTGCCAGGTAAAATCCTGCACCAGCGAATTCAGCTCGGTGGTGAAATCATCGTGCAGCCAGTCGATCCGCGCCGCAAGCTCTCCCACCTTTTCACGAACCAGAAACATGTTGTAGAGCACGCGATCCAGTTCCGCCAGCAGCGCGCGGCTGTCCTGCAATATCACCCCCAACTGCTGGCGTTCTGCCGGCGACAACCCCTGACTTAGCCGTTCTATTTTGTCCAGATGCTGGATAATCTGGTTGCGCAGCTGCAGTCGTACCGTGGTATTTGGCGCCAGCAGAAATTCATTGAGCTGATCGACCACCAGGTTGAGATTCCCTTCAATCAGAAAAGCCGCATGGATGCGCGGAAAATACTCATCCAGCGAATAGCGGATCTGCGAACTTTGTTCATGCCAGGAATAGAGGCTTACGCTGCTGACAATCAGCGTAAGCAGCGCCCCCGTCAGAAATGCCCCGCGCAGACTGCTACTGATACTGATTTGCCGCAGGCGTTGCAGCATGGACCTGTCCGTCATTTCAGTTCTTCCAGTTTAGTAATCGCCTGCCGCTGGTTGTTGAGAAACCAGAGCTGCCACTCCATCATCTGCTGTTCCGCAAAACTTTTGTTGTCGAACTGAGCCAGCCAGGCTTCATCCTCGCTGCTGGCCGGATCCACCGGGACACGGGTGAGCAGCGCCCGTATCTCGGGTAGCGGACGCTTAAGACGGACCTCCGCGCTATGCAGCGCTCGCCAGGCGTCTTTGAGCTGAGCAAGACGAAAGCTAATCGCCGTATCAAACATCCGCTGAACCAAACGCTGACGTTTGAGGATCAATCGATAGTTTAATGGCGGTTGATTCATCAGCATCGCCTGCTGCGCCGCCCGTGGATTGCCTGGCGCCAGCGGTGTTACCGGATACTTCCCGGTATTAGCGTCGGCGAGGATCGTCTGGCCCTCCGGACTTAACAGATAGCGAATAAACCGCCGCGCTTCGCTGGCGTGCTGGCTGTTTTTAAGCACTGCGACATAGGTCGGCGAAACCGCCGACTGGGGGAAATAGGTAAAAGCCAGGTGCGGATCGTTCAGTAGCAGATTGGCGTAATTATCAATCACCGGACCAGCCACGCCCAGGCCGCTTTTAATCTTATCTGCCACCCCAAAGCTACGGGATGAAATGGTCACGAGGTTTCCCGCCGTCGTCAACAGCGTTTCCCATCCTTTAATCCAGCCTTTTTGTTGCAGCAGCGACTCCACCATCAGATGGTTGGTATCCGAACGCGACGGACTGCTCATCAGCAGCGCCCCCTGATAACGGGGATCGGTCAGGTCATCCCAGTCCGCTGGCGCAGGCAGATGCCGGGTCATCAGCGCTGAGCGATTCATCAGCAAACCGAACCCGGAGATCGCCACGGCCACGGAGGTGGAGCGAATGGATTCCGGCACCAGATGTTGGCTGACTGCCGGCGCACCGCTGAACGGCGCCAGTTTTTGATGCTCCTGAAGATGCTGCAGCAGCATCGGCGACGAAGTCAGGATCAGATCGACATTTTCGGCATTTGCCGTATCAAGCAACTGTTCCAGCGAGGCGCTGGTGCGGTTGAGCGTCCTTATCATCACCGACCCCGGCTCTTTCTGCCAGCGATCGATAATCCACACGGTGGCGCTGGGAGAAAATGTCGTCGCCATCACCAGCTCATTGCCTTGCGCCGCACAGGGTCTCAGCCATGCGGTCAGCAGCAGCAGCGCGAACATTTTGCTCATTATCCAGACCCCACGAAGAAATATGTTTGTGATCCCGTTCATAAATATTGAAATACCGTAAAAACCGCGTTGAGACAAAACTTACCCGTTTATGACATCTGGTGAATTAATCGCCGCGAGCGGAAAAATAGTCAAACGGGCGTCCGGGAATATCGGGAAAGATTACCAGATAATGATTAGGCAATTTGTTAGTGTCCGCACAAGCCGGACATAAAATCAGCGCAAAATTAATTACGCAAAATCTCGCTCATGCCACATGGGTCAAAAACAACCCGTCCCTGCATTATTTTGAGTCAATTTTGACTCATTTCGACGATTTGAATTTTTTAGCCGCTTATTTCACCCTTCGGGGTAATTACTCCTGATGTTCATATCAATATAAATACAGGTGACGACATGTTATCATTATTAAAAAAAGGCCCGTCGGCGAATAAAGTTCCTGCTGAGAAAATTCAGGCAACCTATGGTCGATACCGTATGCAGGCGCTGCTAAGCGTATTTCTGGGATACCTGGCGTACTATATCGTGCGCAATAACTTCACCTTATCCACGCCCTATCTGAAAGAACAGTTAGACCTCAGCGCCACGCAGATCGGTTTGCTCAGCAGCTGTATGCTCATCGCCTACGGGATCAGTAAAGGCGTAATGAGCAGCCTCGCGGATAAAGCCAGCCCGAAAGTCTTTATGGCCTGTGGCCTGGTGCTGTGCGCCATCGTCAACGTCGGGTTAGGATTCAGTACCGCATTCTGGGTCTTCGCTGCGCTGGTTGTCCTGAACGGCCTGTTTCAGGGTATGGGGGTCGGCCCCTCTTTTATTACTATTGCGAACTGGTTCCCGCGCCGTGAGCGTGGCCGCGTTGGGGCGTTCTGGAACATTTCCCATAACGTCGGCGGCGGAATTGTCGCCCCGATCGTCGGCGCCGCATTCGCCATTCTCGGCACCGAGCACTGGCAGAGCGCCAGCTACATTGTACCGGCCTGCGTGGCGGTGGTATTCGCCATTAGCGTACTGGTGCTGGGTAAGGGTTCGCCGCGAGAGGAAGGTCTGCCTTCGCTGGCAGAGATGATGCCGGAAGAGAAAGTGGTGCTGAAGACCAAACACGGCCAGAAAGCGCCGGAGAACATGAGCGCATTTCAGATCTTCTGTACCTACGTACTGCGTAACAAAAACGCCTGGTATGTCTCCTTTGTGGATGTGTTTGTCTATATGGTGCGTTTCGGCATGATCAGCTGGCTGCCAATTTACCTGCTGACGGTGAAACATTTTTCCAAAGAACAAATGAGCGTCGCATTCCTGTTTTTTGAGTGGGCGGCAATTCCGTCTACTCTGCTGGCCGGCTGGCTCTCCGACAAGCTGTTTAAAGGGCGCCGGATGCCGTTAGCTATAATCTGTATGACGCTAATCTTCATCTGTCTGATTGGCTACTGGAAAAGCGAATCTCTGCTGATGGTCACGGTATTCGCGGCGATTGTGGGCTGCCTTATTTATGTCCCGCAGTTTCTGGCCTCGGTCCAGACCATGGAAATCGTCCCCAGCTTTGCCGTCGGTTCAGCCGTGGGTCTGCGCGGATTTATGAGCTATATCTTTGGCGCATCGTTAGGCACCAGCCTGTTCGGCGTAATGGTCGATAAAATGGGCTGGCACGGCGGGTTCTATCTGCTGATGGGCGGGATCGTCTGCTGCATACTCTTCTGCTACCTCTCTCATCGCGGCGCGCTGGAACTTGAGCAACAGCGTAAAAACACCGAGCAGGAAGAGGCCCGGCTGGCACTGGCTGACGCACAGTAAGCGCCTGAACCCCGGTAAAAGAGCCAGCAAGCTGGCTCTTTTGTCGTTGAGAGAGGAATAGATGTCCGCGGCGGCTTCCGACAGCGGTATAAAGCAAGTATTCCTGCCATCACTGATGTTGCTGCTGAGTGGCCTACTTCGCCGGGATAATCAGCACCTGACCCGGATAGATTTTGTCGGGATGGGTCAGCATCGGTTTATTGGCTTCAAAAATACGTTGATAATCATTGGCCGAGCCATACATCGCTTTTGAGATTGCGCTCAGAGTGTCACCGGATTTGACCGTGTAAAAACGACTTTCCGCCCCGCTTTGCGTCACCTTAACGCCGTCACTGACCTGGCCTACGCCAGTGACATTCCCGACCGCTACCAGAATTTTTTCCTTATCCTCCTGCGAAGCGACATCACCAGTGACCGTTGCGGTGCCATCTTCCGCAACATCAATATTGACCTTTTCGGCGCCAGGCAGATTAAGTCCATCGATATGTTTTTTCAGCTTATCGGCCCGATCTTCTTTACTGTCGCCGGAGACGGCATCCCATATTTTCTCACCCGCTTCTTTCACAAAATTTAATAATCCCATCTTTCCATACCTCCACGACTGTTACATGAACACATGTTCCTCGGCCCCGTTGACCCAATGTTCGGGATATTGGTTTTGATATCCACCATCGCGACAACTGCTTGAGGCAGCACAAGCTGCCATCAAAGTATAATCAATGAGCGTCAAAGTGCAGGAAATTTGCCATGGTATGGCAGGAAAGTCTGTATTCCGGCAAGGCGACACGAAACTAAAGCGGACATTATCCCCCCGAACACAAGGCACCTGGCGCAGAGGCTGATTGATTGTGAAAGGATATGGGAC
>ERZ1027243.1132-NODE-1132-length-13370-cov-3.739166_pt1 | contig 13370 bp, 9 predicted proteins | sample MGYA00519243_ERZ1027243 | MGnify/ENA primary metagenome ERZ1027243 (study PRJEB26926, sample SAMN06164727) | human gut metagenome | biome: ENVO:00009003; feature: ENVO:2100002; material: ENVO:00002003 | host: Homo sapiens | place: USA | collected 2012 ...
ACCTCGGCATTTCGCAAAGCTACATCTCAAGACTGGAAAAGCGTATCATCGCGCGGCTCAAGCGCGAGATCGCCAAATGTCAATAGTAAAACCCGAATTTCTTTGAAAAATTTTTTATAGGCTTTATAGGCTTGCAAGAAACACGTTGAAAAGTTCCGCAGAGGTGTGCCAGTCCAGGATTAACCGTGGGTAATTATTTATCCAGTCTTGGACCCGGCGCACCTCTTTTTGTGTCACCTTGCGGAAGTCCGTGCCCTTGGGGAAAAACCACCGGATAAGCTGGTTCTGCTTCTCGTTGCTGCCGCGCTCTCCGGGGGACCTTGGGTGGCAGTAGTAGACGTGGGTGCGCTTCTCTCCGGGCAGCAGACAGGAGCGCTCCATGCCCTTGCAATCTGCAAATTCGCTCCCGTTGTCCACGGTGATGCTCTTGAATACCTGGCGGAACATAGCGGTCCCCATGCGCCGCTCCAGCCGGTCCAGAACGCCCACGACGCTGGCGGCGGTGTCGTCATGCATCTTGCGGATGATCTCGTCCCGCGTCACGCGTCCGGTGAGGACGCACAGGGCGGCCTTGGTGCCCTTCTTACCCACTACGCTGTCCATCTCCCAGTGGCCCGGCTCCTCCCGGTTGTTGATGTGCTCCGGGCGATGCTCGATGCTGTCCCCTCTGGGGGCTTTCGCTGCTTTCACGCGGTTGTAGGTCCGCTTCTGGTCACTCTTGTAGCGCAGCTCCTTGTTGGTCAGGGGCCACAAGTCCCCGTTCTCGATGTACTTATACACAGTCTGACGGCATAATGTGCAGGAGAAGGTAGTCTCCGGCGTTTTGCCCAGCCTGGAGCAGGCAGCAGACGGGGAATACCCCTCGGAGATGGTTTTGACCAGCCACCGGGCCAGCCGGTGGTCTTTGCCTATTTTCAGAGGCTTTTCCATGTTCTTCTTGCGGTCCAGGTGGTAGTCCTTGGCGACATCGGCGGAGTAGGAGATATAGGTGGTCAGGTCGCTGCGTTTCAGCTCCACCGCGCCCCTCCGGCACTCGTCGTAGACCGTGCTGTGATGCACGCCCAGATAGCGGGCGATCTGCGGCTTGCTGTACCCCTCGCGGAGCATTTTTTCAATGGTCAATCTGTCGTTCCAGGTCAAGTGTGCGCCCTTATATCTCGGCATAGGAAAACCTCCATTTGCAATACTTTTGCATAGCATTTGTATATCTTTAGCACACTTTTTTCGGCCATGTCAATAGCCCCGGAAGATGCAAAAATCCCCCTACTATCCGTAGGGGGATTTCAAAATTTTTTATTCTTTTCCGGTCAGCCAGTCCATCGTCACGCCAAGGACCTCGGCAAAGATCATCAGCTCGTAGTCCGTCACGAAGCGGTCCCCGGTCTCTATCTTGCTGATGGCCTCCCGCTCAATGAACACACCTTTGACCTGCATCCTTGCAGCGAGGTCCGCCTGGGAGATGCGTTTGGTCGCCCGCACCTGGTGGATGCGGTCCCCGGAGATATTCTTTTGTCCCTCAAAATCGTAAATCTTCACACGCAGCCCCTCCTTGGCACCTTGACAGTACCACGGAAAAGGACTATCTTTGTAATAAAGATTTACAACCTTTATCGTTTTGGTACAAAAAGTGGGAATATCTCACTTCACGTCCGGCAGCTTCTCCAGCATACCGGCGGCCTCCAGCAGATTGTAAATGATCTGGGCCGTGGCCTCGCGGGTGATGGGCTTCTGCCATCCATAGTTGCCCGCGCCGTCTCCGGCGAAGATGCCCTTGCGCTTGCAGTAGTCGGTAGCCTCCTTGGCCCAGGCGGAGGGGTTGTCCCCGGTGTCGGCGCAGCTCGTGAGCTGTTTGGTGTCCATAGTTTCTTCATCCTTTCCGGCCTTTGCGGCCTCCAGTCTTTTGTTGACTTCTGCGGCGATCTGGCCGTGGCGGCTGTAAAGCCAGTCACCAGGGCAGGCTTTCGCCGCAAACCAGCGGTGGACGGTCATGTTCTGCCGGTCTACCTGACCTACGAGGTTTTTATCTCCCTTCCAAAGCAGCCTGGGGATGCCGTTGCGTTGGCAGATGTCCACCAGCAGGTCAATGAGGGACTTGTAGGCCGCGTCGGAGACCGGCCACGGGTCCTTGGCAACGGTGTTCGCCACCTCGATGGTGACGGCCCGGTTGTCGTTGCTGGCGGAGGAGGTACACCACGAACGGTTGGCCTCGTCCACATACAGGCCGATGCGCCCGTCGCTGCCGATGCCGTAGTTGCTGCTGGCCTGGCGTTCCTTGTTCTGGAACAGTTCGCCGCAGCGCTCCACGGACAGGTTCCCGGCCATACAGTGGATGGAGATGGTGTCGATGGTGTGCTTGCGCTTGCCGGAATGGTTGGGGGACAGCTTGGTGTAGCTGACCAGCGGGCTGTTACTCATTGCCCGCACCTTCTTTCAGAACGCCGTGGTTGAGTTCGTAGACGGCGGCCTCAATGAGCGCGTCGATGCGGTCCTCGTCCAGGGTGATGCCGTGCTCCGCCAGCCAGTTGAGGACATAGGCTTTCTTCTCCTCGCCGCGCCCGCTGCCACGGTAGATTTGCTCCGCAGCCGTCACGGCGATTTTCACCCAGGCATTGATCTCCGCCTGCTGCTGGGCCGTGGTCCGGCTCTTGATATAGGGAATGACCACGGCGGTGATGACGGCAGCCACAAGGGCAGCCGCCGCTTCAATGATGGTCGTAATATCCATGATGTGCTCCTTCCTTTACTCCACGATTTCCCAGTCGTCGGCCAGCATATCCGCCTGGCTTGCAAGCCATCCCATTTGCACGCCGGAAGTGCCGCAGAATGCGATAGCCTTGTTCCCAATGGCCGCGTGCTCGGCATTGACGATTGTGCCAGCCGGGGACGTGTAACTGATGGCAGAGGCCAGCTCAATGTGCTGGTTCTTTCCGTTCCAGCCCGCCCGTCTGCACTTCTTCCCCTTCTTCATGGCCTCGATAGCCAGCCCGAAGTTCATACTGTCGATGGGGCAGTACGCTTCCTCAAACACGGCCTTGGGGCTAAAGCTCTCGTAGCCGTCCGGGTAGCAGACCTTATAGCCCTCCTCATCGGGGACCATGCCCATGGCGATGGGCTGGTCCTTCTCATAGACTTTGCAGCCCTTGCGAATAGCGGGGACCGCCTCAATGATTTTCGTGCCGATATAGGTTTTCATTTCGATTTCCTCCTTTAGCAATCTCGTTTGATTTTCTTCTCCGGTGCGTTGCTCTTGCCGAACACCACCCCGTCGTTGTGCTCGAAGATGTTCTCCACCACCTTGAGGACGTTCACGCCCAGGATGGTCTCGATAGCCTGCTCGGACAGGTCCACCACCGGGAACACTTGGCCCAGGCGCACCGTGGCGTACAGGGCGATGAGGTAGGACATCGTGACCCACCCCAGCGCGGCGATATTCGTTGTCACGAACAGCCGCCGCGTGGTCGTCTTAATGTTCTTCATCTCGTACCGCCTCCAGATGGTCAATGCGGTGGTGTGCGGACTTGGCGCTGGCCTCCACGGCAGCCAGACGGCCCTCCACCTCTGTGTTGGTCTTGCGCTGCTCTCGCTGTTCCGTCTTGATCTCGTCCGTGTTGGACTTGATGTACCCCAGCTCTGTCAAAACGGTGCCGAGCTGTTGGCCGTTGCTCCTGTCGTCTTTCCCCTTGTTGCGGGAGAAGGTGGCATAACTGATGACAGCGCCCAGCACCGTGCATACCAGTCCCACAATGATGTTCCACTCCATTGGTATCACCTGCCTTTCCCATTGAGCATATCAAAGCCCCGCATCCTTTTCGCCCCGAAGCAGATAAAAATTTGAAAGAGAGGGTCCACCTATGAAAGCCTTGGTCTATATCGTGTGCGTCGCCGTAGCAGCGATGGTGCAAACCGCCATAAGCATGAGCGGTGTGCAACTCGGCGGTCTCCCTGTGGTCCTGCTGTATGGCACGGCCTTGGCTGTCGCTACCGCCGCTTGCAAGGCCATCCAGCGCAGGAGAATGCGTCCGGCCATACCGAAGGAACGATGGTACACCTGCCCGAAGTGTGGGCAGCTCGTCCCGGAGGGAAAGCCGTATGACTGCGAAAGCCTTTCTCCCAAGCCGGGGGAGAAGTTGTGCGGCACACCGTTCATCCAGGCGGGCCAGACCCCGCCCGGAGTTGAAACCGAACAGCCGAAGCCGGGAAAGTGGTCTCCGGTGGTCCCGCTTTGCATAGCCGCTGCTTTGCTGGTGGTATGCACCTGCATCCTTGGCTACCGTGTCTCCGTGCTCACGGCAGCGCGGGATGACCTGGCAGCGGAGAGTGCGGAATTGCGCTCCAGGGTTTCCGCGCTATCCACCGAAAAGGCGCAACTGCAAGAAAAAGTGAACGACCTGGAGGCTCGGAACGAGGATTTGTCCGGCTATCTTCACGACGCCACTTTTCTTTACAACAACATTGGGTTCATCGTCGAAGGGTCAAACCGTTATCACAATTACGATTGCCCTGTGTTCCAGGGTGCTGACGAATACTGGGCGCATAATATAGAATACTGCGAGTATCTGGGGTACTCGAAGTGCGGAAATTGTTGGTGACGACATGAAAAAACGGGAGCAGGGACGACCTGCTCCCATTTCTTTACCATTCGCTGGTGTAGACGGTCCCCCAGAGGAAAGCCCGCTGCTCGTCGGTCAGGCCGGAGAAGTCCTCCAGCCATTCCCGCACATGGTCGCTCTTGGCCTCGCCCTTCACGGTCTTGCCGTCTGCGTCCTTGGTTCCTTCCATCTCGTTGTAGGCGGTGTGGAACAGGACGTACTCCCAGGGTTCGATGCCCTGGGCCTCTGCGTCATCGGCCTGGGCCATCCACTTGGTGCTGACCTCGTACTGTCCGTCGGAATGGTCCGCCAGGGCGCTCTTGTCGGCCAGATCATAGGCCGCCTTGAGCACCTTGTCGCGGGTCTCGTCGTCCATTCCCAGGAAAATAGGGCTGCTCGTCAGGTCGTTTGCCATGCTGCGGTAGTCGTTGGCCCGCTGGTCGGAGTACGCCCGGTAGGCGCTGCTGCCCAGGTCGTCCGCGCCGAAGGTTTCCTCCTTCTCCTTGACCGGGGCGTATTTGTCCCTGCTGCCGATAAGGTCCCGTGCCCTCTGGGGCAGGGTGTAGTCCGGGTCCTTCTCAACGGCCTTGTTGTAGCGGCTCCGCATGGCGCTGTCGATGCTTGCGCCGTCCACGCCCATGCTGTTCATCAGGTCGTCCCTGATGTGCTGGTAGGTGTCCATGTCGCCCTGCTCCAGCGCCCGGTACAGAATGGCGTAATAGCGGTTCTTGTTGCCGGTGTTGGAGATGTTGTAGATAGCCTTTTCCATCTCATACTGGAGTGGGATGTTGCCGGTCTCCACCGCCGCCGTCCGTACTGCCGCCCAGGTGTCCCGCATCAAATTTGATGCGGGGACGCCGAACAGTTTTGCCACGGATGCAGCCAGGCTCTTAATGGCATAGACCGTCGTTTTCTTTCCGCCGTTTGCGCTGCTGATGAACAGCTTGGAGGCGTCAACGATGTCCGAAATAACCTCCATGTCCGTGCGGGCCACACTGTACCCCTGTGCCAGGGACACCACATCCTTGACAAAGGGGATTTGCCCCAATGGATTGTTGTTGCTGCCCACATTGCCGCTCAACAGGATGTTGGTCAAATAGTCCCGGAAGGTCTCCTCGTCTCCGGTCACCCCGGTAAACGCCGTCCGGAAGCGCTCCCAGTATTTCTTGTCCTCGTCATCGTCGCGCATGGCGTCGATAAGGCTCTGGGCCAGAGCGTTGACCACGTTCGTCACCACCAGGGCCGTGGCTGCCCGGCCCATCGTCTTGATGGCCTTGCCGCGCTTCTGGCTGTTCTGCTCGTAGCGCACCTGGTCATAGGCCCGCATCAGCAGGTTGAGGCTCATGATAGGCTCGCCCATGAAACTGGTCGCCTGCTTCACCACCGCGTTGCTGGAGCGCATGATGTTGGACCGCTGGAGCACGCCGTCTACCACCTGGGTCTGGTCGATGACCTCCGCGAACAGCTTTGCCGTCTGCCGGTAGAACGCCTCGCTGCCCTTGGTGAGGCCCTGGTGTTCCCGCGCCGTGGCCCACTCGCAGGCGTTCCACAGCTTACCCCAGGTCACAGCGTCCGCCGCGCCCGCAGGGGCGGAAAGGGCGTCGTTCAGCTTCCGCACGTTCGTCCGGTTGTCGAACAGCGTCTCGGTCATCTTGTAGGGGCTGGAGATGTCGAAGCCGCCCGCATCCTTCCGCATGGCGATGGGGGAGTATTGCAGGGCTTTCTTCCATCCGCTGCCCCGCGTAACGCCTCTTGCAAGGCCCCGCGCCATGTCCTGGGGGTCCAGTACCGCCGCCGCCCGGAAGAACGCCGTGGGCTGCTGGATGACCACGCGGATGTTCGCGCCCACGGCTGCGCCCTTGAAGCCGCCGATGGTCTTTCCAGCGATGTCCCACATGGGGCTGTCGCCGGGGGCGTTGATGCCGTTCTGGATGTCCTCCATCAGGTTGTGCCAGTATTTTTGACTGCCGGGGCCGCCCACGCGGTCCAGCAGGCCCTTGATGGTCTTGCCGGTTGGGTTGCCCTCCTCGTCCCGGAACTGGTAGTTGAACAGGCGGTTGATGTCCTCCATCGTGCAGAGCCAGGAGGCATAGTCCGTCATGTCGGAGGCGTGGTTGGCAAAGGTTGTGAAGATACCCGACAGGTCCAGGGCGTTGCTCGCGTGGGGCATCGTGGTCTTTGCCATGCCGATGTTCTTAATGGAGCGGGTGTTGTTTCCGCCCTTTTCGATGTTGCTGTGCAGGCCCTCCTTGGCCGATTTGATGGGCCAGTAGTCGCTCTCGGTGAACTTCTTATAACCATAGGCTTCCATGCTGGCCTTGTTGCCGTAGTCGGCCAGCACGCCACGGGTCAGTCCTTGCAGGCCGTCCGCAATCTTCACCTGCTCCGGTGTCAGCGTCCCGGTGATGTTCACCAGGTCGCCCTCCGTCAGGCGGATGCTGTCCGTGCCGCGCCGGATTTGCGAGGTTTTGATCTCTGGCTGGACCACGCCGCCTTTGAGTAGGTGGTCGTGGGCCTGCTTGCGCTTCACCAGCTCGTACAGCTCCATCACCTGGGCCGTGGAAAGGGTCAGCTTCTCGCCTCGCTCCGTGGTGAAGGTATGCGTGGTCGCCTCCAGCTTCTTCACAGTCTTGGGGTCCACGATCTTGCGGACCTCCTCGGCCACATGGTCCACCATGAGCTGCTGCTGGTCCTGCGCGTCCCGCAGCATCCGGTAGACCGCCTTGCCCGCCTCTCCGTAATGGGAGAAGAAGGTGTACGGGGTCTCCAGGTCAATGAGGGCGTGGTTGCGGGTCAGGCTGTTCTTGGCCCGGCGGCTGCTGGTCCCGATGGAGAGAGCCTGCGCCCAGTCCGCCGTCCTGGCGTACTTGGCCTTGGACAGGACTTTCCCCGCCGTGTTCACGCTGTGCTCCACGGCCTTGACCACCTGCCACACGGTTTGAAGCTGCGCCACGCTCATGTCGGCCAGCTTGGTGTCCTTCATGGCGATGACCGCATCAAAGCCGCCCTTGATGCCGTCGGCGTCGCTGCCCAGCAGGGAGGGGTCAATGACCATATCCCCGCCCTCGGCCACGATTTTGGCGTACTGCTCCTTGAGGGCGCGGAACGCCTCGGTTCGCTTGGTGGGGGTGCCGCTGCCATCCTTCACCCGCTTGCCGTTCTCGTCGAGGGTGTACTGGCTCTCCTGGTTGATGCTCTCCAGCATAGCGGCCACGCTTCCGCGCATGGCCTCCGGGATGTGGTGCTGGTCGCTGGGGCGGAGGAGCTTCTGGGACAGAGCGCTGGCGTGGCGGGTGATTTTGGCCCGCAGCTCACGGGCCGCCCGGCGTTCCCGGCCCGCTGCGTCCTTGGCCGCATAGCGGTCTTTTAGAGCACCCATCTGCCGCTCGCGGGCCTCCCGCTCCTTGGCGATGGCGTTCTGTACCCGCTGCCGGTTTTGCTCCCGCAGTTCCGCCAGGCGGGTGGTGTACTGCTCCCGCACCTTCTGGACCTGCTCCCGGCCCTTGACCTTGGCGTTCTCCAGCTTCAATGCCTGCCGGTCCGCAAAGGTCTTTCGCGCCTGGGGCAGGTCGAAGAAGGTCTCCATGATCTCGTTCGCCGCGCCGGTCACGGCCTGGTCCATGTAGCGGGAGAAGGGGTTGTACTCGTTGATCTCGCTGATGCCGTCCAGCACTTCCACGATATGGAGGAGTTGGTCCGTCGGATGGGTCTGTTCCTGCTCGCTGAAAAACTCCGGCCAGCGGGAGGAAAGCTCCTGGTACACCTGGTCGATGTTGGTGTGGCCCTCGCTGCCCAGGTTCAGCCGTCCGAACTGCCGCTTGCGGAAATCGCCATAGTCCGCGATGTCCCCGTGGTATTCCTTGCCGTAGATGATCTTGGTCGTCCGCAGGTAGTCCCGCAGGTCGCTGTACGCATCGTACATATCGCTGTCCACGGCCACCGCGTTGCTCACCAGGGTTTCCGCGATGTCCTCCGCCCGGCGGCGGGCCTCGGTGTAGGTCAGCTCATCCTTGCCGTCGTAGCCGCTGGCGATGTAGTCATAGAGGCTCTGGAGGTCTCCCTGGATGTCCTTCACCGCGATGTCGGCCCCGTAGTTCTGGATAAGCTGTTTCGCGGCGGCGGTCACGGCCTTTTTGTCCGTGGTCACGCGCTGGGTTCTCCGGGTCTGGCCTCGCCAGTAGTCCCGGCTCTCCTGGAGCGTCCCGTTTCGGCGCTGGAGGGCGATGTAGTCCTTCATCCGCTCCCGCAGCAGCCGGTTTTCCTCCTGCAAGGCCGCGTTCTCCTGGAGAATGTCCCGCCCCTTGAGGGAGAAGCGCGCACCCTCCACGCTGTTGATCTTGGCAAGGCGGTCCGCGTCGTCTCCGGTCTTGTATTCCAGCATCCGCACACCGGCCTGCTCCAGACCGTCCCGCAGTTTTTTGCTGCTGTCATCAGGGATGACGGCGGCCAGCACTTCGTCGAAGCCGACGGCCCGCTGGGGCTTGGCCTCAAAGTAGCCGGTGGGCATTTCCGCCGCCGCCTGGTAGACGGCCTGGATGTCCTGGGCCGTCTGGCTGCTGATTTTGTACCCCTCCTTGGAGAAGGTCCGCATGATAGCGTCCACCGTCCTCTTGCCCTTGGACGTTTCCATCAGGATGCTGCCGATGATGTCGCTCTCGACGAAGGAATTGTCGGAATGAGCCTTGTTTCCCTGCTTGATCTTCGTGATGATGCTGCCGATCTGGTCATCAATGGCCTGGAGCTTTGCTTCATACTCGGCCCCCTCGTCCATGCCCAGCCGCCCGCTGTCCGCCTTGATCTCCTGGATGCTGCGGTATTCCGGCGTCGCCACGGATTGCAGGGTCTTGGCGCTTGCGCCCCAGGTGTTGCCGCCGCGCTCCTCCTGGCCCTCCTTCATCGCCTTGACGATGTTCTCCAGGGTGTAGGCATAGTGGAGCTGTGAGAAGCTGCGGAGATTGCCGGAGGGGGTGTAGGGGTCCTTGCCATTGTAGATGCCTGCCTCGCCCAGCAGGCCGTCCAGCTTCCCGGCAATCCACTCCTCAACGGCGTGGTCATCCACGGCGCTGCGCAGCGCGTCAGAGGTAGCCATCCGGTCAATTTCGCCCTTGGTCGCGCCGCCGTCCTGGTACATATCCCATGCGTGGTGAACGATGTCCTCCAGGGTGAAGATGGAAACGCCATCCATGGAATTGTCGATGCGGGTCTGCCGTCTTTCGTTGATCTCCGCGTCGGTCCAATGCCTCTTGACGGCCATTCTGCGGAGCATGGGTTCGCCCTGTTCCCGGTAGTAGTCCCGGAGAATGTCGCGGATGACCTCGGCATTCTCGCCCAGGGCGTCCTTCACGCTCTCGCCGGTCTCCAGGTTGGCCTCGATTTCAGCCAGCGTGTTCACGCCCAGGCGGTCAACCACCTTTTGCAGGGTGTCGTTGCCGAACTTGTCCCACACCTTGTCCATCTTCACCGGCTCCAGGCTCTTGCCCTGGTCTGCCAGATAGGCCGCCCGCACCGTGTCCGTGGAGGCCAGCTTCTCCGCCAGCTCTGCCGTGCTCCTGGTGCTGGTGTCGTCGATGCCCATAGAGCGCAGGGCGGCGCTGTTCCCGAAGATGCCCCCGGCCACGGAGACATCCCCGGCCAGCCGGTGCAGCTCGTGCTCCACCTGGGATGCCTTTTTGCTGTTCACGGGGTAATCTACTCGCGGAGCTGTCGGCGTCCAGGCATCGCCACCGTACACCTTGTTGGCGCGGAATAGCTGCGGGTCGATGGTGTCCTTGTTGAACACAAGAGAGATGGGTCCGTATTTGGAATGCCCGTCCCGGGCTTTTACCACCGCAATAGATGGCATGGGCAGCCCGCCCAGATCGAGAGCCGTCAGGATGCTGTTCTCGTCCTTGTTGTGCAGGGCCAGCAGCTTGTCCGTCTCCTCCACCGGGGTCTTGAGAGAAAATTTGGTCTTGACTTCCGCCCCGTTCTGGGTTACACTCTCACCCGTAGAGCGAATGCCATCTCCCACCGAGGCCATGTAGCCGTAGGTCTGGAGAAACGCATTTGCTCTTTTTTCATCGTACAGGACAAACTCGTTCCCGCTGTCGATCTGGTTCTTAATCCATTCCGCCGGGTGCTCCAGGCCGTACAGGCTGTTGATGACATTGACAGGCTTGCGGTCCATATCGGTCCCGCGCTCCAGCGCTGCCAGCAGCGTGTAGCCGTCGCCGTCGATGTCGTTCAGAACGATACCGGCCCGGTCTCCACTCCCAAAGGAGAACAGAGGGGAAGCCAGGTTGCCCATAAGGTTTTTCAGAACGCGGCGGGGGATGTTGTGCTTCTTCTGGGTGGATTTGCGGAAGTCTCCGATGGTCATAGCCAGGGGCAGCGCATCAAAGCCGGACTTCTCCAGCACCGCAGGGGTCACTCCGAAGTAGAACGCATCGCTGGAGGCCATCTTCCCGTCGTAAAACATCTTGAGCTGCTGGGCCAGCGTCATTTGAGAGGTCCGTTTGATAGAGAATTTTGTGCCGCCGTCCGTCTGGGCGGCGTTTTTGTTTGCCGTCTGCTCGCTGGTCGCTTTCAGCGCCTCCTCCCAGAGGCGGGCCGCTTCCTCCAGGGTGTCGATGCTCACGCCGTAGGCGTTGGCAGCAGCCTGGTTCTGCGCGGTCTTATTGCCCCTGAACAGAGACTTGACCTTGCGGATGAAGTCCCGCACGGCGTCCAGCAGCTTCCGGGCCACGCTGCGGTTTTCCTTTGCCAGGGTCTCAAACCTGGCCGGGTCAACCGTCAGCGCCTCGGTGAAGTCGGCGGCGATCTCGTCCATGGCCTGCTCCGTGGAGAGGTTCACGCCTGCCTCGGCGTAGCGGCTCTTGTACTGCTCCACGATGGAGGCGGTAGAGCCGTCCCGCTCGGTCAGCGCGGACATGGCATAGTCGCGGTACTTCCGGTATGCCTCCGGGGCCATCTCCTGCATCCGGTGGGTGATCTCGTGCTTTGCCACCACGGTGCCGGGGTTCTCGGCGTCGTTGGCAATATGAATGATGCCGTTGCTGTACCATCCATTTGCGCCGCCCTTGCCGGTGGCCTCTGCCATCTGGATTTTCACCCCGGCGGCACGGGCCAGGCTGTCGTAGAAGCGCACGGTCTCCTTGGGCAGGCTGGCGGAATGTTCGGACTGCACGAAGCCCGCCTCGTCGCCGTACACCGTGGCGCTCTTGACGCCCTCCCGCTCCAGGGCCAGGGAGGCCGCCGCGTCGTTCTGACCGGCGGAGTAGGCCGCGAAGCGCTGCGCCTGGTTGAGCTGCGCGGCATAGCGGCTCTGCACCTTGTCCATGTCGATGCCGGAGATGCCCGCCTCGTAGTAGGAGGCGAAGCCTGCGTAGTAGTCGTCGGCCCGCACGCTGCCGTCATAGCTGGCGGAGAGGGCCTTGGCCCCGTTCTCGCCCAGGCTGGCCGCAGCGTCCCGCACGCGGCGGATGTCATACGCCTGCTGCGCCGCAGGGCGCTGCTGCTCCACCTGCATGGCGGGGCGCACGGTCTCCTGCGTGGCCGTCTGCCGGGCTTCCGTTGCGGCGGGGGCAGTTTCACTCGCGTTCGTAGAAACGTCGCTCTGCGTCCTTGCAAGGGTCGCCACGGCGTTCTTGACGGCCTTGCGCTGCTGGGACTTGCTCATGTCCTCGCTGATGTTCAGCCCCGCCTCCTGCGTCAGCGTGTTGATGGCGGTGGGGTTGCTCAAAATGTCGATGGCGGTGTTGTTGGTCACGCGGCCCTTCTGGGTCACTTCCTCGGCGGCCCGCAGCAGCAGGTCGCCGCTGCCGTCCTCCGCGTCGATGGCCTGCACGTTGGCCTGGTACAGCCGCCCGATTTCTGCGTTGGTGAGGGTCTGCCCGGCGTCGAGCTTCTGCTGGAGCTGCACGGCCAGCTTGTAGCTCTGGGTGCTGGGGTCGCTTGCAAGCCCTTCCTGGATGGTTGCCTGCACCACGTCGTCGCCCATCGCCTGGAACTCCGCGCCGGTGCGCCGTGCGCCGTATTCATTCAGCCCCGCGTTGATAGCGATGCCCGCGCCGGACATCACGCCGCCGGAGACAGCGCCGCCCAGGAAGTCCAGGCCCATGTTCTCCGCCTGGTCCCGGACGGCCCGCCAGAACGCCTCCTTCTCGGTCATGCCCTCGGCCTCGTAGGTGTCGATGGAGGTCTGCCACTCGCTCTTGTCCTTGGAAATGAGCACGTCGGCCACCAGGTTGATGATGTCGCTGCCCACTTCCTCGCTGCCCTCGGCCAGAGTGTTTTTGAGGAAGTAGCCCATGGCGCTCTTGGTGAGCGCGGTTTTGTCCAGCAGGGCATCCAGGCTGACCTTCTCGGTGACGATCTCCGCCGCGCCTGCGATGGTGCCCAGGGCGAACGCCTGGTTATCGGACAGGCCCCGGTCCTTTGCGGAGATGGTGGCATCCGCCGCCGCGCCGGTGCCCATGATGGCAAGGGAGAGCGCCTGGTTGCCGCCGGTGATGGCAGTATTCAGCAGGAAATCGCCCATGCTCATGCCGGTCTGGTAGGCGAAGCTGCCCACACCGCCCCAGTTGTCCTCCACGATGGTGTTCACCTCGTTGCGGATGGCGCTGTTGATGTAGCTGAACTTGTTGTAGCCTGCGTTCTGGTCGATTTCCCCGTCGGAGAGGTAATCCGCCGCCTGGCCCAGGTAGGAAAGCCCCTTGAGGGGGCTTTCCAGCACGCTGAACGCAGAGGACCCCACCGGGTCTGTCTCTTATACACATCTCCGAGCCCACGAGACACTCGCTA
>ERZ1027243.1163-NODE-1163-length-13126-cov-5.185296_pt1 | contig 13126 bp, 9 predicted proteins | sample MGYA00519243_ERZ1027243 | MGnify/ENA primary metagenome ERZ1027243 (study PRJEB26926, sample SAMN06164727) | human gut metagenome | biome: ENVO:00009003; feature: ENVO:2100002; material: ENVO:00002003 | host: Homo sapiens | place: USA | collected 2012 ...
GAGATTAGCGAGTGTCTCGTGGGCTCGGAGATGTGTATAAGAGACAGCTACATGGCTTTGTGCCATCGGTGTCAAAAAATAAATAAAAGCAGGTGAATATATGAAGGCTTTAATTACAGGAGCAAGTTCGGGGATTGGTAAGGAAATTGCGAGAATCTTGGCTGCAATGGGGTATGATTTGATAGTTGCGTCAAGAAACTATGATAAGCTGACAGAGCTTAAGGCTGAACTTAAAAATGTAAATGTCAGAGTAATCACCATTGATTTGTCACGGGAACAAGACGCTATTGATTTGTATGAGCATTTAAAAGACGAGGATATAGATTTTCTCGTCAATAATGCAGGCTTTGGCGCATATGGCAGATTTTTGGATGTACCGCTGAAAAAAGAGCTTGATTTAATTCACACAAATATAAGTGCAGTGCATATTCTGACAAAATGCTTTTTGCAGGATATGGTTAAGAAAAATAAAGGCTACATTCTTAATGTAGGCTCGTCAGCGGGCTTTTTGGCGGGTCCGACTTTTTCAAGTTATTATGCATCAAAAAATTATGTTGTAAGGCTTACAGAGGCTGTTCACGAAGAACTGAGGCGACAGGGCAGTAATGTTAAAATTTCCGTGCTTTGTCCCGGTCCTGTGAATACTAATTTTAATAATGTTGCGGATGTAAAGTTTTGCCTTAACGGACTTTCGCCGGATTTTGTTGCTAAGTATGCGATTGAGAAAACTATGAAAGGCAAAATGGTTATTATTCCCGGCTTTACAATGAAAGTAGCAAAAGTTGCTCAACGGTTTGTGAGTGAAAATATGCTTACACGCATTTCCTACAATGTGCAGAGCAAAAAAGAGGGACAAAGGTCAGATACCGAACAAAAAAATTTTAATAAAGCAGAACACGCTTAAAAAGGAGCGGAGAAAATATGAAAAGATTTGTATTATTAATGTTTACGGTTCTTTTCATAATTTTCTCCGCTGTTTCTGTTTTTGCCGCCGATACAAACGGCGTAGCTTTCAAAACAGAAGATATAAATTGTGATAAAGGCAGAATTTTTAAGGTTGATGTAAAGGCAAAATCGTCCGAAAAAATCTCTGCCGTATTATTAAAATTTACTTATGACAGAAATATAATAGAATACCGTTCAATCAGTTCCGATTCGGACAGTCTGGCTTATGCTTATGATAACGGAAGTACATTAAATGTATCTTACCTTTGCAAAGACGGCAAAAATATTGATAATGACACGGTAATACTTACTTTAGAATTTAAGGCAACAGCCGAAGGTCAGAGTAATTTGCAATATACAGCCTATGATTGTGTTAATTCTTCGGCAGAAAGCGTTGAAATTTCGCAATGTTCAAGCGGTAAGGTAAGTGTTACAAAACAAGGCAGTGAAAAATCAAATGATAATGAAAAATCGGATACAACGGAATATAAATCCGAAAGCAATGAAAGTACAGGAAATTCAGAAAAAAGCAGTATTGACGAACTCGGTTCATTAAACGGCAAATTTTCAGACAACACTGTATTTATGCTTATAGTTGGAGTTATTTGCGGACTTGCTGTCGGTGTTTTGTGTTTTATGCTGTATTTATCTGTGATAAAGCGGAAAAATAAGGCAAAAGAGGAAAAAGACAGGCATTAACTTGACATAACACCGATTATGCTATAAAATTTAATTTGAACTTAATATTTGTTATGGTTTATTCATTTAATTAATAGGGAAGACGGTGCAAGTCCGTCACAACCGCCATTACTGTAAACAGTTATAGCCTTGGCTCATGCCATTGGGAAACCGAGAAGGCGCCTTGGCTGCTTTAACGCAGACTGTAAGTCAGGAGACCTGCCATAACATAGTTTGAAAAACTTTCTTGGGCAGTGGGAGAATAGTTATTGGGTAAATTATTACCCTTTATATAGCTATGCCTCTTTTAAGGGGCTATTTTTTATTTAAGGAGAATGTTTATGAAAACAACAGCAAAATTTATTTCTGCTTCACTTGCTACTTTGCTTGTTTCTGCATCTGCAGTTACGGCATTTGCGGCAGAAACAAAAGACATTACAGTTTCACTCCGTATTGAGGGTGTGAATTCTTGTGTGCTTTATGACAATTATGAAATTCCACAGGGTAGTACGGCAGCTGACTTAATTCAGTATGCAGACAAGCTTTCTGATGATGTTACGGTAACAGGCGCCGAAAATAATTACATAACAGATGTAAACGGCGAAACAGCAGGCAAATTCGGCGGCTGGGACGGCTGGCAGTATATTGTAAATTCAGTTTCACCAAATGTTGGCGTAGGTGATTACACACTTAGCGACAATGATACAGTTGTTCTTTATTACGGTGATTTTCCTTGTCTTCTTCCGCAGATTGACACTTCGGCATTAAACAGTGACGGCAAAATCAGTTTTAATGCAGAGTCAACTACATATGACAGCGACTGGAATCCGACCGTAAGCACAGTTGCTATTGCAGATATGACAGTTACTTTTGACGGTCATACTTATACAACAGATGAAAACGGTACAATTTCACTTAGCAAGGCTGATTTTACATCAGGTGAGCACAGTGTTCAGGTTGAAAAGAAAAATTCAAACGGTGCTCCTGCCGTACTTCGTTATGCTGACGACTTTACAGTTAATATTGCAAGAGAAAACACAATTAATGTAAATCTCAGAATTGAAGGTCCGGAGGCTTGCTACCTTAAAGACACATTTGAAATTGCAAAGGACAGCAATGTCGGTCAGCTTATCTCATATGCAGACGAAGTTTCTGATAATATCGAAGTAGTAGGTGCAGATGCAGGCTATATTTCAGAGGTAAACGGCATTGCAGCAGGTTCATTCGGCGGCTGGGACGGCTGGTATTATGCTGTAAACAGCGTAGTTCCTAATGTAGGAGTAAGCGATTATACACTTAATAATAATGATACAGTAGTTCTTTATTACGGTGAGTATCCATGCTACCTCCCGATTGCAGATACTTCATTGCTTACGAGCGAGGGTAAAATTACATTTACAGCAAAGGCTACATTCGGTGACGCTGTTCTTCCGATTGATAATATGACAGTATATTTTGACGGCAAAGAATACACAACAGATTATAACGGTGTAGTTGTAATTGATAAGGATCAGCTTACATTCGGCGACCACAGCTTACAGGTAGAAAAGTACGGTTACAGCGGTGCTCCTGCAGTTCTTCGTTACGCAGATGACTACACAGTATTTGTAGATACAAAGATTGTCAATGATGTAAACCTTGACGGTAATGTAGACATTAACGATGTTACAGCTATTCAGACATACCTTAGCAATTATAACAATATTAGCGAAGAACAAGTAAGAATTGCTGATGTAAACAAAGACGGAAAAGTTGATGTAAATGATGTTACAGCACTTCAGACAATTCTTTCGGGTGAAACAGAATAATTCTAATAAGGAATGATAATTATGCTGAAAAAACTGACAGCTTTACTTATATGCGCAGTAATGTTATCTTTATCGGTAACAGTAAATGCGGCTGAAAACTACACAAAAGAAGATATTTCAAAAACTATAGACGGAATTATCTCGTATAAATCGGCAATTTTAAAGGCTGACGATACAGCTTCGTTTGTACAAAAACTTTCTGAAACCACAGATAATTCTGAAACACAGTGGTATATTATTTCTTTGTCAAAATACGGTACAGATGTAACTGCTGTACAAAGTTCTATGATAAAATCTGCCGAAAAGTTATATAAATCAAAAAGCAAAGCTACAGATTTTCAGCGTACCTCACTTGCACTTTATGCCTGCGGACTTAATCCTGAAAATATCAACGGCAAAAATTTGCTCAGTGACGGAGTTTATAACAGTGAAAATGTGAACAAGCAAGGTATAAATGCATATGTTTATGCCTTGCTGTCACTCGACTGTGCAAATGCAAAAGTTCCGAGTGACGCAAAATATGACAGAGAATATTTTATTAAAAAAATTATAGGCTTACAGCTTTCGGACGGTGGTTTTACACTTATGGGAAAGTCTGCCGATACCGATGTTACCGCAATGTGCTTACAGGCACTTGCTCCTTATAAATCTGACAGTACGGTAAAAGAATCTATTGACAGAGCACTTAATGTTTTGTCAAAAAAACAAAATGAAAAAGGCGGATATTCTTCTTTCGGCACAGTAAATTCCGAGAGTGTTTCCCAAGTTATTTCTGCGCTTGTTGCACTCGATATAGATGTGCAGTCGGATTCAAGATTTATTAAAAACGGCAACACTCTTGTTGACAATCTCATGACTTTCAAAAATTCTGACGGCGGTTTTTCTCATATTGAAAACGGAAAATCGAATAATATTGCGTGTTATCAGGCATTAAACTCACTTGTTGATTTATATAAATATATGTCAAAGGGCAATACCGAGATTTTTGAATTTGACGATACAAAGAAAAATAATTCTAATAGCGAAAATTCCCGACAGAACACTGAAAATTCAAACACAGACAGTTCTGAGGTTAATATAGACAGCAACAATAAAAATAATTCTGTAAATACAGGTGATATTACAGAAAAACATAATTCGCAAGTTGACGAAGGACAGCAGGAAACAACTGTAAATCCCGAATCCAATAATGCGGAAAATTATGATGATCAGGTAATGGCTTTGGCAGATGACAATTACGAGCCTTTTACGCTTGCATCTACTCCGGATTCCGTAGCGGCGGCAAATTCGGATGACGACAATAATTTTATTTTCTATGTTTCTCTTATCGGACTTGTGGCAGTAGCGGCTGTGCTTTTAATTATAAGATTAACAGTGCTGAAAAAAGACGGTGAGCCGTTCAGATTATTCGGCAAAAGAAAAGGTGACAAATAATGAAATTAAAACTTTTATTACTTGTATTGATAATTACTGCCGTGCTATGCGGCTGTTCGGTTCAAACTCCCGATGACTACTATTCCTCTTCATCTCAAAAAGAGGGAATGGAGGTTACTTTTTCAATCAACTGCTCAACCATTTTAAATAATATGGATCAGCTTGAAAGCGGTCTTGAAAGCTATGTTCCGAGTGACGGCGTAATTCTCAAGCCTACAAAGATTACTCTTGACGAAAATGCTACCGCATATGATGCGCTTAGTGAAGCCTGCCGTCAGAATAAAATTCAATATGAATACGAGGGAACGGACGCAGATATTTATATCGAGGGTATCGCAAATCTTTATGAATTTTCTTGCGGTCAGCTTTCGGGTTGGGAATACTGCGTAAATGATGTTTTTCCGTCGGTAGGCTGCAATTCTTATGATTTGCATGACGGAGATACAATTAAATTCTTATATACCTGCGATTTGGGTGCAGATATCGGAAACGAATTTACAGGAGAAGAATAATGCTAAGATTTAATTCCTTTAATCCGCTGGCTCAGCTTATATATTTTGTATCTGTGCTGTTGGTATCAATGTTTACATGGAATTATATAATTTTACTGCTGTCGCTTTTCGGAGCGGCGGCTTATTCTGTATTACAAAAGGGTTTTAAATTATTTTTAAAATCCTTTTTTGGTTATGTGCTGATTTTTTTACTTGTAACAATAACCAATCCGCTTTTCTCACACAAGGGAGTAACACCGCTTATATTTATAAATGATATTCCTATTACGCTTGAGGCTATAGTTTACGGTGCGGTGCTCGGACTGATGCTTTTGAGCGTGATACTTTGGTTTTCGGTATTCAACAGCGTGTTTGATTCCGAAAAACTTATATATATTTTTGGAAGATTTTTACCAAGACTTGCATTATTGTTTTCAATGGTACTTCATTTTGTGCCTAAATTTATTCTTGTGTTTAAGCGCACATTGGCGGCTCAATCCGATTTTTGCGGTAAAAATAAATTTAAACAATACATAGGTGCATTTTCTGCTTCGGTTTCCGTAATGCTTGAGGGTTCGGTTCAAACTGCCGATTCAATGAGCGCAAGAGGATACGGAGTTAAAAAGCGCAGTTTTTACTGCCGCTTTCCTTTTACAAAAGCAGATACGGTTTTTACTGTACTTTCTCTGGGAATGTTGACTACAGTGCTGTTTGCTTTAGCGACAGGTCAACTTGATTTTCTTATATATCCGCATATCGAGATGTGTGATATTACAATATTATCCGTAATCGGAATGTCGGCTTTCGGTGTACTGTCATTTATGCCGTTTATCATTGAGTTAAAGGAGGAGCTTGTATGGAAATTTTCTCTGTCAAAAATTTAAGTTTTACTTATCCGCAGATGCAGGAAAAGGCTTTGGATAATGTGAATTTCACTGTAAAAAGGGGAGAGTTTTGTGTTATCTGCGGTCAGTCCGGCTGCGGAAAAACAACACTGCTAAGACTTTTAAAGCCGCAAGCAGCTCCTCACGGCACAAAAACGGGAGAAATATTTTTCTGTTCCGAAAATATTGAAAAATGCAGTGAAGAAGATACGGCTTTTAAAATTGGCTATGTTTCGCAAAATCCCGAAAATCAAACAGTAACCGATACCGTACTCCATGAACTTGCCTTTACGCTTGAGAATATGGGAATGTCGAGTGAAGAAATAAATATTAAAATAAGTGAAACGGCTACTTACTTTGGACTTTCAAAAATAATAGAACAAAAGACAAACTCACTTTCGGGCGGTCAGATGCAAATTCTTAATCTTGCGGCGGCATCTGTTGCCGAGCCTGATGTATTAATTCTTGACGAACCCGCAAGTCAGCTTGACCCTGTATCGGCAGAAAACTTTTTTACAATTCTTGACAAACTTAATAAAGACTTGGGTATCACTGTAATTATTACCGAACACAGACTTGAAAAACTGTTTCCCGTTGCGGATAGAATTATTGTTATGGAGCAAGGAAAAATAATTACCGATACCGCACCTAAAGATACTTGCAACGCTCTTAGCAAAATTTCAAAAAATCATCCTATGATGCTCGCTTTGCCCGTGCCTGCACGGCTTTATTCCGCAACGGATTGTAAATCGCAATGCCCCGTTACGGTCAAAGAAGGCAGAGAACTTTTTGCTAAATATAGCAAAAATAATTCTTTTACAGAACATACATTGCAGAATAATAATTCCGATGATGAAATATTATCGGTTAAAAATGTATATTTCAGATATGATAAAAAGTCTGATGATGTGCTCCTCGGTCTTAATTTATCGGTAAACAGAGGGGAAATTTTTTCGGTTGTCGGTGCAAACGGCAGCGGAAAATCAACTTTGCTTTCCGTAATAGGAGCAAGGCTTAAGCCGTACAGAGGCAAGGTGAAACTAAATGAAAAAACAGCTACTATGCCTCAAAATCCACAATTGTTATTTGTTAAAGACAGCTTGCTTGATGACTTTAAAAGCGTGAGCGGGGATTTGGAAAAAATTAATAAATTGTCAGAAAAGTTTAATGTACACCATCTTTTAAATCACCATCCGTATGACCTTAGCGGAGGTGAAATTCAGCGTGCAGGTTTTGTAAAACTTTTACTTCTCGAACCGAAAATATTATTGCTTGACGAACCGACAAAGGGTTGTGACAGTTTTTCAAAAGCAGAACTTGCAAAAACTTTAAAAGAACTTTCCGACCACCAAATTACAATATTACTTGTTACACATGACCTTGATTTTTCGGCTGAAGTTTCCACCGTATGCGCAATGCTTTTTAACGGTACTCTTTCAAAAAGACTTGAACCGCACGAATTTTATTGCGGAAAACGATTTTATACGACTTCTGCAAATAAAATTTCACGAGGTATAAAAGACGGCATTATAACAACGGAAGAGTTGATTTCCGCTGTTAAGGAGGAGTAAAATGACTGCTAAAAAGATAATAAAATACTTATGTGTTTTTGTGGTTGCGCCGCTTATTGTACTTTGCGGAGTGTTTTTCTTCGGCGACCGCAAATATGCCTTTATATCGCTTGTTTTGTCGGTGGTTGCCTGTATTCCGTTTTTTATTTCTTTTGAAAAAGGTAAAAACGATGCACGCCGAATTGTTATAATAGCTGTTATGACGGCATTGTCAGTAGCGGGCAGGTTTGTATTTGCTCCCATTCCGTTTTTTAAGCCCGTTACTGCAATTGTAATTATTACCGCTATTTATCTTGGCAGTGAAGCAGGTTTTATTACAGGATCTTTTTCTGCTGTGGTTTCAAATTTCTATTTTGGACAAGGACCATGGACTCCGTTTCAAATGCTTGCGTGGGGACTTATCGGATTTTTGGCGGGCTTGCTTGCTAAAAAACTTGTTGAGAGTAATGTGTTGCTTATTATTTACGGCGCTCTATCGGGCATAGTATTTTCTTTTATAATGGATGTATGGACAACTCTCTGGGCTGACGGCACATTTAATATAGCAAGATTTGTGGCAAGCATTACAACCGCAGCACCGTTTACCGTTGTTTATATGGTTTCAAATGTAATATTCCTGTTGCTGCTTACAAAACCAATCGGAAGTAAATTGCAGCGATTAAAAACTAAATACGGAATTTTTTAGGACAAGGGGAAGTTTAGCTTTCCCTTTTTATTTTGCCGTGTATTATTTGCCTGTCTTCTGCATATAATCATTTGCATGGAGGTAATATATGGCAATGTTAAAAAAACACAAAAAAACGTTGTTGTCAGCATTGCAGAGAGTTTTCTGCTTTATATTGGCAGCAACAATTTTGGGTGCGGTGGGTGTTCCCTCGGCCGTACTTGCGCTTGACGGTGCAAATCCGACAGTAGAAATTGTCGGATTTATGAGGGGCGACAGTAAAGATCTTCGTTCAAGTGAGCTTTTAATGGCAAAAGTAAGCAATTACGACGGTAATCCCCAAGAGCTGACTTACGAATGGAAAAATAAGCTTGGCACTTATCTGTATGTATTTGACAAGCACGATATGGCTGTGGTGCGTGGCACAAAAAGCGAAATTGAAATTTATAATTCGGATAAAGGCTTGTTCGCATCTGATAATATGAGCGGCAGATCTTATAACCGCAGCTATTCGCACAAAGGCTTTGCTTATGCGGCAGTTTACGGTGCATCTGTTAACGCTGAAAAATTAAAAGGCGGCATTTCCGTAACAGTAAAGGATTCTGATGGAAATATCATTGCGACAGCGTCGTATGATGACGATTTCAAAAATTATGACCTGTCAAAAGATATGGCAAACGCAGTGTTTGGTGTGTTTGAGGGTGAGAGCGTTGATATTCTTAATCTCTTAGGTCAAAGCTCGGTTGTTCATGTTGTATGTCCTGCCTGTTATGTAAGTCAGGGAACAATAATTTCCGGCAGCAATTGCATAAGTTTAAGCAAGTCAGAAAGCGGTTACTCAATAACAGGTTTAAAAGCCGGTGAAGGTGTAATTAAAATTAATCTTCAAAAGAGAAATTGCAAATTCCATAAAAACTCGGAAAACAGTTCGACTACAACCGTAATAGTATTTAAAAAACCTAACACTTCCACAACTGCAACAACACTCACTCTTACAAATCTTGATGACAGATGTGAATACTATCTTGAGGGTGTTAAGGGTGAAGTGATTGACGGCAAAATAACTTTTAGCAGTCTTACTCCCTCTACTGAATATACCATAGAGGTACGGGGCAGTTATATTGACGAGAACGATACAACTAAAACTGCATACGCCTATGTAAAAGACACAACAAAGGACTGCTATACATCAAGTGTGGTTTTCAAACTTGATGATACTGTAGCAGATACCGAAAGCATATTCGGTAAACCGTACGAGGTTGTCGTAAAGTCTGACAGTGATTACATTGTCTTGCATAGCGGTGATAACGGTTATACTGCAGAACTTGCTAAAGGCAATTATAAAGTATTTTTAAAAGACGGTAATGATTATAAGCAGATTGATAATGCGGTTCTTACCGTTGACAGTGATGATAACAGCATAGAGATAAAATATTACTCTATAGTTTATAATCTTGATGGTGGTACACTCAACGGCGATACAAAATTTGTTTACCGTGAGGGTGAATTCGTAAAAACAGTTGATAATAAACCAACTAAGTATGAGTATGTATTTGACGGCTGGAAGTGCGGTGAAAGCACTTATAGCAACAGCCAACAAATTACAGATTCAATTGACAGAAAATATGAATTGACAGCAATATGGGAAGTAGATAAGATAGGCGACGGAGAAAAGCCTGACGGAATCCCCGATAAATATCAAAAGAAAATTACCTTTAAAGTAGTAAACGGTACTTGGAAAGATAAGAGTGTAAATGATATTTCATACTATGTAACTTTGCTTGACAAAGAGGGTAAGTGGAATGTCAACGGTACTGCAAGAATCAATATTCCAACAGGTATGACAGCAAATTACGGTTATGAAAACGGCAAGTGGGACATTGAACCGACTGAAATTGTATCAGGAATTGAAGATGTTGTTTATGTTTATTTGTTTGATAAAATAGCAGAAACAGAGCCACAACCGCAACCGACAACTGTACAGCCGACTCCTACAGTTAAAACCGTTGTTCAGGAAAAAACGGTTTATAAAACACAGTATGTTGAGCCTATTACCTTAAAAACAGGTGATAATCTCACTTTCTTAGGTGTGCTTGTCGGTTTATGTGCAGCAGGTTTTGCAGGAACAATAATTTTCGGTAAAAAACGAAGTAAGTAATATTAAAAAGGCGATTGCAGATTAATTTTGCAATCGCCTTTTTTCAAATACAGAATAATAATAAATATTTCAAAGGTTATAATAAATTAAATGAGGTGAATTTATGGCTGAGGTAATTAAAATAGTTTTGACTGGCGGTCCATGTGGCGGTAAAACAACTGCTTTGAATTTTTTGAAAGATGAACTTGAAAAGTTAAATATAAAAGTTTTTATATTAGAAGAAATTGCAAGTAATTTATTGAGCAACGGCATTACTCCGCAAAAACTTGGTGTATATGAGTTCCATAAACAACTTTTTGAAACTCAATTAAAAGAAGAAAATTCTCTCGAAGAGAAAGCTAAGGCATACAATGGGGAAAAGGCTGTAATTTTATTTGACAGAGGATTGCTTGACAGCAAAGCATATGTTACCGATGCCGAATTTAAAAAATATATTTCAATAAGTAATAAAAATGAAGATGTATTAAGAAATTCGTATGATGCTGTATTTCATTTAAAAAGTGTTGCTTGTACAGATGAAAACACTTACATTAAGAACTGCAATTCTGTCAGAAAAGAAGATGTAAAGCTCGCCAAGGAACTTGACGAAAAATTACTTTCTATATGGACAGGCACATCACACCTGCGAGTTATACCAAATAACAGTGATTTTAATAAAAGGCTAGATAATTTGCTTAAAGAAGTATTAGGGTTCATCGGTGTTCCGGAACCTCTTGAAATTGAGCGTAAGTTTTTGATAGAATACCCTGATATTGATTATCTTAATAATATGACTGCTTGCAGAAAGGTTGCGATTACTCAGGCATATTTAAACACTCCCGAGGAAGGAATGTTCAGAATACGGAAGCGTGGTTACGGCAAAGATGCAGTATATATTAAAACGGTAAAAATCAAGATTAATGATTTGAAAAGGATAGAAAAAGAATCTTATTTGACACAAGCCGAATACAATAATTATCTTTCAAGAAAAGAATGTATAACGGGTATTATTTCAAAGGACAGATATTGCATAGTGTATGATGACGAATATTTTGAACTTGATGTATATCCGTTTTGGGATGACAGAGCAACGCTTGAGATAGAATTGCTGTCAGAAGATCAGCCTTACAAACTTCCTCCTTTTATTAAACTTATAAGAGAAGTAAGTCACGAACCCGAATACAGAAACATTGCACTAGCGCAAAGAATGGTTCATAATAAAGGGACTGATTAAGATAACTTAATTGATAACAACATTTCGATATTAATACCAAGTGATATTGACATTATTATCTGCAATGCGTTAAAATGCCTATATCATTAACTTCATCATCAAATTAAAACAGGAAAATAATTATAAAAAATTAAAAAAAGTGTTGACAAATGGAGTTTGCTGATGTATAATAATGAAGCTGACTTAAGGGAAAAACAAATTTTTAAGTTAAGTATGCGGCAATAGCTCAGCTGGATAGAGCAACTGCCTTCTAAGCAGTAGGTCAGGGGTTCGAGTCCCTTTTGCCGCGCCACATGGTGGGATTAGCGTAGTTGGTTAACGCGCCAGTTTGTGGCACTGGAGACCGACGGTTCGAATCCGTCATTCCACCCCATTTGACTCATTAGCTCAGTTGGCAGAGCACTTGACTTTTAATCAAGGTGTCCGGAGTTCGAATCTCCGATGGGTCACCATAAAGCCGCAAGGTACAATGCCTTTGCGGCTTTACTTATATAAATGTAAAAGACACTGTCGGTAATTTGCACAAACAACTTTTTAAGCTGCGCTGATCAGAATAAGCGTTTTACACAAAAATTATATATTGGGCTGTCGCCAAGCGGTAAGGCAACGGACTTTGACTCCGTCACCCGTGGGTTCGAATCCCGCCAGCCCAGCCATAAGCACCGATTTTTGAAGTCGGTGCTTTTCTTTTTTGGAGTGTTAAAAAATCAAGGTGTCTAAGTCAAGGTGTCTAAATGACTATCAAACTTATTATTCACTAATTGCATTTGTGTAGCTAAATGGATATAAATTTGCGTAATAGAAATTGAGCTGTGACCGAGCAAAACTCTGAGAACTTCCAAATTGCCACCTTGCAGAATATAGTTAGTAGCAAATGTATGTCTTAACAAGTGCGGATACAGTCGACTAATGCCAGACGAACTTTTTAAACGCTGAAATAACATTTTGATAGTATTTGCTGTAATTGGTTCTCTTTCAATAGTTAAGAAAAGAGAGTCGGAGTAACAGGGCTTCTCTGTACGTAATGCAAGATAACGCATTAGTTGATTTTTAACGGTTTTACCGAATGGGACAATTCTTTGCTTACTGCCTTTACCGTTAATAATCATTGTTCTTTTGCTTTTATCTATATCAGATAACTTGAGCTTTACAACTTCGCCACGCCTAAGTCCACAATCAAGCATAAGCATACACATAAGCTTATCACGCTCACCAAGAAATGTTAAAGGTTCGAATGAATTAAGTAACTGCTTAACTTCTATATCTGTTAAAGGCATAAT
>ERZ1027243.1165-NODE-1165-length-13110-cov-7.815626_pt1 | contig 13110 bp, 9 predicted proteins | sample MGYA00519243_ERZ1027243 | MGnify/ENA primary metagenome ERZ1027243 (study PRJEB26926, sample SAMN06164727) | human gut metagenome | biome: ENVO:00009003; feature: ENVO:2100002; material: ENVO:00002003 | host: Homo sapiens | place: USA | collected 2012 ...
GCGACTTATCCAGCCCGTAAAACTCCGCCGCCTTGGATTCTACGATTTTGTACCGTGCCAGAGGCAGAGGCTTACTGACCGCGAGCCCGTTTTTATCCGTCTTGATCGTATCCACCAGGCGGTTGGTGCGGGCATTGTAAACTTCGAAGACGGTGTTGGGGATGGGCGTTCCGGCGGGCCAACCATTCATGGAATTGTAGTCCTCTGAAGTCTTACGAATCTGGAGCTGACCGTTGATGGGCGTATTCTTCCATTCGATTTCCGTGGTTTCGCCGGACTTTACATACACGGTCTTTTTCTGCGTGTCGGGAATATATCCCTCATTTTCCAATTCACGCAGATAGTAGCGGCCAGCGGTCAGGTTTTCAAAACGGACATAACCGCGGTCATCGCTTGTTTCCTGCGCAATGGGGTTGTTGCCGTTGTCGTAGAGAACGAAAGAAACGCCGTAGATGCCCTCGCCGGTGGTGCTGTCGATCTTGTGAATGAGGATACCGGAAACGGCTTTGTTGGTCACCGTTTTGGTGGTCGTCTTTCCATCTTCCACGGTGAAATAGATGGGCGTGCTGTCAAGCAGGAATCCCCTGCCCGCTTCCGTTTCCACGGCATAGTAGCTGCCGCGTTCCAGCGGAACATACACGCGCCCATCCGTTCCGGTGGTGACGGTATCCACTAAACCGCCGTCGCTGACACGTCGGATCTCGAAGGTGGTGTTGGGGATGCGCTGGGTTTTGTCCGCCGCATTGACCTTAATGAGCTCCAGCCCACCGATGGGAGCATTGTAAAAATAGAGGGACTGCGTGTCGTTGGGGTTGACCACCACGGTCTGCGTGCGCGTATTCTCGTCGATGGTGTAACCGGAGATGGATTTTTCCTCTGTTACCACCAGTGTGCCGGTGACGCCCTTGAGAATGATCTGCCCGTTTTCGTCGGTATAGTACAGACCGTTGGAGCTGATTTTTCCGTTTTCGTCGGGGACGAACTCGCCGGTAGCCGTAGTGATTTTGAAGGTAACGCCCTCCAGCGGCGTCTTGCGGTCCAGAGAGGACAGCTTGTTGATAATCAGCGCGCCCTGTCGCTCATTCCAGAAGGTCATGCGCTGGGGAGACTGGCTCTGGTCGATCTTGATGCTCTGCGGTGTCCCGTCCAACACGAAACCGTCCACAGATTTGACCTCTTTTGCGGTAACAGTCATGCCGTCGGTCAGACCCTCAATGACGATCTGGCCTGCAGCGTCGGTGGTATAGTAGCCGTTGTTGGGGCCAACTACCGCGCCGGAGGAGTCGGTCACAAGGAACTGTACCCCGGCAAGCGGTTCATTTTTCGTGCCGGAAATGTATTTCTGGAGAATCAATGTTGTAGTGGGTTTGTTGTAAAAGGTCAGCGTCTGCGTGTCGTTGGGATTGACTACCACCGTCTGTGTGCGGGTCGCTTCATCAATGGTGAAGCCCGGAATCGTCTTGGTTTCCGTTGCTACCACGGTGCCGACGACGCCGGAAATGCGGATCTCACCGGATTTATTGGTGTAATAAATGCCGTTGCTGGACAGTTCGCCGTTGGTGTCTGGGACGAAGCTGCCATCCGCGTAGGTGATCTTAAACTCTACGCCCTCCAGCGGCTCCTTATTGGGACCGGAGCTGACCTTGCGGATGATGAGATTACCGGCAGGCTGGTTCAGAAACTGCAAATGCGCCGTTTCGCCGCTCTTGATGAGCGCGTGCTGGGGGCTGTCATCCAGCAGGTAGCCCGTTTTTGCCCGGACTTCACGGGCGATGACCGTCATGCCGGGTTCCAGACCATCCACCAGAATTTCGCCTGCGGCATTGGTGGTGAAGCGGCCGTTGTCGTTGCCGAGATAATTGCCGCTGCTGTCGGTCAAAAGAAACTCTACGCCGGAGAGCGGTTCGTGCTTGCTGTCGTCGCTCAGCTTTGTAATGAGCAAACTTCCCAGCGGGGCATTGCCGAAGCGGAGCGTCACCACATCCTGATCCTCGCCGGAGATCCACACGGTCTGGGGTTCGCGGTCGATGATGTGATTTCCGTCACTTTCGAGTTCCTGACAGACATAAGTTCCTTTTTTAAGGTTTGTCACGGTGAACGCTCCGTTGGGGCCGGTCACATAGGTTCCAATGACCGTACCGCCAGTACCGGAAGTGCCGCCACCTAAATATCTCAGTTCAAATCGGCAGCCCTCCAGTCCCTTTCCGGTCTTTGCATCGTACTTGTACACAACAAGGGCACTGTGAGGAACATTGTCCACGGTCACGGTCTTAGATGTATTGGCTTCCAGATAGAACTCGGTGACCCCGCTGCCCTGAATGCCGAAGCCCTTGGGAGCGGACTCCTCCACCAGCTTGTACCAGCCACGGTTTACATCGGTGAGGGTGATTTTTCCGCTATCGTCCGTTGTGAACACGCCGAGGTCGTTGATCTCGCCGGTGGTGGTATTGTCCAAGCCGTAATAGATATGGAATTTGGCGTTGGCGAGGGTGTCCCCAGTGACACCGTTCCGCTTCAGGATCGTCAGGGAGGGCTTGACCGCGTTGAAGAAGGTCACCGTTCTGGTGCAGCCTGCTTCCAGATAGACCTCCTGGGGGATCTCAGAGAGAATGACATGGGAAGGCACATTTTTCTCCGTGACGCGATAGCTGCCCACGGGGATGGAATCGAGGAAGATGCGCCCCGCGCTGTCCGTCGTGGCGCTGGTGGAGTAGCTGCCGTCGATTTGCTCAATGAGATAGGTGACGCCCTCGATAGGCTCCCCGGTGGCGATGTTTTTCTTCAAAATTTCCAGACCGGGCTTCTGGTAATCCTGAAAGCGCACCTCGCTGGTCTTGCCGGGGCGCAGCGCCACGGTCTGCTCGGTGTGAGACAACACATAAGGCTCCGGCACGGATTCCTCCCGCACCACATAGACGCCTGCGGGAAGTGCCGGAAGCGTTGCGGAGCCATCTGTACCTGTGGTGACGGATGTGGAATAGCTGCCGGTCACAGATTTGATGGACAGCACCGTGCTGGGGATCGGCGCACCGGTCTGCGCATCGGTCTTGATGATCTTCATGCTGGGCAGTTCATAGTTTGTAGCGGTGACGGTATACTGCTTGTCTCCATCGGTCGTATCCACATAGACGCTGATAGGCGTGGAGTCTGCACAGTACCCTGCCGGCGCTTCGGTTTCCACGAAGGACCACAATCCTTCGGTGACGTCCTTTACATCGATCATACCGCCGTTTTTGGTCACATCGCTGCCGACGATCTGCCCGTCGCGATAAATCAGGAAGCGGGCGCCATCCAGCCCGCGGGTAGTACCAGCTGCGACCTTTTTCAGCGTGATGTCCGCATCTCCCGCGGGAGGCGTGGGCCTATCCGGCTCAGGTGCGTCATTTACCACCAGCTTGCGGGGCGCATAGTAATTGAAGAAGCTCTGACGGCCCTTGACGCTGGACTTTGCATAGACCGCCCATTTTGCGGCTTCATCTTCTACCACAGAGGCGATGATACCCTTGGCGGCGTAATCTGCAATCTGCTTCTGGAACTCCGCATCCTCTTTGGCCTTTTCTTTCAACATCCAATCGATGTAGCCAAGATAGGTTTCATAGGTATCGGCGTTTGCGTAGCCGCCGCCATCGATGTCGCCGTCTCCCTCGCCCTTGAAGGTCTGATAATCCCACACATAGGTCTGTGCGGCCATAAACAGGCTGCCGGGAACATCTCCCTTATAGTCTACAATGAATGTCATCATCCACTTGAAGTTTTCAAGTTGCTGGGCATCCAGCTCACCCATGCCGCTCTGCGCCAGCGCTGTTTTCAGGACGGTGTCCGCGTCTGCACCGGTGGCGGAAGTATAGGTGTAGCTGTTCAGGAAACTGGCAGTACCCCATCGGTAGCCATAGCCGCGATCCAGGCAGTAGAGCATTTTACCTGCTGCCATCGGGGGCTTATAGCTGTAGGGCGTACCGTCATGGAGCAGTCTCGTTGTCCAGTAGTTGGTATTGCTGGTAGGCTTGATGCCGGTTCCGGTACTGGAAGCGGCAAGCGCGGAAGTCGGAAGCAGCGTCAACAGCGTCATAATGACGAGAAGCGCCGACATGATCCTTGTTTTCCATGTTTTCAAGGTTATTTCCTCCTTATATTCAGATTTAGAAACGAAGAAGCAGACCGATTTCTCGGTCTGCTTCGGGTTGAGATGATGTGATTTTATTTGGCTGCCGGAGTGTCTACCCAGCCTACGGTATAGCCGTTCCATAGGAAGAGTTGGACGCAGTACCAGCATGCATCGCCGTTGTCATTGACGCCTCTGGCAAGTCCCACACCGGTTTCAGCGTAATTCTTTTCGAGAAGATTATCACGGTGCCCACTGGAGAGGTTCCATGACCATACGGCGACCTCAGATACCGATTTGCCCTGCAGAGCCCAATCCGCGATGCGGTGGATGTTTTCCCCTGCATACGGGCAGTCCGTAACGGTGGTATTTTTCCGCCCATCTGGTCTGGTGTGGGAGTAGGCTCCGCTGGCAGCCATTTCCTCTGCCCGTACCTGCGCCGCCTGCATGAGTTTGGCATTGACAGTCAGCGCAGAAATTCCTTGCTCTCTGCGGATGGCATTGGTGCGGTCAACGATGTCCTGTTTCATGGCATCCACATCGGCATCATTGGCGGGGACTGTGGGTTCTGGCTGCGGAGTGGGTTTAATGACTTCGTCCTTTGCCGGTTCTTCGCCGGTGTAAGGGATGCCGGATCTCACCTGCACACATTTGGCGTTGCTATCCCAATAAACCTCGAAACCAACAGCCTTGCCGATGTCCCGGAGCCGCACATAGTTGCTGCCGCCGATTGTATAGGCGGTCATGTGGGTTTCCTGTCCATCCACAAGGATGCGGTTGGTGGAAAGTGTCGCTTTCAGCGATTCCACCGCCTGCGCCGCGGGAGCACTCAGCGAAAGCCCCAGCACGAGCCCGCAGAGGACGAGCCCGGTATTCTTCAATCTGTTCATCGTTCTGCCTCCATTCTAAATGTGTATGTGGAAATCTTCCTCGCAGCTTCACCATATCACAGGCGATGGGCAGAAGTCGAACAGAACCGATCCGGCAAAACGGAGAAAAAATCAAGTTTCCACTGCGGTGACGCACCAGCGCTGGTCCCGCTGGTTGCGGACGCAGGTGTAAAGCGTGAGCATATTCTCGCCGGAGTCCGCAAGACCGCTGCGGTCTGTCTCGCTGACCTTGCTGACGTCCGTCACCTTGTAGGTGCGGGTACCCAGCTTGGTCGTCAGGGTGATCTTATCCCCGATGTTCAGCGTGTGGATCTGCCCGAAGTAGCTGTTGGCGCCGCGGTTGTGGGCGGCGAGGCAGACATTGCCCTCCCAGATGGAGGTATCCTCAAAATGTCCAACGCCTTTGGCAAGCGTCTTGCTGTCCGTTCCCTGATAAATGCGGACGCTCAGATCCAACGCGGGGATCTCCAGCCTGCCGAGGGAGCCGTTTTTGTAGTAGAGGTCGCCCGTCACCTCCGTGAACAGCACAGTGGGCTGATAGTTCCCGCCGCTCACCGTACTGCCGGGTGTGACAACATTGGCGGCACTGCCGCCAATGACCGCGCCGGACGCGGGAATACCACCGGGGGCCAGATTTGGAGTGAGGTACTCGCCGGTGTGTAGGGCGTTCATGCTCTCCGAGCCGAAAACAGGCGGAATGAGCGCTGCGTTCTTACTCACATCCTCGTTGCGCATGGCGCCGCCATCTGCCGTGTGGATGACCTCGATGGAGGTGTCCTTACCGAAATCGTAATCGTCCGGCGAGTCGATACTGTATTCCAGCGCATACGCCGGAGCCGCCAAAGCCGCTGTCATGCAAAGGCTCAGGCAAAGGGTAATGATTTTTTTCATTCTGCCGTTTCCTCCTCATCTGCGTTTTCTTTTCTGTGCTTCACCAGCAGCGCACCGCCGACACCGGCTCCTGCCGCAGCCACAATTCCGAGGGGAATCAGCACATAGGACCAGCGGAAAGCGGATGCCGCGGAAGGTACGTTCGCAGGCTCTGCGGGCTGGATGGGTGTTCCCTCAAAGATGGCGACATAGCGGACACGGTTGAGGGCGATCCGGCTGACGGTTCCGGTATAATCCGCCGTGACGGTGTAGCCCTTGACATAGCTGCTGGTGGCGCTGCCGGTGTAGGTGGCGACGGCGGTATAGCGGTCTGCCACGGCATAACCGTCCATGTTGGCGGTATTGTCGGTCTGCCACTGAATGTCCGTGAGCGTCAGGGTCCTGCCGCCGTCCTCAATGCTCTTGGGGATGTACTGTGTATCCTGCTCGGCAAGATTGGGATAGCTGCGCTTGACGGAAAGCTGCTTTGTAGAACTGCCATAGCCGGACGGCTCGACCTGCACGGTGTCGAGCTTCAACGTGAGCGTGCCCATGAGTCCGTCATCCGTGATGAACTCACGCTCCTGCGGCAGCAGCGCCAGCACGGATTCCATATCCTTTTTGGCGCTCTCGATAGAAACATGCTCCGTATGCTGGCGGCTCTCGTTTTCCGGAAGCTCCTGCTTCAGAAGATCCGTCAGGGTGTACTGAAAGCCGTCCTGCCGAAAGTCCGAGCGGGGAATGCCCGCGGGATCATCTTCCGGACTCAGATCATAGATTTTTTTCAGCTCTGTGCCATCGTCGTTTCGGACGATGAAGGTGGGGTAGCAGACCTTGGCGTCCGGCACCGCGGGTTCAAAGTCCGCCGCCAGCGCAGTGGGTGTCAGTGCCAAAGTCAGGCACAGCGCCGCAGCGCAGAGGGATAGCATTCGTTTCATTTTGTGTTCCTCTTTTCTTTATTTTTATAGTGATTTTTCGTCTGCTCCAGCAGAAGGCCATATTCCCAAGGCTCCAGCTCTAAGGAGAGGTAGGCACCGTCTTTCGACATACCGTCTACCCGGTAGCTCAGCACAAGTGGAAGATGCCGCTGCTTTTTCACGTCCTGGGGTGAGATCCAACCAACGCCGCCCACAAAAACGGAACGGATGGCGGAATCGTAGTTTTCTTCATAACCCTGCCAGAGAAGCGCCTCCCGCAGTTCTTCCCGCAGCTTTCTGCGCTGGGGGACGGGCACTAAACGCTCCGGTTCCAACAGAAATCGGGGATGCAGAGTTTCTAAGCAACCGTCCAGCGCAACTTTCAGGTCGGCATTCTTTTTCGTCAAGCCGCTGCGCCGGTAATCCGCCGACAGAACATCCTCGCCCTGGGCGTCGCCGGGGAAAAGGCGCACACAGCGGATGAGTTCATAGGCGTGGGCATCATCCATCATACCAAGGACACGGGTCCCATCCATGGGGAGCGTCCGGTAATGGTCGATGGCCTTCGCCAATGCGGAAAACTGCCTCACATCCCATCCGTGTCTTCCGGGGCGGAGATCGTCCACGGTGTAATAGGTCATGCACATTCAGACATCCTCCTCATTTCATATTCATGCTGCCCATCGTGGGCGCGTCGGTCTGCTCCTGCGCGTTCAGCTCTGCCAGCTTCGGCTTTGCCCACTCCGGCAGGAACTTGTCATCCAGCACACCGATAAACTCGCTGCGGTTCCAGCGTGTCATCTCCCCGTCGCTAAGGCAGGTGCAGCGCACCGAGCGGCCAATGGCGTGAGGCGAACAGCCAAAGCCGTCATGGGCATACCAGAGCTGATTTTCCTGACTCCAGCAGGATTCTTTCAGCGTGTCGGGGCTGAGTACCAGCACCTTGCCGGTATAGTCCTGCTCGGCGCGGTCACCGACACAATGCTCCGCGCCAAAGAGATTTAACGCCTGCACCGCCTTGCGGTAGAAACTGACGAAGCCATCCAGCACGGCCGGATGGCTTCGGACAACAAAATCGCTGTTGTGGTTGAGATCTGTGGGAATATATATCTTCTCTGCCCAATGCTTGTTGGCATAGCTGAAACGCCCATCCCACTTGAGTTCGTGCAGCGTATTGGCGAGCACCCATGCGATGCGCTTGTAGCCGTATTCCTCCAGCACGGCCTTTAAACAATCTGTCTGAAGGTTCATGCCATCAAAGTTCTGGCGAATGGCGTCCTCGATAGCATTTCGGCAGGCAATGTTTGCCTTGTGGCTCTCCCGCCAAAGGGAAAGCTCATTCCGCTCGCGGGCTTCAGCAGCGGAATACGGGTAGAGGTAGGTATCATTCATCCCGAGACCTCCTCCTTTTCCAGCAGACGGCACACGCCTTCCATCTGCACACCGGAATCCTCCAGCATGGTGCGAACATCATCGTCCAGCTCGTCGATGAGCACATCTGCGGCGGTTTTCTCCGCTGCCTGCACGATGACTCTGCCCTTCTCTACAAAGGACTCCAGCGCGGTGTTGGGCGAGATCCCTGCCTCCGCCAGCTGGCAGGGCGGAATTTCAAGGCCGGAGCAGTGAGGTTCGTGTTCACAGGCGCCGCACGCCGTTTCCGTCATTCCGGCCTCCATTGCCATCTGGCTTCTCTCCGCCAGACGGGAGATCAGCTGCGGTGCAACGGCGGAGAGCAGAGAAATGGTTTTCAGCAGTTCCGCTACGGTAGGATCTCCCGGCAGCAGCAGAATACAGCCGCTATCGGTATGGAGGATCAGGTCGCTGACGCCTGCAAGGCCGGAGAGCTGCAAAGCGGCGCGGGGGATGGCAAGAGTTTTATTGTTAGGATCATGGTTCAAATTGAATTTCATGCTGTATTCCTCCTTGGTGGATGATTTGGGATATGGACCAGCTTCAGCTCCCATTCGCCCAACGGCTCGTCGAAGAGGTTCATCTGGCTGGTCATGTAGGGGCGGGGATCGTAGTTGGTGATGATGAGTTCGCCAAAGGACGAACCCTTTTTCTGGGAGAGCGGATTGCTGCGTTGGAAAGATGCAATGTACCAATCCTGATAGAGCTTACGGATAAAGGGACAGTCGTTGTAGGACAGTACCACATAACTGTCACGGCCAGTTAGTACCTGCCAGAGCCGGACATGGAATCTGCGGAAACGTCCCAGCTTCCCAGCGACACGGTAGAGCCGCTCCGTTTTGACATAGGGCGGATCGGCATAGATAAGACTGCCTTTTTTATCTCGTTCCCGAATGAGCTGCAAGGCGTTTTTGTTCTCCAGCGGCACATCTTTTAACCGTGCGGACACCGGTGGAAACAGCTTTAGGAAGCGTTCGACATCCAACCCTTTGACACCGAAAGAGTTGATCGTCCCGCTGAAGCTGCCGCGGATGGCGAGGTAATACGCCGCTGCCCGCTTTACATCGTAAAGCGCCAACCGCTCCTGAAAGATGGGGAGCAGTTCTCCGGCTTGTTCCTCCGTAAAGCAGGAGCGATCTCCGAGGCATTCGATCTCCGCCTGCACATTTTGAAAGTAGACCTCCTTGTGGGCGACAAAGTCCCGGTAATACTCAAAGAGCTTGCGGCTGTGGATGGGCAGGAATCTCAGTTCCCGCAGCAGAACATTGGAGCGTTCCTTGATGCAGGAATACAGGTTCACCAGCTCGGCATCCAAGTCGTTATAAATGTCCAATCGGTTTGGGTCCGGCGGCAAAGCCAGCAGCACTGCGCCGCTGCCGCCGAACGGTTCCACATACTGCGTCAGCTTGGGCGGGAAAAGCTGCAGGATGTACGGTGCGATCTTCTCCTTGCTGCCGATCCAGGGAAAGGGCGGCTTAGCCATGTCCGGCCTCCTCGTCCTCACGGAACCGATCCATAGACCGTTCCAGACCGTTGATAGCCGCTTCCAGTCCTGCCGCCATCCGTTTCAGCTGGCGGATGGTGTCGTAGACCTCACCGGCAGTCGTGGCGTAAAAGTAGCCACTGCGGTCGCTGGCGATGGGATGGGTCTTGCGCCGCAGCTGATTCACCAGCTTTCGCAGGTCGGTCCCGCTGACATGGAGCGTTCGCTCCAGTTCCGTCCCACCGACGCGGTTTTTCCTGCCGGAGCAGGAGCCTTTGAGGTAAGCCAACAGTTGTTCATCGCGCATGTTTTCTCCTTTCCGGGGTGATTTCCCGAAAAAGGGCATAAAAAAAGAAGGGGCCGATCCCCTTTCGGAAAATCGGCCCCTAAGTTGATTATTTCTCATCCGCCGGATAGGCGGGATAAGGCAAAATATTTTTGAATACTACTCAAGTAATGATATAGTCTTCTACAGCTCCTACAGGATGTGCTACCATAAATGGAAGTACACGTTTCCCCATCACATCTTCATCTTCATCTCCATCCCCTGTGACATCTGCGGGAACTGCACGTAGTCGTTCCCGATGAAAGCGCCGGGGTATTCCTCCTGATAGTGCTTCCCCAGCGCTTCCAGATCAAGGTATTCGCAAAGCTCCCGCGGCACGTTGGTCTCCTGCGCAACGCAGTATTCTCCCAGAGCTTTATAGTTGCCGACGCCTGCAAGCACCTCACAGTTTTTCATATCATCCATGAGCTCCAGCACTCGCTCCGCCGTGCGGGGATCGTGCTGCTCGATCATGGCTGACAGGATCGTCTCATCCTGCTCCGTCATCTCGGCCATGCGGTCGCTCAGGAGATTTACTTCTGCCTGTGATGTACACGGAAGCGTCCCGAGGAAGCGTCGGAGCGTTTTGTCTTTTAGCTCTCTGCGCTGTGTTGGTACCGTGTTCTCCTTTGCCCGCTGCTCGATACGTTCCAGCTTCTCCTGAAACCTTTGCGAGAGCTTCGGCATGATCCGCGGCAGGTCCTCATATTGCCAGCCGTCTGCGATATCACCGCGCTGTGGGATATCTTCTTTCAAGCTGCGCAGAACGTCGTCCGGCAGCTCCCGCCGCTCCATTTCGTCATACAGATCGTATTTCCCCAGCATCGCCGACTGCACAAAAAAGTCCGTTGACTTTTGAGGCATGACTTTCTCTCCTGCGGCAGGATCGTTCTGCTTCTGCTGCTCATTGGTCGCCGCCCACTTGATATAGCTTGCAAGGATATCTCCCACGGACATCTCTTCGTAAGCGCGCCGCTCAGCATAAGCTCTGTACGGAACGTAGGCATAGTCCTCAAAATTGAGTTCCTGCCCATCCGTGTCCACCGATACCAGCGACTCAGGGTCTTCGAGCGCGGACATGTACACATCGTGCCCCTGCGAGATCAGCCAGGAACGGAAGTCCATAAAACCGTCATCGGAGCTATGTGCGCCCATGGCGGCGCTCGCCGCCCACAAGTCGTTTCTCCTTGCAGCATCCTGGTAAAAGCTGAAAATCTGCTTCCATTCCAAAATCTCCTCTGACGGCAGATTTCTGAGCCGGTTCCGAAGCGCTGCGAGCACTTCTTTCTGATTCCTCGGGTCAGTCGACGAGTGGACCTCGTTTACAATATTCCAAAACTGTTCTTTATCCATTACATTGTCATCTCCATCTTCTGTGTTTCCTGCATTGGTGACAGCATGGGCTGATAGTCCGCACGGTGCAGCAGACCGTAGGGTGAGAGCACTGCGTTGTCCTCCCTGATGAGGTCGCAGCCGTAGGCGTAGAGGTTTACATGGGAAATCAGCAATTCCACCGAGTGGTCATCCGTCATGAAGTGAAGCTGGTCGATGGCAGTTTCCTGCGGTGAGCTGATCTCCGGTGTGAGAACGTAGTCATCCAGACACTCTGTCAGGCTTATGGCGGTCGCAATGTCCTGCACCTCAAACTGCTTCAGCAGAGCCTTCAGCTTTGGAAGCTGCTTTTCAGGCGAGGGCATATCCCGCACCGCTGCGGCGAGCACGTTGAATTCGTCCAGTTCCATGGGCAGGTCGGTGAAGTCCGCCACATAGGGGATGATCCCGTCGTAATCAATGACCGCGACGCCCTCCCAGCCCTCCACGCCGAGTTGTTCCTGTGCGTCCAGCAGCTCTGCCTCTGCTGCGGGCAGATTCAGTGTCACCGTGCGCGCATCGCCAATGTCGGGATGCAGTCCGAGCGTGAGCCGGAAGAGGTATCCCGGCTTTCCCGGCAGCGCCTTTTGGACAGGCGGCGCGGTGGTCAGTTCGCCATCCCGCAGCACATACAGGCTGCCCACAAAAACGCCGTTTTCACTGCACCGCATCATTCTTCCGATGCCGGCGAAGTCCAGCATCTCGAATACCTCGTTGGATACGCCGTCCAGTTCGGGGATAAATTCATTTTCCGCGTAGAAGCGGCCAAGCTGGGCGTCATCCGCGGCATCCACCACATGGTAACAGTCGGTTTTTGCGCTGACCGCCAGATCCCGCAGATCCTGCAGCGTGATGACGCCGCCGTTGGTGTTTACTTTTTTCTGCACCTCCATGGAGAACAGTCCCTCAAAGGCGATCCCCTGTACCTCATCCAACGTCGCAAGCCTTGCGGCAAGGTCGTTGAGCTCGTTGAGACTGATATCCAGCTCCTCTAAATGCGGGGCAAGATATTCGAAAGCATAGTAATCGTCGATCTCCATGTACAGTGCTTCGCCATCCTTCAGCCGCACCTTTTCCATCGCGTCCCACAGCTCCCACGGGGAGGCGGGCAGTTCCAGCGTTGCGTAGGCTTCGCTGTTTGGAACGTCCTCTTTTGCCAGATAAACGGCAAACACTTTCTTAGCCAAACTTCATTCCTCCCATCTTCTGCTCATAGTAACCGGGGTCAGCGCCAGGAGTGTTCCAGCCGTGCATGCTGCCGCACTCCATCGCCAATCGCTGTTCCTGTGTTACGCCGAGGCGTTCGTTGTTGTAATCTGCCAATTCACGGTTCTGCGCGGGGGCGTCTGTGCTCCAATCGCTGGGATAGTAGCCGCTCTCACCGCGCTTGATGCAGATGAGCTCGCCGGTACCGGGGAGCGTGGAGAAGCACATCTCCGGCAAACCCTCTGCCAACTTGGGGGAAAAGAGTTCCTGCTCCGTTTGGATGCTCCACTCGTCCGAGTTCCAAAGGTGGACATGCAATTCACCGCCGTCATCCACGGAAATCTCCCGCTGCTCAAAGCCCTCGCCCCAGCTGTCCGATGCCTGCCCGGTGAGGTATTCCTTTAAGTTTCCCAGTTCTGTGTCCGATAATTCCCCGGCGACGAGGCATTCCGCCACGCCCCAGAGCTGGCGATCACGCTCCTCCACGGTGAAGACGGCGGTGCGCACCTTGGTATTGACGCTGTCGACTTCATCAT
>ERZ1027243.1170-NODE-1170-length-13074-cov-5.957140_pt1 | contig 13074 bp, 8 predicted proteins | sample MGYA00519243_ERZ1027243 | MGnify/ENA primary metagenome ERZ1027243 (study PRJEB26926, sample SAMN06164727) | human gut metagenome | biome: ENVO:00009003; feature: ENVO:2100002; material: ENVO:00002003 | host: Homo sapiens | place: USA | collected 2012 ...
ATTAGCGAGTGTCTCGTGGGCTCGGAGATGTGTATAAGAGACAGATATTAACCTTATACCCCTTGATAAAGTTCTTGTTCATCGCACCGATAACCTTTTCGGCTACATCTTCCGGTACTTCAACAAAGGTGAACTTATCATAGATATTGATCAGGCCGATATCACGCGCCGGAATGTCTGCTTCGATAGCAATGGTGCTGACAATATCCTTAACCATAATCTTCTGGCTGCGGCCGATGTTGATGAACAGGCGCACCATGCCGGGACGGCCGCCGGTGTTGCGCAGGTCCTTGGACAGGATATCCTCCTGCGGAGCCTCCAGAGCCTTAATGCCCTCCTGCATCAGCTTCAGAGCTGCGGCAGCAACTTCTTCCGCACTGTAATCATCCAACAGGCTTTCGGCAATCGGCATATAGTCATGATATGCGTTCAGCTCCAGCACAGTCTGCATCTTGCTGATAATTTGGTCGCGCTGACGCTCGATAACGTTAGCAGCGGTCGGCAGCTGACGGCGTTGGATTTTAGTCTTGACGGTGCGTTCAATCAGCTTCAGCTGGCGGAACTCACGCGGAGTGATGAAGGTCATAGCTACACCGGTGTTGCCTGCACGACCGGTACGGCCGATGCGGTGAACGTAGCTTTCCGGATCCTGCGGAATATCAAAGTTGATAACGTGGGTAATGTTGTCAACGTCGATACCACGGGCAGCAACGTCGGTAGCAATCAGCACATCAACAGCGCCCTCGCGGAATTTCTTCATTACGCGGTCACGCTGGTTCTGGCTCAGGTCACCATGCAGGCCTTCAGCCATGTAGCCACGGCTGGAAAGTGCGATAGACAGGTCATCAACACCCTTTTTGGTACGGCAGAAGATAATCAGCTTACCGTCGATTTCTGCGTCCAGCAGACGGCACAGGCCTTCAATCTTATCCTTGGTTTCGAAATAGTATTGCTCAATCAGAGGTACAGTCAGCTCTTCCTTGGAAATGGTTACATTCTTCGGTGCCTTCATGTACTTCTTGGTCAGGCTCAGAATCGGACGGGGCATAGTTGCGGAAAACAGCAGAGTCTGGCGTTCAGCCGGCAGGCTGCGCATAATTTCTTCGATATCATCAACAAAGCCCATATCCAGCATTTCGTCAGCCTCGTCCAGTACGAGGAATTTGATATGGTCCAGATGGATAGTACCGCGGTTGATATGGTCAATCAGACGGCCCGGGGTACCGATAACAATCTGCACATTGTTGCGCAGCGCACGGATCTGGCGTTCAATCGGCTGGCCGCCGTAAACAGGCAGCGCACGCACGCGGCGGGTACGGCCGATTTTTCCTACTTCTTCCGCAACCTGAATAGCCAGCTCACGGGTCGGAGTCATAATCAGCGCCTGAATATGCTTGAAGTCGGTAATTGCCTGCACCAGAGGAATACCGAAAGCAGCGGTTTTGCCGGTACCGGTCTGTGCCTGGCCGATAACGTCGTTACCTTCGAGCACCAGGGGAATAGTAGCGGCCTGAATCGGAGAAGGCTCTTCGAAGCCCATGTCAGTCAGGGCTGTTACAATTTTTTTGTCCAGCTCTAAGTTGCCGAACATCTCTTTTTGAATGGTCATTAATGTTTATCCTCCATATTGTTTTTTTCTTCTAATAATTTATCAATAGCCATGAAAATAGCTGCCTGAGCTATTCTCAGCTTATTTTCTGTTCGTGTCGACATAAAACGGTGCTCCTGACAATATACCACGTTGTCGGTAGCAACGGCAATATATACAAGACCTACCGGCTTACCCTCACTGGCTCCCGGTCCGGCGTTGCCCGTAATGCTCACACCGTAATCACTGCCCAGCTGCTTGCGCACGCCCAGCGCCATTTCGCAGGCGGTTTCGCGGCTGACAGCGCCGTATTTGGCCAGCGTATCTGCCTGCACATTAAGCAGCTTCTGCTTAGCCATGTTAGTGTAGCTGACGATGCTTCCCAGCAGATACTCGCTGCTGCCCGGCACATCTGTAACCAGGCTGCTGGCAAGACCGCCACTGCAGGATTCCGCAAAGGCAATAGTTTTGCCCTGCTTCAGCAGCTCCTGCCCCAGGCAGGCCGCCAGAGTGGCATCATCCACACCGTATATATAATTATCAACGCTCTTGCGTACCTTGGCTTCCATGGCGTCGAGCAGCTTGACTGCCTCTTTATCATTGGCAGCCTTCGCCGTAAGCCTGATGAGAATTTCACCGTAGCGGGCATAAAGCGCAATCGTCGGATTTGTCTGCGCCATAATAAGCTCGTCGAGCTTGGATGCTACCATAGATTCGCCGATACCGCGCAGATGCAGAGTGCGCGACATGATAATGCCGTGCTCGCTGAAGCGCTGCAGCATTCGCGGCAGCAGCTGCTTTTCGCATACATCCGTAAGCTCGCTCGGAGGTCCTGGCAGCATAATGAAGATTTTGTCCTTATATTCCAACCACAGTCCGGGAGCTGTACCCACATCGTTCTGCAGTACCTCGGCCCCGATGGGCACATACGCCTGCTTTTCGTTATTTTGCGAGGGGCAAAGTCCCTTCTTGGCAAAATATGCATCTATGCGTCCCCATGTATCCAAATCGAGATAGCCTTCGGTATGACATACCTCCATCACCATCTCCTTGGTAATATCACCGCGCGTCGGCCCCAGACCGCCGCTGGTAATGATGATATCGACGCGCTGCATGGCCTGCTCCAGCACTGCGCGCATACGCTCCGGATTATCTCCGACCGTAGTTTGATATAAAACATCAAAGCCTATATTATTCAGCTTGCGGGATAAATACTGCACATTGGTGTTCAAAATTTCACCCAGCAGCAGCTCCGTCCCGGTAGTAATGATTTCAACCTTCATCTGCTGTCACCCTCTCACCGGTTATTTTGACTCTTACAGCAACGCTCTTAAACCAGCTCTGCCACCATTTCATAGGTAAAGCCTTGCAGAATACGCACTCTTACCATCTGGCCTACCTCCAGCTTGGCGGCATTTTCGATAAAGATGTTGCCGTCGATATCAGGTGCCTCGTGATAGGAACGTCCTACCGCAAGAGCGGGGTTTTCTTCATCAAAGCATTCGACGATAACGTCCAGCTCCTCATCCTCGCGCTCCTGATGGATTTCTTCGGAAATACCTGCCTGCAGCGCCATCAGCTCATGATAGCGGTTTTCCTTAACCTCAGGCTCAATCTGGTTTTCCATAGCGCCGGCCACAGTGCCCTCCTCTTGGGAATACTGGAACACGCCTGCGTTTTCAAAGCGCTGCTTTTCAACAAAGTCCATCAGCTCCGCAAAATCCTCGTCGGTTTCACCGGGGAAGCCCACGATAAAGGTAGTGCGGATAGTAATTCCCGGAATACGCTCACGCAGCTTGGCAAGAAGTTCTTCTACCTGCGCGCGTGTATCGTAACGGTTCATGCTGTCCAGCAGTCTGTCGCTGGCATGCTGCAGAGGAATATCAATATACTTGCACACCTTGTCGCATTCGGCGAAGGCTGCAATCAAATCGTCCGTAAAGTTGTTGGGATACAGGTACATAACGCGAATCCACTTAATGCCCTCCAGCTCGTTGAGATCACGCAAAAGCTGCGGCAAAAGCAGCTTGCCGGTGAGGTCCTCGCCGTAGCGGGTGGTATCCTGCGCAACTACAATCAGCTCCTTGACGCCGTGAGCAGCAAGACTTCTTGCCTCTGCCATAACCTCATCATAAGGACGGCTGGTGTAGGGACCGCGCAGCTGCGGAATAATGCAGTAGGAGCAGCAGTTGTCGCAGCCCTCGGCAATTTTCAGATACGCCATGTAACCAGGCGTAGTCAGCATTCTGGGCGGAGCCTGCACATTTTTGCTTTCCAGCTTCTGCAAATGCTTTACGCGCTTGCCTGCCAGCACCTGGTCGATAACCCAACCGATATCGGTAAAGCTGTCGGTGCCGACGATAGCGTCAACCTCCGGCATGCTTTCGAAAAGCTCATCAGCATAACGCTGGCCGAGGCAGCCTGTCATAATCAGATACTTGCAGCTGCCCTCATCCTTGTATTGCGCCATTTGTAAAATTGTGCTGATGGATTCCTCCTTCGCACTTTCGATAAAACCGCAGGTATTAACAATAATCAGTTCGGCATCTGCGGGATCATTGGTAATCTCCAGCTGCTTATCCTTGATAATACCCAGCATAACTTCAGAATCTACCAGATTTTTGGGACAGCCGAGGCTGACCATACCTATTTTCATTCTTTACCTCCAAAACCTGCTGCCCTCACCCAAGCTGTCGGGACAGCAAGCAAGAGCATAAATCACTATAATCTAATCACTGATGACTAACGACTAATCACTGTTCACTAATCACTAATCACTAATCACTATTTACTGAAACGTACCTTACTCAGCCACTTATTCGTCAGGCTGTCCTGCTTAACAGGCTCCAGATAGCTGCTGTTAAGCCAGATTTTATCTGCATCGGCAGCAGCCTCATCAAAGCCGCGCGGGAACAGGAAAAGATAGCCTGTAGCGTTTTCCTGCGCAATCGCCTGCACCTGCTCGCTTGTCAAAAGCCATTCCATAACCGCAAGGCCCTGCAAATCATCGGCAGTATTCTTAAAGAGGCCTACGCAGAAAAGATTTACCGGCGTGCCCTCCTTAGGATAGACAACATAAGCGGGAAATTTATTTTCCAAATATTTAAAAACGTAGCTTTGTCTGGTTATGGCCACATCCGCATCACCCACCGCCGCCATGCGCACAGGTGTAAAGGGGAACTTGGAATATTGCCCGATAAAGCGGTTGATATTGCCTAAATACTCCAGCGATTCATCCTCGCCGAAGCGGTCTGCCAGACCTGCCAGAAAGTTTTGCGTGCTGTTGCTGTCGGATAAATTTTCCAGAGCAATGCGCAGCTGCTCTTTTTCTGCCAAATCCTGCCAGCTGCAGATATTGGCCTGACCGACAGTACGGGCGTACTGCTGGTTGACCAGAAAAACTATCGGATCATAGAAAATACCGTACCAGCTTAAATCCGCATCACGGAACTTCTGCGGCAGTCTGTCGCCATCAGCAAAGGCCACAGGCTTCAGGCGTCCCTGACGCTTCAGGCCGACAAGCGTGCGCTGCTCGGCCAGCACAACGTCCGGCAGCTCATCGCCGGGCTTCAGCTCATAAACAGCCTTCAGCTGCAGCTTAGCCTTATGCTCCTTGTTGAAGGCATCCACCAGATTTTCAGTAAATTTATTATCAAGCTCGGAATACAGGATAACGGTTTTTGCCCCTGCGTTCTGTACAGGAGCAGGCTGCTCACCGCAGCCTCCCGTCAGTATTCCGGCCAATATCAGCACTAAAAAGATACAACGGATCATCTCATCCCTCCGTTACTATCTGCGGCGCTTATCCTCACGCCTTTTTCCACCGGCACTGCCTGAAGCGGTACTGCGCGTTGCATTACGCGCTCCAATGCCAGTAGCACTGCGGGTTGCATTACGCGCTCCACTGCCCGTTGCATTACATTTCGGGCCGCGAGAAGCATCACGCTTCGCGCCACGCACTCCGCCGCGCTGTTCCTGCTCCGTATACAGCAGGCATTTATGTCCGCTGCCCACGAGGTCCATGCGTCCTGCCTTCTGCAGCGCCTCCAGCACCAGCTTACGGTTACGCGGAGCACGGTACTGCATCAGCGCACGCTGCATTGCCTTATCATGCGGATTGCGGGCAACAAATACGGTTTCGCCGCTTTCCGGGTCGATGCCGGAATAATACATCGCCGTCGCCGCACTGCCGGGAGTAGGAATAAAGTCCTGCACCTGCTCCGGATTGTGCTTGATGTCACGCAAAAACTCTGCCAGCTCAATGGCATTGTTCAGCGTGCAGCCCGGATGGCTGGAAATAAAGTACGGCACCAGATATTGCGGCAGGCCGATTTCTTTATTTTTTTGCGTAAACATGCGCATAAACTTCAGATAAACTTCCTTGCCGGGCTTGCCCATACGCGCCAGAACCTGCGGCGCGATATGCTCGGGCGCTACCTTCAGCAGACCGCTGATGTGATAACGGCACAGCTCGTCCAGAAATTCCTGCTTTTTATCCGCCAGCAGATAATCATAACGGATACCGCTGCGGATAAACACCTTCTTGACTCCCGGTAAAGCACGCAGCTTGCGCAGCAGAGCTATATAATCGCTGTGGTCAGCATCAATATTGGGGCACGGCTTGGGAAACAGGCACTGCCTGTCCTTGCACACGCCGTATTTCAGCTGCTTGGCACAAGAAGGATGGCGGAAGTTGGCCGTAGGGCCGCCGACGTCATGGATATAACCCTTGAAGCCGGGAAGCTTTATCAGCAGCTTTGCTTCACGCAGAATAGATTCATGGCTGCGCGCCTGAATGATACGTCCCTGATGCGCATGAATAGCGCAGAAGGAACAGCTGCCGAAGCAGCCTCTGCTGCTTACCAGGCTGAACTGAACCTCCTCCAGCGCTGCTACGCCGCCCTTGGCGTCGTAGCTCGGGTGCCACTGACGCATATACGGCAAATCGTAGATAGCGTCCATCTCCTCCATCGTCAGCGGGAAGATGTTCGGATTCTGTACGATATATTTCTTCTGTCCCTTTTGGACTACGATTTTGCCATAAAACGGGTCCTGCTCCTTGCTCTGCAGCTTAAAGGCTCTGGCAAATTCCTTGCGGTCGTCCTTGATAGCCTTCCAGCCCGGAAGCTCCACATATTCATCATCTGGCAAACTGTCAGACAGATACGCCGTACCGCGGATATAATGCAAATCCTCAGCGCTGGCACCGCCTGCCAGATAGTCGGCAATTTCCATAATCTGCTTTTCGCCCATGCCGTAGACCAAAAGGTCCGCACCGCTAGACTCCAGAATAGAAGGCAGCAGCTTGTTTTCCCAGTAGTCGAAATGCACAAAACGGCGCAGGCTGGCTTCAATACCGCCGATAATTACAGGCATATCGGGCCATAGCTGCTTGACGAGCTGCGCATAAACGGCCGTAGCATGGTCGGGACGCTGTCCCACCGCACCGCCTGCGGTATATTTGTCGACAGAACGCTCATTTTTGGCTGCCGTATAACGGCACAGCATGGAGTCAAGGTTGCCGCCGGAAATAAGCACGCCCAGTCGCGGCTTGCCCAGCTCTGCCATATATTCTGCTTTATCCCAACGCGGCTGGCACAGCATAGCTACCTTGTAGCCCTGCGCCTCCAGCACGCGGCAGATTACTGCCGGACCGAAGGAGGGATGGTCTACATAAGCATCGCCGCTGATAAACAGAAAGTCAAGCTGCTCCCAGCCACGCTCGGCAATTTCTTGAGCGGAAATCGGTAAAAACTGTTTCATTAAAAACTCCTGAACAAATTATTATTTCTTCTTATCGGCCTTCACTTCGCCGGCAGCCTGTGGCTGCTGCGGCTCAGCCGGCTTAACCTCAGCCTGCGGCTTCGGTCCTTCTGCCTTCGGCGCAGGTGCGGCTGCAGCCGGCTGCGGGGCTGCTTCCTCTACTGCGGCAGCAGGTGCGGCCTTGGTTTCAGGCTCGGACTGCGGTGCAGCCTCCTCTGCCTTAGCTGCGGCTGCAGGCTGTGCGGGAGCGTTGCGCAGATAGGTCTTGACGGCCACGCCATGCTCGCCCTTCAGGTCAACAGCCTCGCCGTTCACCTTAATGCGTACAACGCCGATGTTGCCGTATTTGATAATCAGCTTATCCTTAGCCTCAAAATGCTTGCTTTCCTTAGCATGCAGAATGCCGGCAAAAAGCTCCTTGCCGTCGGCACTTGCCTCCAGCCAGCAGTCACCCTCGGCCTCCAGGTCAACGGTAACCTTGTCCAGCACTGCGGGTGCTTTAGCTTCGGGCTTAACCTGCTCAGTCTGCTTAGCCTCATCCTTAGGCATATTTTTAAAATAGTTAATCGTAGCGGGAATAGCAAAATAGCCTGCCGTGAGCACCGCTACCGCTGCTAAGCCTGCCAGACACTGCTTCATTGGCAGCTTCGGCAAGCCCGGCATTTCAAAGCGGCCTGTACCGCTGCCGATATCACGCTTATCCTTCAGCTGTATATTGAGGCGGACCTTTTCCACCTCGCGGATACCCTGGCTGCGTACAGCCTCTGCCGCCATACCGGCAGCACTTGCTTTATATTCATTAACAAGCTCCGGACCGTTCAGTCCCAGATAATTACCGTAGTTACGGATTATTCCCTTCAGGAAAACCTCGCCTGGAGTCTTGTCATATTCGTCATTTTCTACAGCCTGCAGATAACGGCTGCGGATACTGGTAGCCTTTTCGGCATCAGCCAGGGAAATACCCTTGGCCAGTCTTGCTTCTTTCAAAATTGCGCCGACAGTCTTTTCCTTATCATCCATTTCGCCTGCACCTCCGCTTATTCACGGCGCAGGAAGCGTTCCTCTGCTTCCTTACGCGACATTATAACCTCTCGTGGCTTGCTGCCTACGGATTGACCGACAATGCCCAGCTCCTCCATAGTATCTACCAGACGCGCCGCACGCGTATAGCCTATGCGGAAGCGTCGCTGCAGCATAGAGCTTGATGCCTGCCCCATATCCAGCACAAGGCTCAGGGCATCCTCAAAAAGCTCATCCTCTGCAGGCGCATTGGAGCCTGCATCCTCGGCATTATGGCCTTTATTATCACATTCCAGCTCCTGCTCTGTTACTTCTTCGCTGTAATTTACAGGAATGGACTGCTTGATAATGAAATCTACTATTTTATTCAGCTCATCATCGCTGACGAAGGCACCCTGTACACGCACAGGCTTGTTGTAGCCCATGGGGTAAAAGAGCATATCGCCCTTGCCCAGCAGCTTTTCGGCACCGCCCATATCAATAATTGTGCGCGAATCTGTCTGCGAGGATACGGCGAAAGCAATACGTGAAGGAATATTCGCCTTGACGATGCCTGTAATAACATCTACGGACGGACGCTGGGTTGCCAAAATCAGATGGATACCGGCAGCGCGGGCCTTCTGTGCCAGGCGCAGGATAGCATCCTCCACATCAACCTTGGCTACCATCATCAGGTCTGACAACTCGTCGATGATAATTACGATATAGGGCATCTTTTCGTCGGCCTGCGCGTTATAGGTTTTGATGTCACGCACACGGCTGTCGGCAAACGCCTTATAACGGCGCTCCATTTCCGCTACCGCCCAGTGCAGCGCGCTGGCTGCCTTTTTCGGCTCGGTGACAACCGGTGTCAGCAGATGCGGAATACCGTTGTAATTAGACAATTCTACGACCTTAGGGTCGACAAGAATCAGTTTAACCTCGTCCGGTGTAGCACGGTACAAAAGACCGGCGATAATCGTATTGATGCACACCGATTTACCGGAGCCTGTGGAGCCTGCCACCAAAAGATGCGGCATTTTCGCAAGGTCGGCGGAAATAATATCACCGCTGATATCCTTGCCCAGACCGATGCACAGATGCTCCTTGGCATTGCGTACACTGCCTGCCTCCACAACCTCACGGAAGCACACGGGATCGTTCTTCGTGTTCGGCGCTTCGATGCCGATGGCGGATTTGCCGGGAATCGGCGCTTCGATACGCACACCGGGAGCAGCCAGACGCAGGGCAATATCATCCGCAAGGTTCACCACCGAGCTTACCTTCACACCTGCCGCAGGCTCCAGCTCAAAGCGGGTAACAGAAGGTCCGCGCGTTACGGCAACAACTCTGGCACGCACCTTGAAGTCTGCCAAAGTCTGCTCCAGCACCGCACATTGATCCATGATGTCCTTCTGATAGGTGGACGGGTCGCTGGCCTTCGGCGTATCGAGAATCTCCAGCGGGGGCAGCTGATAGCTGCTTGCGGCCTGCGCTTCAGGTTCATATGCTGCGGACTGCTGAGCAGGCGCCGCTGCGGCAATTTTATCTGCACTGTCAAAAATCGTTACGGCCGGCTTCTCCGGTTCAGGCTCAGGCTGCGGCTCCGCCTTGGCAGGCTCAGCAAACGCAGGCGCCTGCTCGCGATAGGTATTGCGGATTACGGAAGCAGGACGCTCCGGCTCCGGCTCGGGTTCGGCAGCCGGCGGCTCCGCATCATCCAGAAAGCGGCTGTCCGGCTCGTAATCATCGTCATAATTGATAATCGGTCTTACAATGACCTCGGGCTTGGACTCCTCCCATTCGGGCAGCTGCACCGGGTCACGCTCTATTTCCTCTTTTAAAGGTGATTTTTCGTAAACACTCTTGTTTTTGGTAAAGCCTAAAATGCTTCTGAAGGCACTTTTCTTCTGCACGCCCTCGTTGAAGGCATCAAATTCGGGGCTGGTATAGTTGCTGATAACATTATCCGCGGGAGCGGCATGCTGTTGAGGCGCGGCACTCTTGCGCTTGAACACGGTCCTGGGCACAATCTCTGGACGCACGCGCTCCTCCCTCACCTTGTCATCAGGGCGCACCAGCGTAATTTCGTCGGAGGTCAGGTAATCCTGCCACAGCTCCCACCATTTGCGCAGCGGCAGCACCAGGCCCAGCAGCCACAGCCAGCCTAAGGCAAGAATAATATAAACAGTCACATCACCGGCAAAGGAACGCAGCAGCTTCAGCAGCAAACCGCCGACTAAACCGCCGCCCTCCGCTATCAGCGAAGGCTCCAGCTCAGAGCCAACAGGCACAAAAACATGATGAGCTGTGCCTGTAAGGCACAGCGTCACCAAAGTAAAAATTAATGTTCTCTTGTTAAAAACACCAAATTGTCCTCTAAGCAGCTGCCAGGACGCAGCAAAGAAAGCCAAAGGCAGCAAAAAGATACCCTTACCCAGCAGATGCTGCTCCACCAGATAAGCATAATGCATTACACCGTCCTCAGCCGTCATAAGAAGAGCGGCTGCAAACAGCAGACCAATAAGCAGGCAGACAACGCCGACAGGGCGCGAGTAGCTTCTATTCTGTTGCTTCCTTCTTCTTTCCTTGCGCAAGATAAGACAACTCCTAAAATCGCAGCTGCCGGCAGTCATCCTTTATCAGCTGACTTCTGACAACCGCTCACCAAAAACTAATCACTAATAACTAATCACTATCCACTAATCACTATCAAATCTCCATGATAATCGGCAGAATCATCGGACGGCGGCGGGTTCTTTCGAACAGGAAGCGTCCCAGAGAATCACGGACAGTGGACTTGATTGCCGACCATTCGGAAACATTGTTTTCCTCGCAGCGATCCAATGCAGCCTGCACCTTATCGCGTGCTTCATCCATCAGGTCCTCGGCCTCGCGCACATAAACAAAGCCGCGGGAAACGATATCCGGACCGGAAACCACATGGCAGGATTCCTTGTCGACGGTTACAACAACAATCATGATACCGTCCTGAGAGAGCTGACGGCGGTCGCGCAGTACGATGTTGCCTACGTCGCCGACACCCAAGCCGTCAACCAGCACCTTGCCTGCAGGTACCTTGCCGTTAATGGTAATGCTGCTCTTGGTCAGCTCGATAACACTGCCGTTTTCACCGATAACAATGTGGTCTGCCGGCATGCCGAGGGATTTAGCCAAGTTAGCATGCTTAACCAGGTGACGGTATTCGCCATGCACAGGCATGAAGAAACGCGGACGCACCAGATTGTGCATCATCTTGATTTCCTCCTGGCTGGCGTGGCCGGAAACGTGGACGCCGTTGCTCTTTTCATAGATAACGTCCGCACCCAGCTTGTACAGATGGTCGATAGTACGGGAAACAAGCTTTTCGTTGCCAGGAATAGGTGTAGCAGAAATAATTACTGTATCACCGGGCATAATATCAACCTTTTTATGGTCATTCATAGCCATACGAGTGAGCGCGCTCATCGGCTCGCCCTGACTGCCGGTGGTGATAATAACAACCTTTTCCGGCGTATAGTTATGAGTTTCGTCAATATCAATCAGCACGCCCTCGGGAACCTTCAGGTAACCCAGCTCCTTGGCGATATTTACAACATTCACCATGCTGCGGCCGATAACTGCTACCTTACGGTCATACTTCACAGCAGTATCAATAACCTGTTGGATACGATGTACGTTAGAGGAGAAGGTTGCTACAATAATACGATGCTTAGCATAGCGGAACTCCTCGTCAAAGGTCTGGCCTACCATTTTTTCGCTGGGAGTGAAGCCCGGGCGCTCGGCGTTGGTGCTGTCTGCCAGCAGGCACAGTACACCGCGGTCGCCGTATTCGGCAAATTTATTGAATTCCATAACCTGTCCGTCAACAGGAGTGTGGTCGATTTTGAAGTCACCGGTGTGGATAATAACACCGATAGGAGTAGTAATCGCGATAGCAACAGCGTCGGGAATGCTGTGGTTTACGCGGATGAAATCGAGCTTAAAGGCACCGGTGTTAATCTTGTCACCGGGTTTTACTACGTGCAGGGTTTCGTTGCCTACACCGTTTTCCTTCAAGCGGCCTTGTAAAATACCCAGAGTAAGTGCGGTACCATAAACTGGACAATCAATTTGTTTCATAACATAGGGCAGCGCACCGATATGGTCCTCGTGACCATGTGTCAGAAAGATACCCTTAATTTTATCTTTATTCTCAACCAAATATGTAATATCGGGAATAACCAAGTCAATGCCGAGCATATCGTCTTCAGGGAACATCAGGCCTGCATCAATCAGGATCATGTCGTCCCCGTAACGGAATACCGTCATATTTTTACCAATTTCGCCCAAACCACCAAGCGGGATAATCTGGACCTTATGTTGAAATTTACCCAAAAAAAATACACCTCCATTTTTTATTTTACATTCTTCCGTACAAATGTAGAAATTGAATTTGATACTGTGTCCGCACACATACTCTCTACTTTATTATACACTAAATATGGGCTATTGACAAATAGTGATACATATTTTTTGTGAAAAGTTTGTTGCCAAACGGATGACTTTTTGGCAGAGGAATAGCGCATGCAAAAAAGGGCTGCGGGCAAGGTGCCCCCTGCTCCCTTGACATTCCCTTCCATTTCAAGTGCACTTAAACTAAGTTCTTCAAAACCGCAAGTAAGCTTATGCATCCGGCTCATTTACCTGCGGACAATTAAATAAGCAGTATATCCTGCAGATGC
>ERZ1027243.1188-NODE-1188-length-12940-cov-4.831510_pt1 | contig 12940 bp, 12 predicted proteins | sample MGYA00519243_ERZ1027243 | MGnify/ENA primary metagenome ERZ1027243 (study PRJEB26926, sample SAMN06164727) | human gut metagenome | biome: ENVO:00009003; feature: ENVO:2100002; material: ENVO:00002003 | host: Homo sapiens | place: USA | collected 2012 ...
TACGATAAGCGCAACGCCGCCTTCGTCAACTACGGCGTGGGCCTTTGCAAGTACACCGGCGCGGGCGGCAAGTCCGGTGCCTCCGACGCCTCTGCCGAGGTCGTGGGCCGCGTGCGTAAGCTGCTCAACGACAACGGCGTGTTCTGGCAGATGGCCGAGCTCGGCAAGACCGACGCGGGCGGCGGCGGCACGGTCGCCAAGTTCATGGCGCAGCGCAACATCGACACGCTCGACGCGGGCGTTCCCGTGCTCTCCATGCACGCGCCTTATGAGACGGTCGCCAAGCTCGACTGCTATATGACCTACAAGACCATGCGTGTGATCTTTGAGCAGAATTGACGAAAAAACGGCAGGGAAACCACCCTGCCGTTGTCATGCTGTTAGGTTAATGTAAAGAATCTGTAACTTTGCTTGTTTCCGCGCTTAGAGCGTGGTACACTGGGTGTTAAGAAATACAGAAAAGGAAGTTTTGCCATGACGAAGCTCTATACCGACACCTCGGCCAATCTGCCGCTCGCGCTGCTGCGCGAGTACGATATCGCGGTCATTCCGTTTTCCTACACGGTCAACGGCGTGGCGGAGGACTACAGCGAGGAGACGGACTTCGACGGCAAGGCCTTCTACGACGCCATGCGCCGGGGCGCCGAGGTCAAGACCTCAATGGTCAACCCCGCAACGGCGGCGGCGTTCTTTGAACGCGCGCTCGCGCAGGGCGACGATGTGCTCTACGTCGGCATGTCCGGCGGCATCAGCGGCACGGCGCAGGCCGCGGTTATCGCCGCGGGCGAGCTGACGGGAAAATACCCCGCGCGGAAGATCGTCACGATCGACACCTACGCTGCCTCCCTTGGCGAGGGGTTACAGGTGCTCGAAGCCGCGCGCATGATCGAAGAGGGAAAGAGCCTCGATGAGATCAAAGCGCATCTCCTTTCGAGAAGACCGCACATGTGCCAGTTTTTCACGGTCGACGACCTTGCGTACTTAAAGCGCGGCGGCCGCATTTCGAGCGCGACGGCACTGATCGGCACGGTGCTGAGCATCAAGCCGATTTTGCGCGGTGACGAGACGGGGCACATCGTCTCCTGCGGCAAGGTGCGCGGCATGAAGCGCGCCTATCAGGAGCTTGCGAATTATTACGACGGCCGCGCGCTCGACAAGAGCGAGATGCTCGGCATCGCCCACGCGGACAATGAAGAGGGCGCGCAGGCGCTCATCGCGCTGCTGCGGGACAAGGGCTTCACCGGCGAATGCCTGAACGTGGTCTACGAGCCTGTCACCGGCGCCCACGTCGGCCCGGGAACGGTGGCGCTGTTCTTCTACGGAAAAGAAAAGTGAACATAAGGAGCGCCCGAAGGGAAACCTTCGGGCGCTTTTTCTATGGTAGACTTTGCGCAAAAGACCTGATATGATGACGAAAGAGAGATTTTGAGAGAAAAATGGGAGGGTTTTATGAAAAAATCGTGGCTCATCAGAGCGCTGCTGCTCACCGCGTATTGCGTACCGTTTGCATTTTTCTCTGTGAAGGGTGATATTACTTCGGGGACGATGGTGTATTACGGTGTGATGATCGTCAGCTTTGTGATTTTGTACCGCTGCGCGCTGAAAACAAACAACGTTCCGATCATTTTTATCGGGAATATACTGAGCTTTATTTCTTCTTATTTGACGGCAAAGCTGTCGCAGTTAGACCCGATGGGATGGTACTGTAAGCCGTTTACATCCCACTCTCTGATCGTCGCGATATCGGTCGCGTCCTTCATCATCCATGCGATCATCGTATGGAGAAGAGGCAGAAAGCAGAGGAACGCACAGGGGTGTGACAGAACATGAAGAAACACAAAAAAGCGATGATCGCACTGCTGATCGTAGCCCTGTTCGGTATGATATTGGCCTGCATTTCTTCCCATCCTTTTGTTTCACGCAGGTGCGAGGTGCCGGAGGAGTATGTCGCTGAGATCCGCGCGCAGTCGGTGGGAGTTTACTCAAAGAAAGTGCCCTTGCTGCCGATTTACATTTCCATCGAGCAGTTTTCAGCGGGACGGGCCTATTATACGGTTCACTATTTCCCGTTTGGAACGCTTGGCATGTCCTATAGTTTGACCGATGGATTTTGCCAGGAAAATCCGCTGACGGGCCTGCAATAAGATGAATCGGCAGAACCGGCTGTTTTTCCACTGGATTTTTGCGCACGCTTCTGTTATGATAAACGCCAAAGAAACGCCATGGATCGGCATTTTATCAGACCGTCAGCAAAGGAGAAACGAATATGGAAACGATACAGGCCATCAGAAGCAGAAGAAGCATCCGTAAGTACCAGCCAAAATCCGTTCCGCACGAGGTCATCGAGCAGATCGTCGCGGACGCGGCCTACGCCCCCTCGTGGAAGAATACGCAGATCGCGCGCTATGTGCTCGTCGAGGACCGCACGACGATCGACAAAATGGCGGAGGAGATGGTGCTTGATTTCAAGCTGAACGAGAAGACGCTCAAAAACTGCCCCGCCGTTATGGTGCTTACCTATGTGACCGGCCGCTCGGGCTACGAGCGCGACGGCTCGTTCTCGACGCCGAAGGAGGCGGGCTTTGAGATGTTCGACGCCGGCATCGCCGCGCAGACATTTTGTCTTGCCGCGTGGGAGCGCGGCGTCGGCACGGTCATCACGGGCTACTTCGACGAAGAGAAGATCACGAGACTTTTGAACCTGCCGGAGAATCAGAAGGTCGGCTGTGTTATCGGTCTTGGCTATCCCGATGAGGAGCCCGCCGCGCCGAAGCGCAAGAGCGTGGAAGATTTGCTGACGTACAAATAAAAAGCTGCAAGCGCCCGAGGAAAACGCCCTCGGGCGCTTTTTCGCTGGATTCGGACAATGCTTTCTGGTAAAATAAGCAGTATAAAAATATAGAAAAATGAGAGATATGGAGGCCATAAGATGAAAAAATACAGCTTATCGGTTATTTGCGTAGTGCTTTTTGCCCTGCTGGCTGGATGCGGCAACAAGGAAACGTCAAACATAACGGTCGATTATGGCGATTCGGCTGTCTACACAGAACAGGATATGGATGATGCGATAAAGGTGATCGAAGAGATGATCGGTTCGTGGGAAGGCTGCGAATTACATAGCATTTCATATTCGTCAGATGACGTCTGCACGGATGAAAAGAACCTTTCGTGGATGAATGATTTGGAAAAGGCAAATGACAACGATCTGGCTTTTACACAATGCATCATGTTCGACAGCAGCTTTCGCTCTCCGAAAGAGGGCGGCGGAGCTTGGGAGCCGGACACGGAATACACATGGTCCTGGTGGTTGGCTCGCAGCGATGGCGGGGAATGGAAACTGATGACTTGGGGATATTAAAGTGCTTCCCGGTTTGAGGCTCGTATTTCCGACGGCACAAAGGGTATGCTTTTCGCGCTTTCTGCAAATCCTACCGGAAATGACTTTCGGGAGGACTTTGCCATGAGAAGCGAAACGAAACCCTCGCAGGACGAGGAGAAAAACGGGCAGGAGCCGCTGCTGCCGCCCATTCAGCCGGTCATCGACTTCGGCTCGGTCGTCATCAAAAATAGCCGCGCGGCCATCCACTGCCTGACGATCGCCGGACAGATCGAGGGCCACATGCAGCTGCCGAATACGCAGAAGGCGACGAAATACGAGCATGTGCTGCCGCTGCTGGCGTATTTAGAGGAGAGCGACGACATCGACGGCGTTTTGTTCCTGCTCAACGCCGTCGGCGGCGATGTGGAGGCGGGGCTTGCCATCGCCGAGCTCATCTCAGGGATGAAAAAGCCGACGGTCTCGCTCGTGCTCGGCGGGGGACACTCCATCGGCGTGCCGCTTGCTGTCGCGCCTATGGTGACGATGATCGCGCCGTCGGCGTCGATGACCATCCATCCCGTGCGCACGAGCGGCACGATCATCGCCGCGCCCCAGACGTACCAGTATTTTGAGCGCTTGCAGGAGCGCATTGTGCGCTTTGTGACGAAAAACTCACGCATCGGGCGCGACGAGTTTTTGTGCCTGATGATGGACACGCAGGACCTCGCCTCTGACGTCGGCAGCGTGCTCTACGGGGAAGAAGCAGTGGCCTGCGGCCTCATCCAGCGCATCGGCAGCCTCTCCGACGCGCTCGAAGCGCTGTATGTGCTCATTGACGAAAAGAAGAAGTAAAAAGCCTCGCAGAGTTTCGTGCCGCGCACGGCACGAAGCGCAGCGAAACTTTCTCAAAAAAGCTGCCTTGGCAGCTTTTTTGAAGACAAAGAAAGACGCCTTCGGGCGTCTTTTTGCGCTTTGTTCATCGAATCCACTTGAAAAGACGGCGGAAAAATGGTATATAGTATTAGTCAAAATGTGTCATTATACCCTTATCGTGGGGGATGACGCCTTTTTCCAAGGAGGATATCGCTCGTGTACTTAAAGGCATTGGAGATCCAAGGGTTCAAGAGCTTCCCGGACAAGACGGTGCTCAACTTCGGTGAGGACATCACCGCCATCGTCGGGCCGAACGGAAGCGGCAAATCGAATATTTCGGACGCCATTCGCTGGGTCATGGGCGAGCAGTCGAGCAAGTCGCTGCGCGGCGCGAAGATGGAGGACGTCATCTTCGGCGGCACGGAAACGCGCAATCAGATGGGGTTTGCGCAGGTGACGCTCGTGCTCGACAACACCGAGCACATCTTCCCCAGCATGGAGGAGACCGAGGTCGCCGTCACGCGCCGGTACTACCGCAGCGGCGAATCGGAATACTATATCAACAAGCAGTCCGTCCGACTTCGTGACGTAAATGAGCTCTTCATGGACACCGGCATGGGCCGCGAGGGCTATTCCATCATCGGTCAGGGCCGCATCGACGAAATACTCTCGCAGAAGAGCGGCGACCGCCGCGAGATCTTTGAAGAGGCGGCGGGCATTTCACGCTTCCGCTACCGCAAGGAGGAGACGGAACGTAAATTGGAGCGCACGGAAGAAAACTTAGTGCGCATCAACGACAAGATCGCCGAGCTGGAATTGCAGGTCGAACCCCTGCGTGCGCAGGCAGAGACGGCGAAGCAGTATCTTATCTACCGCGACGAACTGCGCCTTTTGGAAATTTCCGTGTGGCTTGAAAATCTGGAAACGCTCAAGACGAACGCCATCAAGCTCGACACCGACCTGTCGCTCGCGCGCGAGGAACTCAAAAGGGCGAACGCGGACTTAGAGGCGCTGTACGCTGCGTCCGAGCAGTTTTCCGCGCGCATTCATGAGAATGACATCGCGCAGGAGGAAAAGCGCGCGCAGCTTTCCGAGCTCGACGCGCAGGTCAAAGAGCAGGAATCTGCCGTCGCGGTGCTGCAAACGGGCATCGCGCACAACGAAGAGAACATCGCACGCGTGGAGGAGGAACTCAGAAGCCAGTCTGACCGCGTGGGATCGATGGATGCGCAGATTGCGCAGCAGCGCGCGCGTATCGAAGAGCTGGAGAGAAGCAAAAACGAAGTCGAAACGGCGCTCTCCGAGCTTTTGAAGCAGGCGGAGGAACTGTCGAAAAACGCGGGCGAGGCCGCAAGCGAGGCCGAGACCCTGCGCGCTCGCGAAGCGCTCGCCCTGTCCGCCGCGGCGGACAGCCGCGCCGAGGTCGCGGCCCTGCGCTCGACGCTTTCGGAAATGGACGAGCGCGAGAGCGCCATCGCCGCCGAGCAGGAGAGCGGGGAAACCCAGCTTTCCGACACGCGCAAAAGCGCTGCGGAGAACCGCAGGGCGCTCGAGACCGCGCAGGAGGAGGCCGACGCCATCCGCAACATCATCGCCGGCCACACGATGAAGATGCAGGGGCGCGTCGAGCGCGAGAAGGAGACGGGCGAGCAGCACGTTTCCCTCACGATGGAGATGAACAACTTAGACTCCCGCATCCGATTACTCAGCGAGATGGAAAAGGAGTACGAGGGCTTCAACAAGGCGGTGCGCACGGTCATGCAGGCGTCGGAGCGCAAGGCGCTGCGCGGCGTGCGCGGGCCGGTCGCCAACCTGATGAAGGTCGGCAAAAAATACGCCGTCGCGATCGAGATCGCGCTCGGCGCGGGCTTGCAGAACATCGTCGTCGAGCGCGAGGAGGACGCGAAGAGCGCCATCCAACTCTTAAAGCAGCGCGACGGCGGACGCGCGACGTTCCTGCCGCTCTCGTCGATCCGCGGCGAGGCGTTGCGCGATGCGCGCGTGCAGAACGAGTACGGCTACGTCGGCCTTGCGAGCGAGCTGGTGGAATACGACCGCGAATACGACGGCATTTTCAAGAATCTGCTCGGCCGCACGGTCGTGGTCGAGGACCTTGACTGCGGCATCACGATCTCGCGCCGGTTTTCGAACGCGTTCCGCATTGTGACGCTCGACGGCCAGGTTTTGAACCGCGGCGGCTCGATGACGGGCGGCTCGATCTCTCGCAGCGCAGGCATTCTGAGCCGCGCAGGCGAGCTGCGCGAGCTGACGGCGCGGCGCGGCAGCCTTGCCGAAAAGCTCGACCTTGCCGCCAAGGCCGCCGAGGACGCCAAGCGCGAGCTTGCCAAAGCGCGCTACGAGCTGGAGGTCGCACAGGGCCAGCAGCGCGCGGTGGAGGACGCCGTGCTCAAATTGCAGGGCGATAAAAATCATTATGACTTATTGCTCTCGTCGCTGCGCGAGCGGCTCGAGAGTTTGGATACCGAGCGCGAGACCATCGCGCGCCGCCGCGGCGAAGTGAAGCGCACGGCGGAGGAAAAGGAAGCGCTCGCGCTTTCGCAGGAGAAGGAAGCGGGCGAGCTGCGCGCGCAGGCGGAAAAGAGCCTTTCCGGCCAGAGCGAGCTGCTGCGTTCGACCTCGCGCCTCGGCGACGAGATCGCCGAGAAAAAGAGCGTACTCGCAGGCTATGCCGCCGAGCGCGAGACGACGGAAAAGTCGCTCGCGAGCTTGGAGGGCCTGCGTGCCCAGATGCAGGGCGACGAGCAGAGCAGAAAAGCGCTCATCGAGCAGTACAGGGCCGCGAGCGAGCAGTCGCAGCGCGAGATCGGCACACATGAGACTGAGATCGCCGCGCTGAGCGGCAAAATGACGGAAAAGCGCGCCGAGCTCGAAGCGCTTTCCAAAGCGAAACTCGCGCTCGAAGCCGAGCGCAGCCAGAGCGACCGCCGCGGCCGCGAGCTCAACGAAAACGTGCTCAATGTTGAGCGCAGCGTCAGCAAGCTTGAACAGAAGCGCGCGACGAGCGCGATGGAGGAGCAGCAAATTCTCGACAAGCTGTGGGAAAACTACGAGCTGTCGCACTCCGCCGCGCAGGAGCAGCGCATCGAGCTCGAGAGCGTCGCCAAGGCGAGCCGCCGCATCGGCGAGCTCAAGCGCGCTATCAGCGGTCTTGGCGCGGTCAACGTCGGCGCGATCGAGGAATTCGAGCGCGTGAATACGCGCTACACTTACCTCACGACCCAGCGCGACGATGTGGAAAAGGCGAAGGGTGAGCTTGTCGGCGTGATCGACAGCATCACAAGCGAGATGACCGTCATCTTTAAAGAACAGTTCGCGCTGATCCGCGAGAGCTTCCAGGAGACGTTTTTGGAGCTGTTCGGCGGCGGCAAGGCCACGCTCGAGCTCGAGGATGAGAACGACGTGCTCTCCTGCGGCATCGAGATCAAGGTCCAGCCGCCGGGCAAGGCGCTCAAGACGATCACGCTGCTCTCGGGCGGCGAAAAGGCGTTCGTCGCCATCGCGCTGTACTTCGCCATCCTGAAGGTTCATCCGACGCCGTTCTGCGTCATGGATGAGATCGAGGCGGCGCTCGACGAGCCGAACGTGGTGCGCGTGGCCAATTACATGCGCCGCATCACGCAGAAAACGCAGTTTATCGTCATCACGCACCGCCGCGGCACGATGGAGGCAGCGGACGTCCTTTACGGCGTCACGATGCAGGAGCGCGGCGTGAGCAAGGTGCTGACGATCAATATGAACGACATGGCGAAGGAACTCAACATTAAGGAATAAAGCGCGAGGAGAAACAAATGGGTATTTTTGCAAAGATCAAAAAGGCATGGTTCGACACCATCGTGTGGGAGACCATTGACGACGAATTCTATGACGAGCTTGAGGACAGCCTCATTATGGCCGATCTCGGCGCAACGGTCGCGCACGACGCGGTGAAAAAGCTGCGCGACGTCGTGTACCAGAAGAGCATCCAGCGCGGCGACGATGTGAAGCAGGCGCTGCGCGATATTTTGATCGAAAAGCTGAACGTGGGCGACACCGCGCTTGACCTGTCGACCAAGCCGAGCGTCGTGCTGGTCATCGGCGTGAACGGCGTGGGCAAGACCACGTCCATCGGCAAGATCGCCCACCGTCTGAAGGGCGAGGGCAAGCGCGTACTGCTGTGCGCGGCGGACACGTTCCGCGCGGCGGCGGCGGATCAGCTTGAAATTTGGGCAAACCGCGCCGAGTGCGAGATCGTCCGCTCGGTCGAGGGCGCGGACCCCGGCGCGGTGCTGTTCGACTCGCTCGCCGCGGCGAAGGCGAGAGGTGTCGACGTCGTTCTCTGCGACACGGCGGGCAGACTTCACAACAAGGTGAACCTGATGAACGAGCTCTCGAAGCTCCGCAAGATCATCGACCGAGAGCTGCCCGACGCCGCGAAGGAGACGCTTTTGGTGCTCGACGCGACGACGGGGCAGAACGGATTGCAGCAGGCTAAGGTCTTCCGCGAGACGGCGGGTCTGACGGGCATTATCCTGACGAAGCTCGACGGCACGGCCAAAGGCGGCATCTGCGTCGCCATCGCGCAGGAGCTGGGCGTGCCGGTGAAGTACGTCGGCCTCGGCGAGGGCATCGACGATCTCCAGCCGTTCAATGCAGAGGAATACGTCAAGGCGCTCATCTGATGGGAAAATCATAAACCTGCGAGACAATAAGGAGACGAATATGGAAATCACTTCTGTTTGCCCCTATTGCGGAAAGGAAATGCGAGATGGAGCCATCCCTGTCTTGCGTGATATTCACTGGTGTCCAAGAGGTGAGGACGGCATGCTCAAAGACGGATTTGGCGACGAGAAGGAACAGGTCTGGCTTGGCAGAGCGGGGCTGTTAGGAGATTATTACACGCCCGCCCGTTACTGTGAGAGCTGCAAGGTGGTCATCGTGCCCGTGCCGGAGATCGAGTGGCCGCTCGATAAGCTCGACAAAAAGTTCACGGCATGGCAGGAAAAGATGAGCGCGCAGCGCGAAGAGCGCAAGGCGCAGCGCGAGGAAGAAAAGCGGGAAGAAAAAAGCAGAAAAAGACGGGAAAAAGACCCGTGGGAGGTTTGACGATGAAATTTGTTTTGGCAACGCAGAACCCCAAGAAATTGAAGGAAATGAGCGCCATTCTTGGCGAGCTCGGCGTGGAGGTCGTGTCGGAAGCCGACCTCGGCGTAAAGATCGAGGTGGAGGAAACGGGCGAGACCTTTGCCGAGAATTCGCTTCTCAAGGCCAAGGCCGTCATGGAGGCAACGAAGCTCCCCGCCATCGCGGACGATTCCGGCCTCTGCGTGAACGCCCTCAACGGCGGCCCCGGCGTTTACAGCGCGCGCTTCGGCGGCGAGGGGCTGGATGATATCGGCCGCTACCGTCTTCTTTTGCAGATGCTGCACGGTCAGGCCGACCGCCGCGCCCACTTCCACACGACGATCACCTGCGCGTTCCCGAATGGGGACGTCTTGCAGGACGACGGCGAGGTCGAGGGCACGATCGCGTTCGCGCCGATGGGCGAAAACGGCTTCGGCTACGATCCCGTGTTCTTCGTGCCTGACAAGCGAAAGACCTTTGCACAGCTTTCGGCAGAAGAAAAGGCGGAGATTTCGCACCGCGGCAAGGCACTGCGGGCATTCAAGGAAACGCTCAGGAATTATCTTGCGGAACATCAATAAAAAGGATAAGGAAATACTATGGAATTAAGCAGCAAACAGCGCGCGTATCTGCGCAGCCTTTCCAATGACCTCGACGTGATCGTCCACATCGGCAAGGACGGCATCGGCGACAACCTCGTCAAGCAGGCGAACGACGCGCTGGAGGCGCGTGAGCTCATCAAGTGCCGCGTGCTCGAAAACAGCATGCTCACCGCGCGCGAGGCGTGCGACGAGCTGAGCGCCTTGACGCGCAGCGAGCAGGTGCAGGTCATCGGCACGAAATTCGTGCTCTACCGCCCCTCGCACAAAAAGGACAAGAAGGACAAGATCGTGCTGCCCAAGGCAGCGAAGAAGACCGTGTAAAAGAGAAAAAGAGGTCGAACAAACTTGAAGATCGGAATTTACGGCGGCAGCTTCAACCCGCCGCATTTGGGTCATATGGCCGCGGCCGAGAGCGCGGCAAAATATCTGGGGCTCGACGAGCTCCTGCTCATCCCCGCCGGCATCCCGCCGCACAAGATGCTCTCCGCCGACGCGGCAGGGGCGGACGACCGTCTTGCGATGACGCGCCTGATGGGCGAGCAGATCGCGCTCGACACGGGCGTGAAGGTCACGGTCTCCGACATGGAGATCGCGCGCGGCGGCAAGAGCTACACCGCGGACACGCTGCGCATCCTGCATGAGGAGCATCCCGACGATGAGCTGTGGCTTCTGATGGGGACGGACATGTTCTTGACGTTCCAGTACTGGTACAAGCCGGACGAGATCGTGCGGTATGCGGGCCTGTGCGCCTTTGGCCGCACGGAAAAGGACGGCGAGGAGCTTTTCGCCCCGCAGCGCAAGTACCTCGGGCAGCGCTTTCCGGGCAGCCGCATCGTGACGATGACGCTGCCGAACCTTGTCGACGTCTCGTCGACGGAGCTGCGCGCACGCATCCCGAAGAGGGAGACGGATGGGCTTCTGGCCCCCGCAGTGCTGGGATATATTTACCGCAAGCATCTTTATGGAACAAATCTCGATTTAAAACGTCTAACCTTAAAGGACCTGAGACCCATCGCGCTCTCCTACCTCAAGGCCAAGCGCATCCCGCACGTGCTCGGCACCGAGCAGACGGCCAAGGCGCTCGCGGAAAAGTACGGCGCAGACGTCGAAAAGGCGCGCTTTGCCGCGCTTCTGCATGACTCGACCAAGCGTCTTTCGATGGAAGAGCAGCTCGCGATGTGCGAGCACTACCACATCGAACTCGACGAGCTGGAGAAAAAGGCGCTCAAGCTGCTGCACGCCAAGACCGGCGCGGCGCTCGCGCGCGACGTGTTCGGCGCGGATGACGAGATTTACAACGCGATCCTGTGGCACACGACGGGCAAGGCAAATATGACGTTACTTGAAAAGGTCATCTACCTTGCCGATTACATCGAGCCGAACCGCGACTTCGACGGCGTGGAGGACCTCCGCAAGGTCGTGTGGGAGGATCTGGACAAGGGCCTTGAAATGGGCCTTGCCATGACCGTGGAGGAAATGGAGCAGATGGGCAACCCTGTTCACCACAATACGCTGCAAGCGCTGGAATATCTGAGAGGACATACCCATGAGTGATCAAAGAAAGCTTTACGAGAGAGACAGGGAAGACCCCTATTACGAGGGGCGGCACACGCACCGGAAAGAGGGCTTTTTCGAGCGCAACTGCGACGAGGCCTGGGAGCAGGTCAAGGAGACCTTTTCCCACCCAGGGAGGCTCTTTGCCAAGGTGCTGCTCATCGCGCTGCTGTGCGGTGTGGTCGCCGGCGGCAGCTATCTGCTGAAAATCCGCGCGCCGGAGCTGCCGAGCAAGGACACTGACAGCAAGAATAACAATAGTGAGCAGATCGACGATATCGACTATGGCGACGGCGTGCGCCCGAAGGCGGGCGGCGAGCGAAAGAGCAAGGATTTCTACACCGTGCTCATTCTCGGCCGCGACACGGGCGGCGGCGGCAACACCGACACGATGCTGCTCGCGAGCTATGACGTGACGAACCAGAAGGCGACCGTCATGTCCATCCCGCGCGACACGATGGTCAACGTCCCGTGGGATATCAAGCGTATCAACTCCGTCTACAACTACTACGGCGGGGGCGATAAGGGCATCAAGGCGCTCTATAAGGAGATCTCCCAGCTCGTCGGCTTCGAGCCGGACTATCAGGTGGTCGTGGAGTGGGAGGCCGTCGGCGCGATTGTGGAGGCCATCGGCGGCGTGTACTTCGACGTGCCCTACAACATGGACTACCATGACCAATATCAGGATCTTGTCATCGAGCAGGAAAAGGGCTACCGCAAGCTCAACGGCGACGACGCCATGCAGGTCATCCGCTGGCGCAAGAACGACTCCAACAGCCCCTACGGAAACCCGCAGATCGGCGACAGCGGGCGTATGCAGATCCAGCAGGATTTCCTCAAGGCAGTCATCAAGCAGCTTCTGCAGCTCGAGAACGTGCCCAACCTCGGTAAGCTCGCCGAGGTGTTCCGGGAGAATGTGGAGACCGACCTCTCCTTTGAAAACATCCTCTGGTTCGGCAAGCGGGCCTTCTCCGGCGGTCTGAGCATGGACGATGTGAACTTCATGACTATGCCGTACAAGGGCGCTGCGGCATACAGCCGGGTATACAGCAAGCAGCTTGGCAAGGACTTCTATCTGGAATATGTGGTGCCCATTCCCGGCAAGCTGCTGGACATTGTGAATAACCAGCTCAGCCCCTTCAAGGAGGTTTTCACCCTGTCGGATCTGGACATCATGTCCGTCAATAAGGACGGCTCCGTCAGCTCCACCACCGGCCATGTGGAGGACAGCCGGGCGGCCCAGCCCCACGGCGGCCGTCCCGCCGCCACACCCAGCACCGAGCCTGACCCGGAGGATCCCGGCACGGAGCCGGACCCCGGGACCACGGACCCCGGTACGGAGCCCGATCCTGGCACCACCGATCCCGGTACGGAGCCGGACCCCGGCACAGACCCCGGTACCACCGATCCCGGCACAGAACCGGACCCCGGCACCGACCCCGGTACCACCGATCCCGGCACAGAACCGGAC
>ERZ1027243.1192-NODE-1192-length-12903-cov-7.264788_pt1 | contig 12903 bp, 10 predicted proteins | sample MGYA00519243_ERZ1027243 | MGnify/ENA primary metagenome ERZ1027243 (study PRJEB26926, sample SAMN06164727) | human gut metagenome | biome: ENVO:00009003; feature: ENVO:2100002; material: ENVO:00002003 | host: Homo sapiens | place: USA | collected 2012 ...
AATATAAAACTATGAAGTTCATCGTTTCAAGTACTGGATTATTCAGTCATTTACAAGCTATTAGCCGAGTAATCAACTCCAAAAATTCGTTACCTATTCTTGATTGTTTCTTAATGGAACTGACTGACGGAACGTTGTCGCTCACTGCCTCTGACAGCGAAACGACCCTGTCCACTTCTTTGGAAGTAAATGAAAGTGACGGTGACGGACGCTTTGCCGTTTCTTCAAAAACCATACTCGAAGCCCTGAAAGAAATACCCGAACAACCACTGACTTTCCTGGTAAATACAGAGAATCTGGAAATCACCGTACAATATCAGAATGGTAAATACAGCCTGATGGGACAAAATGCCGACGAATATCCGCAGGCTCCCGCATTAGGCGCAAATGCGGTACACGTAACAATGGGCGCTCCGGTGATGCTGGCAGGTATCAACCGTTCTTTGTTCGCTACTGCCGATGACGAGTTACGTCCGGTAATGAATGGTATTTATTTTGATATCACTACCGAAGACATCACTTTCGTAGCCTCAGACGGGCACAAATTAGTACGCAATAAAACATTTGTGGCACACGGCGATGAAAAAGCCGCTTTCATTCTGCCCAAGAAACCGGCAACCCTGCTGAAGAACCTGTTGCCGAAAGAACAAGGAGATGTGCAAATTGATTTTGACGACCGTAACGCTACGTTTACATTAGAAAACTACAGCATGATATGCCGTCTTATCGAAGGACGCTATCCCAATTATAATTCAGTAATTCCGCAGGATAATCCGCACAAGGCCACCATTGACCGCATGATGCTGATCAGTGCGCTCCGCCGTGTATCTGTATTCTCATCACAAGCAAGCAGTTTGATAAAACTCCGCCTCAGTGAAAATCAGATCCAGATCTCCGCACAAGACATAGATTTCTCCACCTCAGCAGAAGAAACACTGACTTGCCAATATACAGGAAGCCCCATGAGCATCGGCTTTAAATCAACATTCCTGATCGATATTTTAAACAATATCTCGGCACAGGAAATACTTTTCGAACTGGCTGATCCTTCACGTGCGGGTGTTATTGTTCCTGTAGAACAGGAAGAAAAAGAAGACCTGCTGATGCTGCTGATGCCTATGATGCTGAACGACTAAAAACGACACGCCACCATGTGGCGGAAAAACAATATATAATACAAGCTGAAAATGAAATTGAACTTGAAGAATCCTATTGTTTTTTTCGATTTGGAAACAACGGGAACAAATATAAACACAGACAGAATAGTGGAAATATGCTATCTGAAGGTGTACCCAAACGGCAACGAAGAAACGAAGACCATGCGTATCAATCCGGAAATGCATATTCCCGAACAATCTTCTGCCATCCACGGTATTTATGACGCAGATGTGGCGGACTGCCCTACTTTCAAGGAAGTGGCAAAAGAGATAGCCCGGGACATTGAGGGATGTGACCTTGCCGGTTTCAATTCCAATCGTTTTGACATTCCGGTTTTGGCCGAGGAGTTCCTGCGCGCAGGAGTAGACATTGACATGATGAAACGAAAATTCATTGACGTGCAGGTGATTTATCACAAACTGGAACAGCGCACCCTGTCTGCCGCCTATAAATTCTATTGCGGAAAGAATCTGGAAGATGCCCATACAGCCGAAGCCGACACACGTGCCACATACGAAGTACTGAAATCCCAATTGGACCGCTATCCGGAAGAATTGCAAAACGATATGGCATTTCTAGCCGAATATTCAAGTTTCAACAAGAACGTAGATTTCGCCGGACGCATTGTTTATGATGACAAAGGCGTGGAAGTCTTTAATTTTGGGAAATACAAAGGAATGTCGGTCAGCGAAGTATTACAAAAAGATCCGGGCTACTACAGCTGGATACTGAACGGTGACTTTACGCTGAACACGAAAAACGTACTGACAAAAATCAGACTACGTGAATCGGGAATGATGAAATGAGTATGAAAGGAAAAAAAATCGTACTAGGTATAACCGGAAGTATAGCCGCCTATAAAGCGGCTATACTCATTCGCGGACTTATTAAGAAGGGAGCGGAAGTACAAGTCGTGATTACCCCCGCAGGCAAAGAATTCATCACACCTATCACTTTGTCTGCATTAACAAGCAAACCTGTTATCAGCGAGTTTTTTGCCCAGCGTGACGGGACATGGAACAGCCACGTTGATTTGGGACTATGGGCGGATGCCATGATTATCGCTCCGGCTACCGCATCCACTATTGGTAAAATGGCCAACGGAATAGCGGACAATATGCTGATCACGACTTATCTGTCAATGAAAGCTCCCGTATTCGTAGCTCCGGCAATGGATCTGGATATGTTCGCACACCCTTCCACCCGGAAGAATCTGGACACGCTCCGTTCTTACGGAAATCATATTATAGAACCGGCAGAAGGGGAACTGGCAAGCCATCTGGTAGGAAAAGGCAGAATGGAAGAACCGGAAAAAATAGTGGAAATTCTGGAAGCTTTCTTTGCCAAACAACAAGACATGGCCGGAAAGAAAGTAGTCATTACCGCCGGTCCAACCTACGAGAAAATAGATCCGGTACGCTTTATCGGCAATTATTCTTCAGGAAAAATGGGATTCGCACTTGCCGAGGAATGCGCTTCACGTGGAGCGGAAGTATCGCTAATCAGCGGACCGGTAACGATTCAGGCCCATCACCCTAACATCCGCCGCATAGATGTGGAAAGTGCCGGAGAAATGTACGAAGCCGCCATCCGCGAGTTTCCTACAGCTTCGGCCGGCATCCTGTGTGCGGCAGTGGCCGACTTTACCCCGGAAACCGTAGCCGGTCATAAAATCAAAAGAGAGAAAGATAATTTAACACTGCAACTGAAACCCACACAAGACATTGCCGCCGCACTGGGAAACCGGAAAAAAGACGGACAGACATTAGTGGGATTTGCCTTGGAAACAAATGATGAAACAAAAAATGCACAAAGAAAACTGGAACGTAAGAACCTTGATTTCATTGTACTGAACTCATTGAACGACCAAGGAGCCGGGTTTCGTTGTGACACCAACAAAATAACGATTATAGACCGTCAGGGAGCAACTCCTTATCCGCTGAAAAGCAAACAGGAAGTAGCAAGGGATATTATTGACAGACTGGTAAATAATAAATAATTTCTTAATTTGCCACGTTGCCAATGTGCTAATGCGCTAATTACCATGCGGAATACAACAGCGCAGCAAATTAGCAAATTGACAAATCAGCAAATTATTAAAAAGGAGCAAGAATATGCTGCAATCTATCTATATACAGAATTATGCATTGATTGATACATTGGATATCAGTTTCACCCCCGGCTTCTCTGTCATCACCGGAGAGACCGGCGCCGGTAAATCGATTATTCTAGGCGCTATCGGCTTGTTACTGGGACAACGGGCCGATATCAAAGCGATCAAGAAAGGCGCCAATAAATGTATTGTAGAAGCACGTTTCAACATCTCCGCCTATCAGATGGAGCCTTTCTTTACCCAAAGAGATTTGGAATATGATCCGGATGAATGTATTATCCGCCGCGAGTTATATGCATCAGGTAAAAGCCGCGCATTCATAAACGATACTCCGGCCTCATTGGCGCAGATGAAGGAACTGGGCGAGAAACTGATAGATGTACATAGCCAGCATCAAAACCTGTTGCTCAACAGTGAGGGATTCCAATTGAATGTATTGGATATCCTGGCACAAGATGACAACGAACTTTCAGCATACAAGGATATTTATACCGAGTACAGAAACGTATGCAAACAGCTGGCCGACTTCATAACGCAAGCCGAGCAAAGCCGGAAGGATGAAGATTACATCCGGTTCCAACTGGAACAGCTGGATGATGCAAACCTTCAGGAAGGAGAACAAACCGAACTGGAACAGGAAGCCGAAACCTTGAATCATGCCGAAGAGATAAAAGCGGGTTTGTACAAAGTGGACCAAATAATGGCTTCGGAAGATGCCAGCCTGTTATCCGCTACCAAAGAATGTATGCAAACCCTGCATAACATAGCGAGAGTGTACACACGTGCCCAGGAATGGATAGGGCGTTTAGACAGTTGTTACATAGAACTGAAAGATCTGTCGCATGAAATAGCAGGCGCACAGGAGGAAGTGGAGTTCAACCCCACCCGTCTGGATTATGTAAATGAACGCCTGAACTTAATCTACTCTTTGCAACAGAAGCATCACGTACAAACAATAGAGGAATTGATAGCCGTGCAAACCGACTATCATGAGAAGCTGAACGCCATCACTTCTTTTGATGACCGTATAGCAGAACTTACCGCCCAAAAAGAAACGCTATATGACAAAGTGATAAAGCAAGCTGCTGTGTTGACAAAACTCCGTTCCCAATCGGGCAAGCACATTGAAAGACAGATGCAAAGCCTGCTGGTTCCTCTCGGTATGCCCAATGTGCGCTTTGTGGTGGAACTGAATCCGCGCAAGGAACCGGACAGTAAAGGGATGGACAGTGTGACATTCCTGTTTTCGGCCAACAAGAATGGAACATTACAAAATGTAGCTTCCGTAGCATCGGGTGGTGAGATTGCCCGTGTCATGCTTTCGCTGAAAGCCATGATAGCCGGAGCTGTGAAACTGCCTACTATCATCTTTGATGAAATAGACACCGGAGTTTCCGGTTCCATCGCCGAGAAAATGGCGCTCATCATGCAGGAGATGGGAAAACAAAACCGTCAGGTCATCAGCATCACCCACCTGCCCCAGATTGCAGCACGCGGCATCACTCATTATAAAGTATATAAGGAAGATACGGAAACAGGCACCAACAGCCACATCCGCCGCCTGACTGATGAAGAAAGAGTAAAAGAAATTGCCAATATGCTAAGTGGGGCTACCTTGACAGAGGCAGCCCTGAACAATGCAAAGGCGCTGATAAGTGGCTAGTGCCAATTACCACTAACCACCTGTCACCAACCATTAACCACTTATTAAATATGTTAGAAAAGAATGAAATGATTTTCGGTGTACGCGCTGTTATTGAAGCCATACAAGCCGGAAGAGAGATAGATAAAGTATTGGTGAAGAAAGATATACAGAGCGAACTGTCCAAAGAACTGTTTACCTGCTTGAAAAATACCCTCATCCCTGTTCAGCGTGTACCCGTGGAGCGTATTAACCGTATTACCCGGAAAAACCATCAGGGAGTTGTAGCATTCATCTCCTCTGTCACCTACCAGAAAACAGAAGATCTGGTACCTTTCCTGTTTGAAGAAGGAAAAACACCCCTATTCGTCATGCTGGATGGAATTACCGATGTACGTAACTTCGGAGCCATTGCCCGTACCTGCGAATGTGCCGGTGCAGATGCCATTATTATTCCCTCGAAAAACAGTGTCAGTGTCAATGCCGACGCAATGAAAACATCAGCAGGAGCTCTGCACACTCTTCCCGTATGCCGCGAACAAAATCTGACTAATACCATCAAGTATCTGAAAGACTGCGGATTCAAGATTGTAGCAGCCACGGAAAAAGGTGATTATGATTACACCAAAGCAAACTATAAAGATCCTGTATGTATCATTATGGGAGCCGAGGACACAGGTGTTCCCTACGAACACCTTTCCCTGTGCGATGAATGGATCAAAATACCGTTAATGGGTAAAATAGAATCATTGAACGTATCGGTTGCCGCAGGTATTCTGATTTATGAAGCTGTAAAGCAACGCGGCTTCACAGAAGACAAAACGGCATCCGCTTTATAAATACCGTATCATCGTTAACAAACAACTAACTATATCATGAAGAAAGTACTTTTGATACTGGCATGCGGCATAGCCGCCCAGCTAAGCTATGCACAAGCAACCCCAAAGTGGGCCGGCAAAGCTAAAAAAGCCGTTTTTTCCATCGTTACATACGATAAAGATAACAAAATCAAGAATACAGGAAATGGATTCTATATCAATGAAAATGGAACGGCATTATCCGATTATACCCTGTTTGAAGGAGCCGAACGTGCAGTAATCATTAATGCGGACAGTAAAGAATTGCCTGTATTGCGTATCTTGGGAGCCAACTCCATGTATGACATCGTAAAATTTAATACTGAAACCGATAAAAAGACCATAGCATTAAAATCGGCATCACAGCCGGCATCGGTAGGTGAAACAGTCTATCTGCTACCCTACTCGACTCAAAAAGCGGCAACCTGCCAGACAGGGACCGTCACCAAAGTAGACACCATCGGCGACAAGGCATATTACTATACACTGGCAATGACAACCAACGAAAAAACAGTAAGTTGCCCTATTATGAATGCCAATGGAGAAGTATTAGGTTTAATCCAAAAAAACGCATCGGATGAAGCCAAGGAAAGTTATGCCATCGGAGCTACATACGGTGCCTCGCTGAGCATCACCGCCCTTTCTTTGAACGATATGTCACTGAATAAAATCGGCATCAAAAAAGGACTGCCCGAAACAGAAGACCAAGCACTGGTGTACCTGTTCATGGCATCTTCACAACAAAATCAGGACGAATATATCACCACATTAAACGATTTCCTGGAACAATATCCCAACAGCGCGGACGGATATATACGCCGTGCCACTACTTATATGGGATTTAATGATGATGAACACAACGCTTTGGCAGATGCCGACCTGAAGAAAGCACTGGAAGTGACAGCCAACAAGAGTGAAACGCAATATAATATCGCTAAATTAATTTATTCGTACACCATCTCTTTAGGTGACAAGAAACCATACGGTGACTGGAGTTACGACAAAGCTCTCTCCATTATTCATGATGCCATGCAGGCCGACAACCAACCCATTTACACACAATTGGAGGGAGACATTCTGTTTGCTATGAAAAAATATCCTGAGGCATACGCCGCTTATGAAAAAGTGAACCAGTCTTCCATAGCCTCTGCCGCTACATTTTACTCGGCAGCCAAAACCAAACAACTGATTGAAGGAACAGATATGAACGAGGTTATTGCCTTGATGGATAGTGCTGTGGCACGTTTCACCAAGCCTTATACATCGGAAGCGGCTCCTTATTTCTATGAACGGGCAGAGATAAAAGCCCAGACAGGCAAATACCGTGAAGCGGTAATAGATTATGATACTTTTTATGATGCCATCGGTGGACGCGTTACAGCCGCCTTTTATCTGCAACGCGAACAGGCGGAAATACAATGTAAAATGTATCAGCAAGCTATCAACGACATTAATAAAGCAGTAGAAATGACTCCTGAGGATGTAGCCATGTGGGTGGAAAAAGGTTCGGTGCATCTACGTGTAGGGCAACATAACGAAGCAATAGAAGCATTGGAAAAGGCTATCTCTTTAGACCCGAAAGCCGCAGCCGCATATCGTATGCTGGGATACTGCCAGATACAATTAAAGAAAAACAAAGAAGCCTGTGCAAATTTTGCCAAAGCAAAAGAACTGGGCGATGAAGTGGTAGACGGACTGATACAGAAGTATTGCAAATAATACCGGGAAGCTCCATCTGAAATCCGCGAATCTTGCTACATGATTTCTGAAATCTTGTTGCATGATTCGCGGATTTTTGCTACAAGATTTCAGGAAACATTCCCTGTCATTCATGAAAAAGCAGGAAAGAAAAAAATTCTACTTATCTTCCAACTGCCGTATAATCAGTACCCGTTTCGTATCTTCCGTCACCCGGAAACGGTCATCGCTACGCTCTCCTACCAGCCATACAATCCGGTCTGCTGAGCAAACCACATACTGATTTTCTTTCTGGAAAAGAGAAAACTTACGATCTGTCAGATAATCGCTGACCTTCTTTTTCCCTTTCATTCCGAAAGGAACAAACTTATCCCCCTGCCGCCATTTACGCACCGTGAGAGGTAGTACCACCTTATCCGCATCCAAACAGGCCGTATTCTTATTCCTGGGGATGACAAAGTCCGGCATTATTTCCTGCGTTTCCATTGCAAGCCGGAATGGGGGCACATTTTCCTCCACTTCCTCATCCGCCGGCTTCCTCCTGCGAATAATCAGCTCCGTCCTGTCGCGCAGCACCTCCCATCCGGCAGAAACGAATCTTTTTCCCGACTGGGCAGACAAACTGCGGAATACATCTCCTACCTGAACGGAATTGAAACCTAACGGATGAAGAATCTCAAACAGCAAAGCCGCCGGAACACTCTCTTCCATCAAACGAGAAATAAGAATATGGCCGGACTTTTCCATCACCCTTTCTTTCCCCGCCTCTATTTCCTTATTATATATAAGAGAAACATCAGTCAGACGTCTGGATGTTTCAGCTATACTTTCACTGACAGAAGGATTCAGCTCACGCAACATCGGAAGAATATTCAGACGGATTTTATTACGCATATATTCATCTTGCAGATTGGTACTGTCTGTAACATAACCTTGACGCAAACAACGCAAATAATCCAAAATATCCTGACGGCTCACCTCCAACAAAGGCCGTACAATGCAGCCGTTATGCGGACTGATACCTTTCAAGCCATTGATTCCCGCGCCACGTATCAAATTCAATAAAAAAGTTTCCACACTATCGTCCCGATGATGGGCTACGGCAATAACAGCCATCCCCCTCTCCTTACGCAGTTGTTCGAACCAATCATAGCGCATTTCGCGAGCTGCCATCTCAATAGAAACATGATGCCTTGAAGCATAAGCGACTGTATCAAAATGAGTAACATGCAAAGTCACTCCCAGCCCTTTACACAACTCATTGACAAACCTTTCATCTCTATCGGACTCCTCACCACGAAGATGGAAGTTACAATGGGCAGCCTCACAATGATACCCTAAAACAAGCAAGACACGCAACAAAGCTACCGAATCCGCTCCGCCACTCAATGCCACTAACACCTTATCATGCAAAGTGAAAAGTTGTTTTTCCTCTATATACTTCTGAATATTCCAATGAAACATGACACAAAGATAAGGGTTCTGCAAGACAAAAACAAAGTGCCTGTTCTTTATTTAAAAACAATCTAAATAGTTTGCATACTTCTAAGTAATAACTTATCTTTGCGAAAAATTTAAAACAAGATGCGTTTATCCGAATTAAGAACAGGAGAAAAAGGCGTAATAGTCAAGGTGTTAGGTCACGGTGGTTTCCGCAAGCGAATCGTTGAAATGGGTTTTATTAAAGGAAAAACCGTAGAGGTAATCTTGAACGCCCCTTTGAAAGACCCTATAAAATACAGACTACTAGGTTACGAGATCTCTCTCCGAAGACAAGAGGCAGATATGATTGAGGTGGTAAGCGAGCAGGAAGCACGCACGATGCAGAACCCTTACCATGGTTCCATAACAGAAGATGTACCCGTGTCCGAATCAGAACTGGTGGCACTGGCAAAAGGCAAACGCCGTACAATCAATGTAGCCTTAGTAGGTAATCCTAATTGTGGAAAGACTTCGCTATTCAATATTGCATCCGGCGCCCATGAACATGTAGGAAACTACAGTGGTGTGACAGTAGATGCCAAAGAAGGTTTTTTCGACTTCCAAGGTTATCATTTCCGTATTGTAGATTTACCCGGAACCTATTCTCTTTCAGCCTATACTCCGGAAGAACTTTATGTACGCAAACATATCATTGAAGAAACTCCGGATGTAATCATCAATGTGGCAGACTCTTCCAACCTGGAACGTAATTTCTATCTTACCACCCAATTGATTGACATGAATGTGCGTATGGTCATCGCACTGAATATGTATGACGAACTGGAAAGCAGCGGCAACAAACTGGATTACATCAAGTTAAGCCAATTGATCGGAGTGCCTATGATACCTACTGTCTGCCGGCGGGGTGAAGGCATAGACCAACTGTTCCATGTTATCATCGGTATTTACGAAGGCGGGGATTTCCTGTCACAAAAGGGCGAAATACGTTCTGAAATTCTGGAAGATCTGAGAGACTGGCACAAAACCTATGTACCCGACCACGAATTCGGAAGCCACAAAGAAGAGGAAGATGCCCGCCCACGCGGATATATGCGCCATATTCACATTAACCACGGTCCTGAACTGGAGCGCAGTATCGAAGAAGTAAAAAAAGCAATCAGTCAAAACGAAGACATACGCCATAAATACTCCACCCGCTTCCTATCTATCAAATTACTGGAAAACGATAAGGAAATAGAAAATTTCATCTCTACACTGCCTAATGGCAAAGAAATTATAGCGATACGCAACAAGGAAACCTTACGTATCCGTAAAGTGATGAACGAAGACAGCGAGCAAGCTATTACGGATGCTAAATATGGTTTTATTACCGGAGCTTTGAAGGAAACATTCACCGACAATCATTTGGAAAAAGAACAAACAACCCGCGTGATAGACAGTATTGTGACACATCGCATTTGGGGATATCCTATTTTTTTCCTGTTCCTTTACATCATGTTTGAGGGAACCTTTGTTTTGGGTGACTACCCTATGCAAGGTATTGAATGGCTAGTAGACCAGTTGGGCAACCTGATACGGAACAATATGGCTGAAGGTCCTTTGAAAGACTTACTGATAGATGGTATTATCGGTGGAGTGGGCGGTGTTATCGTTTTCCTGCCGAATATCCTCATATTATACTTTTTTATTTCTATATTGGAAGATTCGGGGTATATGGCACGCGCTGCATTTATCATGGATAAAATAATGCATCGGATGGGACTGCATGGCAAGTCCTTTATTCCACTGATTATGGGATTCGGCTGTAATGTACCTGCCATAATGGCAACACGTACTATAGAAGACCGAAAGTCCAGACTAATCACCATGTTGGTGAATCCTTTAATGTCCTGTAGTGCTCGTCTTCCCATATATTTAGTTATGATAGGTGCTTTTTTCCCTAACTGCGCCAGCTTTATGCTACTTTGCATCTACACAGCAGGCATTTTATTGGCAGTAATAATGGCCCGTATTTTCAGTAAATTTCTGGTGAAAGGAGAAGATTCTCCATTTGTGATGGAACTCCCCCCCTATCGTATGCCTACCTCTAAAAGTATCATGCGCCATACATGGGAAAAAGGAGCACAATATCTGAAAAAGATGGGAGGCATTATCATGATTGCCTCAATTATTATCTGGTTTCTAGGGTATTATCCACAACATGATGCTTACGAAAGCGTGGCTGAGCAACAAAAAAATTCATATATCGGACAAATAGGCAAAGCCATAGAGCCTGTTATCAAACCGCTAGGATTTGACTGGAAGTTAGGAATCGGACTTATTTCAGGTGTGGGTGCTAAAGAACTGGTAGTAAGCACACTAGGAGTATTATACACAAATGAAGGAGATGTGGAAAATGTGAATCTTTCTAACCGCATCCCCATTACTCCACTGGTTGCATTAGCTTACATGCTGTTTGTATTGATTTACTTCCCCTGTATTGCCACTTTCGCAGCAATCAAGCAAGAATCCGGCAGTTGGAAATGGGCCATATTCACAGCAGGATACACCACTGGATTGGCTTGGCTTATTGCATTTACTGTATTTCAAATAGGAAGTCTTATCGTTTAATAAACCTAAACCTAAAATTATTTGTTTATCAAGCATGGAATTACAACAAATTATAGTTATTGCAATTGTATGCCTCTGCACCATATGGATAAGCATACGTATCTTTCAGTATTTCAAGCGCATAAAGAACAATAGCAATCCGTGTGAATGCTGTAGTTCGGACTGCGCCATGAAGTCTATGCAGAACAAGCCAAAGTACGGTTGCGAAAAAAATGCAGAAAAAGTGAGAAAAAAATAGCAGAATATTTGCAGATTAAAAAAAATGTCGTACCTTTGCAACCGCAATCGAGAAACAAAGATTGCTAACGACAAGGTTCCTTGGATGAGTGGCTTAGTCAGCGGTCTGCAAAACCGTGTACGGCGGTTCGAATCCGCCAGGAACCTCAATAAGCCCTTTCAGATGATTTCTGAGAGGGCTTTTCTTTTAAGATAGGCGAAAATGGTACTACATTGGTACTGCAAACGGGTCAACGTAACAATGGGTCAACGTAACAATCTGAGGGATTTTATATTTAAGCATAATAAAAGCGCAAGAAGTAGGAAAAAATTTTTAGAGGAGGCGACCGCCGCTAATTGCTTTATAGATAATAAGGGGTGGGGGTGGTGTACTTTAAATACTATTGCAGAAAAAGAATTTATACATTTTGGAAAACATAATTCTATAATACTACTTATTCTTTTTTTGTTTTCCCTATCGCCATAGCGATTCCTATTAAAGCCGACGTAATAACCAACGCTGGGCTGATGTTCCATAATATCACTATCAGGACAATTGCCCAAAGAATAAAACCTAAATACATGATATATTCAATTATTTGTTAATGGGATTGGATTACAAAATTAAACACAAAACGTAGGGATACAAACCAATTGTCGATAAATTTTATAATACCCGCCAGCCGTATTGCTGACGGGGTATCATAACGTGAACGTTGGTCGAAACCTCAACGTGCATCTATGCTTGTTTATGTGGCAATACTTTCATGTGGCAATATTTGGGGCTATTACCCTGCACCTTCTTAGTCTTTTCAAGTTCGTTTATTCTTTTATGTGCCAACTCTAAATCTTCGGATAAACGTAATAATTGCAACGCAAGGAATTTGTACTCTTTTTGTAGTTCGTATATTTTTTCTTCCATGATGAAATATTCCTATGATTTATATTTTGTGGTAGGGGCTGCCCAAAATAGGACATACCCACCAAGTTAATACTTTATCCTATCCTTACAAGGTTCGCCACTTTGTAGCACCTATATTCGCTTTTCTCCGTATCAAAGTAAACTTGTACCGTGTCACTCTTTTTGCGGTTGTCCGTGCCTTTGTTTTCGGGTAGCAAGTTTTCTTTCAGTGTTCCGTATGCCTCACGTAGCTGTCTCTTATACA
>ERZ1027243.1195-NODE-1195-length-12875-cov-6.677379_pt1 | contig 12875 bp, 13 predicted proteins | sample MGYA00519243_ERZ1027243 | MGnify/ENA primary metagenome ERZ1027243 (study PRJEB26926, sample SAMN06164727) | human gut metagenome | biome: ENVO:00009003; feature: ENVO:2100002; material: ENVO:00002003 | host: Homo sapiens | place: USA | collected 2012 ...
GGTCGGCCAGCGCTTTATCAACGGCTTTGGCGACGATGGCGTCGATCTGTTCCTGAGTAAATTCTTGGGCCATTACAGAGGTAAGCGGAAAAAACGCGGCGATAACCGCCATGGTTAATGGAAGCTTTTTTATCATTGTCATGAGTTTCTCAATATAGGTTAATTTTATTCAGACAATAACCAGCCTATTCTGAGCTGACAGAATATGTCGCTATCATCAGAACAAGTTATTTTTTATTTTGTACGATCACAGAGGCATTACACAATTATCGTCACCCTTCCTCCTTCGCTGATATTAAACAGGTGGGCTTTCGCCACTGACAAAAAAAACACAGCACGAACCAATAAACGCTATTTCCCGGCAGCGGATAGACGGCGGAATACATGCCCCCGCGGGGGCATGTCAGCAAAAATTAACCAAAGATATAGGTATTGACGAGATTTTCGAGTAATTCCTGACGCCCGCTCTGAGGCTGCGGATTCAGATTATGCTGCTCAGCGTATCGGGCAATATTATCCAGCGACATCTGCCCGCTCATAATTTTCTGCCCCAGCTCGCCCTGCCAGCCGGCATAGCGTTTTGCCAGACCCTGATCGAGCTTGCCATCTTCAATCATGCGCGCGGCCAGCTTGAGGGACAGCGCCATCACGTCCATGGCGCCAATATGGCCATAGAACATGTCGTATTTGTCGGTGCTCTGCCGGCGAACTTTGGCGTCAAAGTTCAGGCCGCCGGTGGTGAGTCCCCCGGCTTTGAGGATCTCGTACATCACCAGGGTATTTTCTTCCACGCTGTTCGGGAACTGATCGGTATCCCAGCCGAGCTGCGCATCGCCGCGGTTGGCATCAACGGAGCCGAAAATGCCCAGCGCGGTGGCGCTGGCGATTTCATGATGGAAAGAGTGCCCCGCCAGGGTGGCGTGGTTAGCTTCAATGTTCACCTTGATCTCATTTTCCAGACCAAACTGCTTCAGGAAACCATACACCGTTGCGACATCGTAATCGTACTGATGCTTAGTGGGCTCCTGCGGTTTCGGCTCGATAAGCAGCGCGCCGCCAAAGCCAATCTTATGCTTGTGCTCCACCACCATCTGCAGGAAGCGGCCAATCTGCTCACGCTCCTGGCGCAGGTCGGTATTCAACAGCGACTCGTAACCTTCTCGGCCGCCCCACAGCACATAGTTTTCGCCGCCGAGCTGGTGGGTGGCGTTCATGGCGGTCACCACCTGCGTGGCCGCCCAGGCAAACACCTCCGGATCGGGGTTGGTCGCCGCCCCGGCGCCGTAGCGCGGGTGGGTAAAGCAGTTGGCGGTGCCCCACAGCAGTTTCACGCCGGTTTGCTGCTGTTTCTCCGCCAGCACCTCGGTCATGATGGCGAAATTATGCAAATACTCTTTCAGCGACGCGCCTTCTGGCGAGACGTCGACATCGTGGAAGCAGTAATACGGCACGTTGAGCTTGTAGAAAAATTCAAACGCCACGTCCGCTTTGCGTTTGGCCATTTCCAGCGCATCGCCCGCGGCCTGCCAGGGACGCTCAAACGAGCCGGCGCCAAACATATCCGCGCCATTCCAGCAGAAATTATGCCAGTAACAGGCGGCAAAACGCAGATGATCTGCCATGCGTTTTCCCAGCACGATTTCATCCGGATTATAGTGGCGAAACGCCAGCGGATTATCGGTTTTGGGTCCGGCAAAGCGAACGCGATCAACCTGGTCGAAATAAGTTTGCATGATGAACTCCGAAATTGAGAAACAGGAAAATTAACAACTGTGACACATCGTGTATTCTCATCGTCGGTTGCTCAATTACGTTATTTCACTCGGCGATTGAGAAAATGCTCAAATGTGAGCCATCTCGCAAATAAAACTATTTTAAATATCTCGCTTCGCGCGCGTATAGCGTACACTTCCTGGGGAATTCAGGTATCCATACCAAATTAAAATGCCGGTTTTGTCGCAATGCCTGCCTGCCAAAAAATTAGCGGCGGATAACGGTTCAACGCAGGCGATACAGGCCTTTGCTTCGAGGATCACAGAAGTAAAAAAACATAATTACGTAATTTAAAAACGTAATAGATTCTTCCAGGTCAACTGTGTCAGAAAGTGTTTCACCTACACAAAACAAACCGGAGTCTGCTTAGAATGAGTAAAAACATAATGCACAGTCGGCATGATGAATATCATAAATTAACCCGCGGAGAACGAATTGGTTATGGCATGGGCGACTTTGCGCAAAACCTGGTTTTCGGCACAATTGGGGGTTTTCTGGCTTTGCATATGCTGACGGTAAATACCATCAGCACGGCAACGGCAGGCTTTATTTTTCTTTTTGTCCGTATCATTAATGTGTTTTGGGATCCGATGGTCGGAACCTATGTGGATAAAAGAACCTCGAAAGCAGGGAAATATCGTCCCTGGCTGTTACGAGCCGGCGTGCCGCTGGTGATCCTGTCGGCATTACTGTTCGCGCCAATCCCAGGGGTGAAAGGTTCGGTGGCTTTCGCCTTTATTATTTATCTGGCGCTGGACCTGGTTTATTCCTTAGTCAATATTCCCTATGGCTCGCTGAATGCGTCGCTGACCCGCGACCCGGAATCGATCGATAAGCTGACCAGTACCCGCATGATGCTGGCCAACAGCGCCAACCTGCTGGTCTATACCCTGTTCCCGATGTTTGTGCAGATGGCGGCGCCGAAAGATCGCAGCCTGAAAGACACCGGCTTTTTTGGCCTTGAGCTGAATCTCGGCAACTATACCGATCCGTCGGCGAACTACGCCTGGTTCGGCGTATACGCCATCTATATGATCATCGGCGCGGTGGCCCTGTTTATCTGCTACAAATGCACCAAAGAACGCGTTGTCGCGACCGCCGAGCAGACCGCCAACGTCAAAACTACCGACCTTTTCCACGAGCTCAGACATAACCGTCCGCTGGTTATTCTCGGCATGTTCTTTATGCTGGCCTTTACCTTCATGTTCTTCATGAACACCGTTAACGGCTTCTTCAACCAGTTCGTCGTCGGCCACTCCGAATGGATGGGCGCCGTGGGTCTCGTCGCGTCTATTCCCGGCATCGCCTTCCCGGTGTTCTGGCCGAAACTGAAAAAAATCTTTGGTAAAAAAGGCTTCTTCCATCTGTTCCTCGCCATGTTCATCGTCGGCGAACTGCTGACCTACGTCTGGTCCCGCGAAGGGATGCACGACGCCCTGTGGCTGGCCTACATCGCCACCTTTATTAAACAGTGGGGCTTAACCTCCGCCACCGGCTTTATGTGGGCGCTGGTACCGGAAGTTATCGCGTACGGCGAATTAAAATCGGGCAAACGCAATGCCGCCATTATCAATGCCATTATGGGACTCTTCTTCAAGATCGGCTTCACCATCGGCGGCGCTATCCCGCTGTGGCTGCTGGCGGTGTATGGATTTAATGAAAGCGGCGCCGTGCAGAGCGCCAGCGCCATCGACGGGATCATTATGACCGCGGTGTGGATCCCAATCGCGCTGGCCGCTATTTCGATGGTGATCATGCAGGTTTATCCGATCTCCGATAAACATGTTACCGACATCAACCGTCAGCTGGATGAGATCCGCGTGTAGTTAAAAAAATTATAAATCAGACCGATCCTTAACTTTCCATTTTAAAAGGTGTAATGAAATGTCACTTATTCAAAACCCGATATTACGCGGCTTTAATGCCGACCCCAGTATTATTCGCGTCGAGGATACGTACTATGGAAGGTGCGAATAAGCAGGTCATTTCTTCCCAAGCTGACTCGCTGATTAAAATTTCGCGGATCTGGGCCGATTTTTTTCCCGCAAACAATCGAATCAGCCTATTTAGGCTATTTTTTCCACCATTTCTGGCGTTATTTCCGGTTTTTACTGAGATCTCTCCCACTGACGTATCATTTGGTCCACCCGAAACAGGTTGGCCAGGGTGAATAACATCGCCAGTTGGTTATCGTTTTTCAGCAGCCCCTTGTATCTGGCTTTCACGAAGCCGAACTGCCGCTTGATGATGCGAAACGGGTGCTCCACCCTGGCACGGATGCTGGCTTTCATGTATTCGATGTTGATGGCCGTTTTGTTCTTGCGCGGATGCTGCTTCAAGGTTTTTACCCTGCCGGGACGCTCGGCGATCAGCCAGTCCACATCCACCTCGGCCAGCTCCTCGCGCTGTGGCGCTCCTTGGTAGCCGGCATCGGCTGAGACAAATTGCTCCTCTCCATGAAGCAGATTACCCAGCTGATTGAGGTCATGCTCGTTGGCCGCGGTGGTGACCAGGCTGTGGGTCAGGCCACTCTTGGCATCGACACCAATGTGGGCCTTCATGCCAAAGTGCCACTGATTGCCTTTCTTGGTCTGATGCATCTCCGGATCGCGTTGCTGCTCTTTGTTCTTGGTAGAGCTGGGTGCCTCAATGATGGTGGCATCCACCAAAGTGCCTTGGGTCATCATGACGCCTGCTTCGGCCAGCCAGCGATTGATGGTCTTGAACAATTGACGGGCCAGTTGATGCTGCTCGAGCAGGTGGCGGAAATTCATGATGGTGGTGCGATCCGGCAGGGCGCTATCCAGGGATAATCGGGCAAACAGGCGCATGGAGGCGATTTCGTACAGGGCATCTTCCATGGCACCGTCGCTCAGGTTGTACCAATGCTGCATGCAGTGAATACGCAGCATGGTCTCCAGCGGATAGGGCCGTCGGCCATTGCCCGCCTTGGGATAAAACGGCTCGATGACAGCGGTCATATTCTGCCATGGCAGAATCTGCTCCATGCGGGAGAGGAAAATCTCTTTTCGGGTCTGACGGCGCTTAGTGCTGAATTCACTATCGGCGAAGGTGAGTTGATGGCTCATGATGTCCCTCTGGGATGCGCTCCGGATGAATATGATGATCTCATATCAGGAACTTGTTCGCACCTTCCATAACGCAGGCTGGCGACCGGGGGAGACAGCCCGGATTTAGTACGGTTGTTACACCGCTGGCAAATCCTATCGCGGGCGAACCACGGCAGGAGATACGTTGAATATGGTGGCGGGCTGGTGCAAAGAGGCATCTTCGGGAACCAGCCTGCCGGGAAGGTGAAACGTAAACCTGGCAGTAGTACGGTCTCTTTCGAGACATTAATAACCTTGTATATAATTTTATCACTGAACTATAACTTAGGCAATTAATTTTGCCGTTAATTTTGTCGGTGCTCAGTTCGGTGATCGCGGTGACTATCGGCGTAATTGACGGCGGGATAAAGGATAAGCATTAGCGCCCCCTACCTTTATACGCCCTTGATAGGTGTCGCGGTGATGATATCACCGTAACGCTCAGGCTCAGCCGCCTGAAAGGCCCTTGCAGCTTCACGCGCACGGCGTAACGCCTCTTCATCCACAATGTGAGGTGTAAAGACACCAGCGCCAGCACCCAGCGATTTCATTACGCGCTTGGCTTTCTGCTTGCTGTCTCTCACTGGCACGACTGCTGGCGAGGGGTTCGCAGATGCAGCGGCATGAACTGCCGTTAACGTCTTCGACGTTAACCCGGCCTTGCCGGGCTGGGTTGACGGTTTCCAATCCGGGTTGCGGATCAGATATTCATCAACAGCGCTTTTTACAGCAGCCTGGCGAGCGTCGTCTTCCATCTGTTCGACGGTCTTGCCCTTGAGGGCGGCGGCAATGCCGTCTCTGACTTTTTGCTGCAATGTCGTTTTCATTCTTATATTTCCTATAGAGGGCCAACCCGTCACGGGCGCAGCAGTACGCCAGCCAGATGATGGGCAGGTAAGGTAAAATTTCGAGTGGGTTCAAGGTTGGTTCAATGCTGGTTCAACGTGGCGAAGCGGTCTGCCCTGCGTGTTTGCTGGTGCGTCTCACTGGATTTATGCAGATAGGCCACGATTTGCTCGCAGCTTTTCGGGCCACAACACGCCGATATTCAACGTAGAGCTTATCTTCGTATGGTGGCATCCGTGGGGCCATTGCGGCATCAGTGACACCATTCTGCCTGAGCGAGGTCACCACCCAGTACAGCGACAATCCAAGCGCCGCCGCGATATCTACAAGATCCGCGCCCTCATTGAACGAGGTCAGGGCTAATTTCGCATTGGTATACGCGTTCGTTTTGGCGAATCTGCGGCAGCGTGGGTTATAGCTGTTGTCATACAGTTCCTGCACCTTTTCCAACGGCAGACGCAGCAGGCATGATACGCGTTGCGGTGAGTAGCCAGCAATTAGCATATGTTTGCATTTCTGCATGATCTCGCTGTTTCTTGCGCGGTTTTTATAAAAGCGGGTCAGGACGGGGAGTTGTTCTGGTTTATCTTCTGGTTCGTTCTGGGTGGCGGTCAGCGCCGTACATTTATCAATCAATGTGTCCTCTGCGATTTAAAGTTTTTTTCTGCTTCTGCTTCTCTGATTTGGCGGTGTTCGTCGATCAGGTTGTAAAGGGCGGTGCCCTCAACACTCCACATTACGCCGTATTCGTCCATACCCTCGCCGCTGCCAACCTCCGACCAGCAGCGAAGATCATCGAGCGAAGCGATAACCCGGCCTGCGGTTTCCTCTGGCGCTGGTTTCTCGGGTGTAAACGTTGGATCATCGTCCTGCGCTTCCTGGCTCATTGCATGATTACCAGCGGTGTGATCATCGCTGCTACGGTCATCGTTACATGCCACGCTATAGTGCTGTTCAGCAACAACCTCGGAAGACTCAGGGGCCAGGTCAGGACTCTGATCAGCGGGCGTGCCTGCGGGCGCATCAGTTGATGGTGTCGCAGCCGTTGCAGCCTGTTCTGCCTGCGGTTTGGATTTGCCATTTCCCTGTTTCTCCTCAGTTTTGGGCGTGACTTTCTCGCGGGTTCTCATTGCGAGAAACTCCTCAACAGATGCAGCGGTATAAACTGAGCTGGTGCCTTTACGCTGTTCGATAGTCAATAACCCCAAACGTTTGAGTCGGGCAGTACGCCGTGTCACCGTTTTCACATCGCAGTCAAAGCGATCTGAAATTGTGTTTCGGTTCTGATAGCAAGGTTTCTTCTGGTAACGAAAGGTGAAGAAGAATCCCCACCAGGCCAAATCATCACCGTCGATCTTCTCAACCGTCCCGGCAGGAGTACGCACATTTTTACCCAGCATCCCAAGGATCTCGTTTGGGATCATGGCAAATTTTCCGCTTACCTGGGATTCGTCGTTAGTTCCTGTATTCTCTTCGCTCATCATTTCCTCGCTGGTTATCTGTTTGGTTATCTGGTTTCGTTTTATCAATGATCTTTGCCGCTGTTTGAAGCAATTCGCTGCACATTTTCGCCATTGGCATATCGCGACGATTAGCTTCTTTCAGCAACGTTCGGTACGTCTCATCCGGGAATGAGATATTCATGTTCAAGTCTCCTGTTTATCAGACATGCGGCTTTGATCCTGTTCATCGCGGTAGCGATCAGGATTCCGGCGGCCTTGTGGCCTGCATTTTGGTTGGTCTGCCCTATTTGAGGCAATTTGATTGACCCGGCGTTGCGCCGGATGGGATCACGCTGTCGTAGCTGTCAGGAAATCGCGGGCGACGTTGTAACCGTGCTGCTCAAGGTTCTCCACACCGTGGGTGGCAACCAGGAATAGAATCACCGCCTCGGGCGTCATCTCCAGATTGAACCTCTCACGGTACAGACGGCGGTAACCCTGGAGCACCGGGGCTAATATCTCAGTCAGCGACTGACCGTCAGCGAACTGGCGGGATAACGGCTTGAGGATCGCCTTGACCGCACGAGCGCTCTTCGCTTTCTTCCGTTCCTGTTTCAGGATGTGAAGTGCAACGGCAAGCTGCGGATACTTAGCGTGTGCGGCGTCAGCACCACCACTTCGGCTGATGAAGCTCCATAACGCGGTTTTGGTGTACGTGCCGTAAAGGATCGCGTCTGCGATCTGCTCGCCTGTCATGGTGGCAGGGGTAATGCGTTGGGATTTAGGTTTGTTCATTGGGTTCCTCCGTAGGATTGAAATTATTACCGGAGGGTCATTCTGTACCCATTTAGTCAGGACTATCACCGGGCGGTGATGACCTTAATTGTTGAAAGCCATGTTATCAGTGATTCTTGTAAATAGCAAGAAAAAAATAAACTAACTATACCTTCCTAATCTTACTATGTCATAATTAAGGTTCCAATGTCAAGTCCTTTTTAAACGCTCTGTAAGCCGCTCTGCTGGCCTCTTAATCATACCCGCAACCATCGTATTACCCGAAGCGTTACAGAGGCTTCCAGGCCCCATACGTTAAGGATTTAGCGTGGCCGCATATAGTTGGCACGGTAATTGATTTCACGGACTTTGCTTAAGCCTCAGCCCTCCCACACCCTCGCGCGGCTTGACTCTCAATCTACGATTTCGTGACAGTTTCCAAATTACTGCGCGAAGGCGTAGCCTTCTTGCTGCCCAAAGGTGGCTGGCCTCTGCCGGTCAGGGAGAGATTAGCCGGACATCGTGGGCGATGAATATCGCGAAGCGACTGAACGAGATCAGAAAGAAAGAGATGAAGGTCACAACCGGAATCGAAAAGGTAGTGGACGTTGACTCTGTGTAAGGTCTTCACGGCCAGGGAAGACCGCATAGGGTTTTAAGGTCTATTAAAGAAGTTGATTTAGTTCTTGGTTTATTTAACGGTCTATTTGAGGGACACCATGCTGTCCCACCTCCTGGGACACTATACTGTCTCAACCCAAGGGACACTATACTGCCCCTACCAACCAGAGACACCATGCTGTCCCTACCTGGCATCGCCACAACTCGGCAGGTCAGAACCATCAAGATAAATAGCACGATAATAGATAGTGCAATAATAAATACCCTGATAACATCAATTAATGGCAATCAAATGCCCCTTATTAAGGCCCCTTCCGGGCCAGTCCGTGCTACGTCAGCGTGTGGATGTGAGCAAATCGCGACCTTCGCGAGACATAATGATCAGGTCTGAGCGCCCCGGCTGGCGCGGGTTCGTGAAAATCGTTTGCCTCAAAACTGGCTCGCCCCTTCAAGGCGGTGCTAAACCAGATTCACCCACTACGCCCCATTTCTCTGCAAAAAATAATTCTTCGTCAAAAAAACCAGAAACGATGAGAATCGCCTCGCTTTTCAGCCCGATTTTCAGGCACACGAGACGAGTTCTGGAGGGCGCAGCAATCACGGTTATCGCAAGGTGCATGTTGTGGGAAAAGGCCGTGGCGGCTCTGCTGAGGCTGTATATGACCGCCTATGCGGTCTGGATGTGGTGATGTGGTTTACAGGTTGGGTACAGGTCAAGACCAGGGCCGGGAGCTGGGCCATATGGTCAGCCGCTGGCGTCATGTTGGTGGGGAATCTGACTCCAGCAGGCAGGCGACAAAGTGGTGCCCTGAGTTAGGTCACACTGTATTCAAGTGTGACCTAAGTAAGGAGAAATACAATCAACCCACTGAATCATAATAACTTTTATCGCATTACCGTCTCTACCGCAGCAGTATCGTGTTTTTATGCAGTCACCAGATGAATAGAACAGGCCGAAATGTGAATGAAAATTCAATTCTTTGCATATGTTGACGAAGTTCAGCCCGGAGACCGGGAACCGGGCGAGTACTCGAACGCTCTGCCATCAGGATATTTTGAAATAATGTTTCATTTTTATTAAACCACCCCATCGGGTACTTAGCTCTGCTGCGAGTCCGCCAGGATATTTTCCGGCCTGCCAGCCTCCGGCATGGCCCCTTGTTGGTATGCCTCCCAGCGGGGGTGGGGTGCATCCATCGCATTTGTTGTGACCTAATAAAAATGATCAAAAAAAACCTTTAAAATGATCATATTATGATCAATAATTTACTCGCAGGAACGATGACGGAGACACAAATCATGGCAAAGACTAACGCGCCAACGCTGGAAGAGGCGGCGGCAATTGAGAAGGTTTTGAGATATCGCAATGAGACCTTCGCGGATGCCTGGGCGCTCAATCTCAACCTGGCGTTACGTATTAGCGATTTGCTGGCGCTGACCTATAAAGACGTTGCCGGGACGGAGATCCGCATCACAGAGGGCAAGACGAAAAAAGCGCGTGTTATCCCGATTAACGAAAAGGCTCGGGATATTATCAACCGCCGCCGTGCGACATATCCCGAAGATATCTTCTTGTTTCAGTCCCGATCAAATCGGGTGAAGAATCAGGCTGCGAGGCCAGTCTCCCGTGAGTCAGCCAGCCGTGCATTCAGTGAGGCCGGGGAGATGGTCACGGATAAGAATATCGGGACGCATAGCGCCAGGAAATGCCGGGGTCGAGCATTGTGGGAACGTGGTGTACCTATCGAGACAATATCCAAAATGCTGAACCACCGCAGCCCATCGGTCACCATGACGTACCTCGATATTACGCAAGATGAAGTGAATCAGACCTACGATCTGAACATTTAACAACACGGAGACGCATAGATGAAAAAACGTACAACAATATTAACCTTGTTGGCCTTGCTGGCATGTCAGCCACTGACAGCACACGCAGGCCGGATCACGATGCAACTCACTGAACAAGAGGAGACAGCAAACGGCAAAACCTTATGCCGCTATGAAAATTCCATTTACTCATTCAGCTATGTGACGCGGAGCAAGCATTGCCCCAGCGTGAAAACCTTCAACACGGATGATTCAGACTAATGAAGAACCCAGCCAACACTATGTGGCCTTTGCGTTTCACCTACCGGGGCGCGGTGGTTCATATCACCCACAAAGCCAGCCCATTGGTCACATGGGGCGCGTCGGTGATGTCCGTGAACATCATCCCTATGCACCTGCGGATCGAGATAGACAGGCAGGTAAGAGAGGCAGAAAAAGCGGCAGAAAAGATTGCTGCATTGGCAGCAGAGAGAGCGGCGCAGGCTGAACGCTTGGCAGTAGACAGCCCGCGCCATGTTCAACAAAACCAACGGAGAGTCAGGAATGAAGAACAGCAGCATTATGGCCTTAGCGCTCGCGCTTCGCAACGTCGGAGCAGGTCAGGCGGTTAAAGTGCCAGCAATGACCGGGGATCAGTTCCGCCAGTTGCTGGCCTGGCTGGAGGTGTTGAGGTAAGACAAAGGGGCCACGAATGGCCCCTTTCAGCTATTTACTTATCTTATCAATCGAATAATGGTGTTGCCTTGCCTTCTTCATCAATAGCAACAAAATTAAACTGACCGTTGATTACGTCTTTGCGTCCTTCGGAGTACATACTCTCTAACCAGATTGTAACAGTAACCGTTAAACTGGTATGGCCCACGCGAGTAACCTCCGCCACCAATTCAACAATAGAACCGGAGGGGATGGGCGTCTGAAAATTAATTTTTTCAGTAGAAACAGTCACCAGACGCTTTCGACAAAACCGGGTAGCAGCAATGAAGGACACCTCATCCATCCAGGACAACGCAGTCCCGCCAAACAATGTTTCATGATGGTTAACGGTGGTGGGGAAAACGACTTTTGCAACAGAAGTTCGCGACAAACGAATTTGAGTATCAATATGAGATGGATCGCTATTGTTCATAACACCCTCAATACCAGAACTCACATAAGTGTAACCAATAAAGATCTTTATTGATACATCCGTCAATCTTCAAAAAGTGCTGGGACGGCTCGGTGAACACCACGTAGAGCCAGCCTCTTTCCCGGACAGGTTGGGTGCAGCGGCATTACCTGCCGTTAACCAAAGGTTAACCCCGTCTCGCGGGGCTGAAAGGAACCATCATTGGCCCCTTTCTTGTTGTTGGGTCAGGCTTCACCATTAGATAAACTTCCGCGCCTCCGACACCATCTTCAACTCCGCCTCTTCGGCCTTCTTCCTTTCAAGCCAGGCTTGACCTTCCGGTGTCGCCAGGAATTTACGGGCGTGAATTTTACGGTTGTTGCGTTTGGTTGCTGCTGCATTCTTCGCCATGATTACCCCCAGACCTGCCCCCACACTGGGGCTATAAGGGCAGGCTACAGAAAATCGCAGTGACAAATCCAGATGCCAAAATACCCTACCAAATGGTGCCGAAGGCAATAGGTGACCATTACGTGCCGTGTTGGGCACATAAGGAGAGGCGGAGCGAAGCGACTTCCGCAGTAAGTATGATCCCCTCACGGGAATGATGACGCCTTGTCATGGCTTCTTATCAGGTAGCCGTTGTGATCCGGTGGCTGAAACCGTGGCAGAGCCGGATTCTTTCCCGATCCGGTTAGTCTTCCCAACAATACGCCTGTTTATTCGCTGCAACGTCATCTCGACGTGTTGCATCATGGAACGCCGCACGAAGCGCGAGCCAAATTGACAAGGGTTATGGGAAAAGGATTAGAGACGCTGGCGGCGTCTTCCGGCTTCAAAGGAAAAGCGCAACGGATAGACCAGCGACATAAAATTAAGCCGTCAGTGCTGACCGTTCACGTTTTGTACAGGGTTGAGCCTGGAAACTACCTGCCGCTGCGTGATAACATCCCAAAAGCCACTACCAAACACAGCGGCAATCTTTGGTGACATTATTCAAGCAAAAAACACAGGCAAGAAAGGCAGAGTTTTTACTCTAACTCTCTGTTTTATATGAAAACTTTGTGTTGAATGCCGAAGGCCGGACTCGAACCGGCACGTATTTCTACGGTTGATTTTGAATCAACTGCGTCTACCGATTTCGCCACTTCGGCACTGAAGGGGATGCGGAAACGTTCTGGATTATACCTGTCGGCGGCGGCCATGCAAGCGACAGCGTGTCGTCAATGCGCTAAGTGTTGAAAAAAACAGCGCTATCCTGCGCGGCGTCACCTTTTGCTGCTATTCCAGGGCGCCAATGCCACCAGCAATCACCACCGCCTCCTCCCGCAACCCCAGCTCCACCTGCCAGCCACTCCCCTTTCTCCTTTCCCC
>ERZ1027243.1198-NODE-1198-length-12860-cov-6.541663_pt1 | contig 12860 bp, 17 predicted proteins | sample MGYA00519243_ERZ1027243 | MGnify/ENA primary metagenome ERZ1027243 (study PRJEB26926, sample SAMN06164727) | human gut metagenome | biome: ENVO:00009003; feature: ENVO:2100002; material: ENVO:00002003 | host: Homo sapiens | place: USA | collected 2012 ...
GTGTTGTAGCGGGCCAGATTGCGCGAGCCGATGCCGTAGCTCTGGACGCCTCCGTCCAGCATCTCGGCCTCTCGCTTCAGGTAGAGCTCCAGCCGGTTCCTCTTGATGGAGAGCTGGTACTCGATTTGTTCGCGGGTCTTTCTCATTGTGGTGTGTCCTCCTTACCAGTCGTCGAAGGCGTCGGCCCGGTTGTGCCGTGGCCGCTGCCGTCGCTGCTGCGGGGCCTTCGGCTTTTCCTCCAGCCCTTGCAGGCGGCGCTCGATGGCGTCCATGTCAGGGTTGATGATCTTGAGGCCGGCGTTGGCATAGTCGCGGCAGTCGAGGGCCTCGTTGCGGTTGTGGCCGGGCAGCTTCTCCCACGCCCAGCGGTCGCCGCGGCGTGTGTGCGTGAGCACCAGCTTCTCAGAGAGGAGCCCGTTGAAGAAATTGAGGTCATAACCGGCGTCGGGGTGCCGGTTGAAATGGCAGTATTTTGGCCCGGGCTCCTGCACCTTCAGATTAGCCATGATCGTCGCCTTGCCGGCGTCGACGCCGATGGTGTAGAGCCAGCAGGTGATCCGCTTGTTGTCGCGGATCGGCACCTTGCTCGGAGGCGAGACGAAGGGGATGCCGTCGCCGCCCTTGCCCTTGATGGCAAAGACGCGCTTGCCGACGCGGGCCCGGCACGCCTCATAGACCTCTTGGGTGAAGTGGCCGCCGGAGTCGACGCAGGTGATGGAGATCTTCAGACCGCGGCCGTTTTTGAACTTGTAGACGTGGTCGACCACGTCGTCGAGCCGCTGCCAGACCTCCGGGGTGTCTGGTCGGCCCATGATGTAGCCCTTGACGATGCCCCACGTCTCGCCGTACTTCCCGTGACCGACCACCTCGTATTCGAGGCGGTTGTCCTGAGTGTCGACGCCGCAGGTCAGCACGAGCACGCCGTCAGGCAGCTCCACAGGGGTGCCGTCCGGGCGGGTGCCGTAGTCCTCGCGGCGGGCGAGCATGGTGTCCTCGTCCTCGAGGTCGCCGCGATCTTCCCACAGTTGGCCGAGCAGGGTGTTGTAGACGACCTTGAGGCGCTGCGGGTCATCCTTGGCGTCGAGGAACTTGAGGACGATCTTCTCCCACGGAGTCCACGGGCTCGAGAAGGCATTGAGCCAAAAAGAACGGACGCCTTTTTTGTAGGCGTCCGGGTTGTCGGCGATCCACTTGGCCGGCTGCTTTCGCATGACGTCCTCGGGGATCAGGCAGCCGCAGGCCGGGCAGCTCCACGAGACGCCGCTCTTGAGGCTCCACGACTTTTTCCCGCGGATCCGCTTGACCTCCGGGTCGAAATGGATATTGTCGAACACGATCTCGCTGTACTCCCCGCACTCGGGGCAGCGGTGGCACCAGCGTTCCTGCGTGCCTTGGTAAAAACTCGTCTCGATGTTGCTGTTGCCCTTGATGGTCGGGGTCGAGACCTCGACCGCCTTCGCGTTGTAGAATGTGGCCTGACGTGCTTCGGCCAGCGCCCACGGGTCGCCCTCGGTGCCGGCGCTGGTCGCCCAGCGGTCGCGCTCGTCGCCGATGATGTAGCGGGCGGGCGTGGAGGCCAGAGCCGAGGCGCTGTTGGAGCCGGTCAGGGTGAGCATACCGCCCGGGAAAGACTTCTGGAGGATCGTGTTGCCGCTGTCCTTGGCCTTGACGTCGTGCACCTTCGCCTTCAGGGGCTTGCTGTCGCGGATCATGGGGGCCACGCGGAGGCGGCTGAACTTTCGGGCGTCGTCGATGGTCGGGTGGACGTAGAGGATGCTGCCGGGGTCTTGGTCGATGATGTAGCCGATGATGTTGAGCTCGAGCTCGGACTTGCCGACCTGAGAAGCGGCTACCATGACTATTTTGTGCACCTTCGGATCCGTAAAGGCCCGCATGGGCTCCTCGAGGTACGGGGTGCGCTTGGTGCGCCACGGGCCGGCCTCGGCTGAGCTTTCCGGGGAGAGGCGGCGGTGCTTGTCGGCCCACTCGTCCACGGTCAGACTCTCAGGCGGGGCGAAGCGTTTGACCGCTCCGGCGATGGCGGTATTGAGCTTCGCGGCGGCTTTTTTAGTCGTCCGCGTCATCGGCGAGCTGTTCGCCCCAGCCTTCCCGATCCCTTACTCGCCGGGCGTACACCTCGGGATCGTATTTATAGCCGGCCAGCTCCGTCAGGATCTTGTAGACCTCTGTGCGGATGATCTCGGACGCCTCGGCGGGTGTTGCTGCGCCGGTGACGTCGACGGCCAGACGGCCCGGCAGGGCCACGAGCATCGACCTGATATTGTAGACGAGGTCGGTCATCACAGCCTCGACGTCCTCGCTGCGGTGCATGGTGCCCTCGAGCTCGCTGAGCTGGAGGGCGGCGATGTCTGCCTTGCTGCGCTTGAGGTCAGCCTCAGCCTCCAGACGCCGGCCCTCGATCTCGCTGTCCTTCTTCGACGGCTCCCGGCCGTTGGCCTTGGCCGTCAGGTATCGGATGTACCTCTGGATCGTCGGCAGCAGGTCGTAGCGGTTGGCGTTGCCTTCCTTGACCGCGGTGATGACGCCCTCCTTGGTGAGCTGCTGCACTCGGCGGGGCGTCATGTCGAACAGGGCCGCGATGGTCTTACTGTCGACGAGCTTGTTGTTGGTTGGGTTCGGCATGGCGTTCCCTCCTTTCTGCCGCTCGGGCGAAACGAAACGGCCCGAAAAAAATTTTCCCCGGCTGCGCGTTTTTTGGGCTCGCCAGCACCGCAGGCCAGAGAGGCCCGTCACAGTACCTTGCGGCGCTGCGCGTGGCTGTGGAGGCGTCTGCGCGGCGCTGTGGCGCGCTCTGTGCGCGTCTGGCGGTGTGGGGCCGGGCTCGGTGCAGGGCGCCGTGGTGGGCGCCCTGCGGGCCGCTGTGGGCTACTTCCCGAGAGCTCGGTCGAGGTTGTGCTGGAGGCGCTTGGCCGTCTCCTCTTGGAGTCGGGTCATTATCTTCTCATTGGTGCGCTCGCTGGTTATCATGGAGGGCACCGAGATGGTGGTGAACTTCTTGATGTCGGTGCGCGTCCGGCTCATTCGCTGGAATGGAATGGCGCTGACGCCGCCGGCCTTGGTGTTGCCCGTCCCCATGAGGATGTTGTGCGATCGCTCGGAGTACGGGCCGCCCGGGGTGCGGGTGTTCAGGTAACGGCCGATGACCTTCTTCTGCCCCTTGACCACCTGCATCCGCAGCGTGTAGCTCTTGCCCGGCGGTGCGGTCTTTGGTGTCATGCCGAAGTGCACGGGAGTGAGCAGCCGGCCGGAGTAGGTGATGGTCAGCTCCTCGATGGTCTCTCCCGAGACGTTGACGCTGCCCGCCATCTTCTTCGGCTTGCTGCTGTTCTTGCCGGACGGGGTGATCTCGCCCTTCTTGATGTTGTAGACCGATGTGACTTCCTGAGCGATCCAGCTCGGCGCTCTGGCCTTGACGTCGCGGACGGTGGCCTTCACGGCCTTGCGGCCCTGCTCGTCGATCTGCGCGACAGTGTCCATGAGCTTTTGGAAGTTTTCGACCTGCATGGTGATAGTTGCCTTTGCCGTTATTGTCACCTCCTGAATATGCAAAAAGAGACCGGCGGGCGTTGGTTCGCCCGTCGGCCTCTTGCCGTCGGTTGTTATTCGGTTTTCCTCTGGTCAGCCGCTCGGAATTGTCACGGCGTTGCCCGTGTGTCCGGCGGTCTTTTGCAGGATATAGAATAGCACGGGGCGCTACTGCTTTTCAATTCCTTTTACTTCCCTTTTGTTCCTTTTACTGCGTTTTACTGCCGCAGCTCAGGCAGGGGCTCCAGCTCGTCCAGCACGGCGGCGAGGTTGAGCAGGGCGCGGCCGTGGATCTTGTATGTCCTGTTCTGGTAGGCGTCCACTCTGTCGACGTAGTCCCGCCGATCACCGAACAGGACGCCGCAGGTGCTCTCCCAGTCAGCCCGGTCGAAGTAGCGCAGCCGGATGACGGCGCGCTCGTCGGGGTCGGAGAGCTGGAGGATCATGCCCTCGATGGCGTTGCGCTCCTGCTTCTCCTCAGCCTTGAGCCGGTCGATCTGTTCCTCGAGCTCCATTTTCCGCTCCACCATCATGCCGGTGCGGTCGGATGGTGTGCCGGATCCGCGTGGCATACCTGTCAGATCAGGGCCGGGCGGTGAGGCCATCGTCATCTCCATGCGGTCGAGGCGCTCGAGCTGGTTGTCGATGTCCCTCAGCATGGCGGTGTAGGCCGCGAGCCTGTCCTTGATCCGTTGTGTGATCGGCTTCTCGCTCATTATGTCAGGGCGTCACTCCTGCTCACCTCCTTCCTCGTCAGGCTCGAAGATCGCGGCGATCTCCTCGCGCGGTAGCTCTCGGCCTTGACGGACGCAGCGCACGGTTGTCTTTCCTGTTATTCTGATGTACCTCTTGACGATCACGTCCGTGAAGGCTGGCGTCAGCTCCATGATGTAGGAAGGCTGCCCGTATGCCTCGCAGGCGGCGAGTGTCGTGCCGGAGCCGCCGAAGGGATCATAGACGCCCGTGGCGAAGTCCGTGTTGTCGACCAGCTTCTCCAGCAGCTCGACGGGCTTCTGCGTGGGGTGCAGCTCGTTCCCGGAGCGGGAGATACTCAGGACGTTGCCGTAGCCCTTGTGGCCGTCGAAGTGCGTGGCAGCCTTGGCGCCGAACAGAATGAGCTCATGCTGCGAGCGCCAGCCGACGCCCATGCCCGGCGTGCCCTTGTCCCATACGATCTCAGACTTGACGCCGAAGCCGGCCGCCTCGACGAGGTCGAACAGATATACCCACATACGCCAGTCGGTGAAGATGTAGGCGTAGAGGCATGGGATGTCGGTGAGCGCGCCGCGGATCAGGTTTTGGTAGCCGCGCGTGCTGAGGATGTCGTTGGCGATCTTCGGGGCCTTGCCGTTCTTTCTCTCGGTGCCGATGCTGCCGGTCGACTTCTGTGACTCCTTGCTGCCGCCCGAGCAGTAGGGCGGGTCGGTCAGCAGGATCTCGGGCTTGTTGCCGTCGAGCAGCAGGGCGCGATCTTCCGGCCGGGTGCAGTCTCCGCAGAGGACACGGTGCCGGCCGAGGATCCAGAGGTCGCCGTACTGCGTGACCGGCGCGGCCGGGGCCGGGATCTCGGCGTCGGGGTCGTCGCTCGGCTCTTTGGTGTGCAGCGCCTCAGAGAGGGCCGTCACGATGTTGCCGTAGTCGTCCTCGGTGTAGCCGCTGAGCATGAACGGGATCTCGCCGGTGTCGATGTCGGCGAAAACCTCGGCGAGCATCTTGTTGTCGGTGGTGGCGAGCTCCGCGATGCGGTTGTCGGCCGTCAGATCGGCCAGCTCCTCGGCCTCGCTGGCGTAGTCCTGATAGTCGACCGGGGCGTCGGTCAGATCGTCGAGCTGCGCGGCCATGAGACGGCCGTGGCCCTTGGTGACGAGCCCGCTGCGCTTGCTGACGGTGATCGGGGCGCGCCAGCCTGTCGCCCGGATGATAGAGGCGAGGAGCTTGATCTGCTCCGGCGGGTGCTGGTTGGGGTTCTTGGGGTTGGGCCGCAGATCCTTCAGCGGGACGATGGCGTCGTGTGCGCAGAACACGGGGACGCTGCCGGCGTATGCCTTCGGCGTGGCCGTGGTGCTGTACTCCTCGATCTCGGGGCCGGTCTGCGGCTGCGGTTTGTCTTTTGCCATGTGGTTCCTCCTTTCAGCCGCGGTGAGATGCCTCCGCTGCTGTGGCTGCGTCGAGGCGCTTCTTCAGGCGCTCCAGCTTGTACTCCTCAGCCTCGGCCGTGCTGCGGCCGAAGATGATGCGGAGCTGGTCGAGCATAATCTGGACGTCTGCCATCTCCTCGACCGCGTTCTCGAGTGCAGCCTTCGCCTCTGCGGCGCAGCTCACGCGCTTCACCTTGCAGAGGGCTTTGGTCAGCTCGGCCATCTCCTCGACGGCCATGTCCATTTGCGCCGGCGCGCCGTAGGTCGTGATCGCACGATCCAGCAGGGCCCGGCGCTCCTCCGTGGTCATCGCGGGCGGCCTCCCTTCGTCAGCTCTCTGACCAGTACGGCCACGAGCACGATCACGATGATGGCGAGGGTGATGGCGGTCGGGATCCAGATCGGGGCCAGTACCCACAGCCAGCTCCAGTTGATGACGCCGGTGAGCTTCAGGACGATGAAGGCGACGGCGAGAAGGCCGCAGAAGCCGATCCCGCCGGCCGTCGTGTTGTTTCTTTCGTTGTTCATGTATTACCTCCAGTATTATTTGCCGAGCCCCTTCAGTGCACAGGCCGTGCAGGCGGTTCGGACGTCGGGCTCCAGTGCAAGGATCCGGCGGGCCGTGTCTGTCTGCCAGCACTCAGCGCCGCAGACGGGGCAGGTGGTGAGCTGCCAGTCGTCCGTCGGAGGCTCCGGGACGTTGTCATGCAGCGGCATGGTGAGGGTCCCGCCGTCTCCGGGCTGGTGAGGCGTGAGGATGGGCTCAGGCTCGTCGGGGATCATGGCGTCGAGGAGCTCGTTGTACTTCTTGAATATGGCCTCCGACGCTGCGCTCCAGCTTTCGCCGTGCTCCGTGTCCTCCGGGGTGGCGACGTGGGCCAGCTCGTGCGCCAGCAGCTCAGGGGCGGCGCTGATTGGCGCCTCGGCCGAGATGCAGACGATTGGCGTGCTGCCGTCGTCGGGGAAGATGGTCAGGCCGTAGGCGGTGCCGTTGGTCTCGTCCCGCAGGTCGGGGACGTACTGCGCGACGTACTCGACGCCGGGGTAGAGCTCAGAGAAGGCCCGGGCCACGATGGCCGTCGGGTCATTGATGAAGGGCGAGGCCATCGGGCCGATCTTCTCGTACTGCTTCAGGGCCGCGTAGGTCTCACGCAGCATGGCCCGCACTTCGTCCTTCTTGATGCCGTTGATGGTGGGCCCGTTCAGGATCAGGTCGAGCATCTTGTCGCCCCAGTCCTGCATCAGGTGGGTCTCCGGCATACCGCAGCCGAAGGGCACGACGTCGACCTTCTCACGGGTGAGGGTTTCGTATTCTTTCACGGTGTTGCTCCTTTCAGAAAAGCCGAGCGGGCCGGAGCCCGCCCGGCGCTCCATTTACTGCATGACGACGACCTTGCCGGCGTCGATCAGATCGCCCATGTTCTTCATGAAGTAGTCGGCGATGTTCTTCTTCGCCTCGAGCTTCCAGATGCCGCCGTCAGCCTCGAAGAAGCCGATCCCCTCGTCGGGATCCACGCGCAGCAGGAACTCGCTCTCGGGCTGCTCCACCTCGAGGAAGGTGCGGAACGGCCGCAGCATGACGCGGGGCTTGATCTCGACGAGCGCGTTGAGGGCGACGCCCTGACGGGCCTCGACGGTCTGCGTGACGCCGTTGTCGTTGGTGCTGACGCTGTTCTCGTTGGTCATGCGGCTCAGCAGGTCGAGCAGGTAGGCCGTGCCCTCGTTGGGGATGCAGAGGCTCCGCAGCTCGATCAGAGCTACCTCGCGTCCTCTGAAGCCGGTGCGCAGGCCCGGGGCGTCAGCCTTGGCGCGGTAGAGCGTGTTGCGGGAGAAGTCGCTCAGGTAGGTGGTCATCACCTCGACGGTGTCGTTGCTCTTGACCTGCACCATGATGGTCGTGCCGACCTTCTCGAGCTCGGTGCGGATCAGCTTGCAGATGCTATCGAGGCCGCTGACGCTGATGCAGTCAGGGCGGTCGACGTGGGGCGGGATGCGGGTGAGGGATGCGTCGGCGTAGGTCTGGCCGCCGATCTCGAAGATCTTGGTCTCCTTCAGGCTGACGATTTTGTCAATCATTTTTGCGAGCATTGTGTTGTCCTCCTTGTTCTGTGTTGTGGGTGGTTATCCGTGCTGGACGAGCTTCAGGAGCTTCGGTGCCTCCTGCTGCGTGCCGTCCATGTTCATTTGGCCGGGCACCTGCGGCACCATCTCGGCGACGACGAGCTCGCCGTTGCCGTCAGAGGTGACATAGAGGGCCGTGGCGACGGGGTTGGTGGCTGCGAGCGTAGACTTGGCCGTCACGGAGACGCCGATGGTGCGGCGCTCGTCGTCCGGGGTCAGCTCGATGGTGAGGGTGATCTTGCGCTTGGCAGTGGCCTTCGTGTTGGGGTCGAGGATGTTCTGGATTACCTTGTCCATCTCATAGTCGACGCGCTCCTCGAAGGCGCCGCGGGCCATCGACATGATGCTGTCGCGCTGGTTCTGTTCGTTCATGGGGTTTCTCCTTTCTTTCCGTTGCCGGCCGTGCCATACTTCTCGAGCGTGTCCTTCATCGCTCCGGCGATGCACTCGGCCATGATGGTCGCGGTCTTGGTTCCGCTGTTCTTGGCAGCCTGTTCAATAGCTGCGCGGATCTCGTCGGGCTCGTAGCCCGTGTTCTCATAGGCGGCGAGCTTCTGGACGAGCACCTCCTTGGTGGCTGCGCTCCAGTAGCCCGTCTTGATGCCGTTGGCTCTCTCGTGGGTCAGGCGTTCCATGCTGGCCCTCCTCTCAGGTGGCCGATCCGAGCGTCATCTGCTCGGCCTCGGTTGGGTTGTCTGCGTGGGCTGCGGCCGTCTGGCCCGTGGGGCCTGAAGGCTCCGCTCTGGCCCACACGGCCTCAGTGGCGTCCGAGCGGGTGGCCTTGCGGCGGCCGACCGTCGTGAGGATCCCGATCTCCTTCAGTTCCGTGAGCCGCGGGGCGACGTAGTTGCGGTTGAAGTACGGGATCCGGCCGGCTGCGACGAGCTCCTCGGTGATCTCGCTGGCCGTGAGCTCACGGTTGCCGAGGGTCTCGAGGATCAGGCGGCAGCGGGCGGCCCGCTTGGGGAGTACGGCGTCATAGCTGCGGCGCCGGGTCTCTTTGGTTGTCTGGTTCATGCGTTTCCTCCTTTCCGGCCAGCTCGACGTTGTCGGCTGGCGCGTCCTTGACTTCAGGCGTCGGCGCTTCGTTGCCCCACACGTCCCATCCCGGGGCGGCTTCTCGGGCGAAAAGCTCGATGCGGGGCAGGTCTCCCATCAGCTCGACGATCCTGTCGCGTATCTCGGCCGGCTTTCTGCTGTGCTGCTGGAGCGGGGAGAGGACGACGCTGCGGACGCTGCCGCTGATGCGCTTCGGCTTTCCCTTGGTCGCCAGCAGGCAGATCTCCGAGTTGCTGCGCGTCCAGTTTCCGAGCCCCATGAAGATGCCGGTGCCGTTCCTGTTCTGCTTTACCCAGTTGAAGGCGACGGTCTTGTAGCTGAAGCCCCACGCCTCGATCACGTCGAGGGCCTCGCGGAGCATGGGGAAGGTCGCCCACATGAAAAGCACACAATCCTCGTTAGCAATACCCCCCGCAGCTCCGACGCCCATGCGCTTGATGTCCTCGATGGTCATGGTGTCGTAGTGCTTGGAGGCTGCCGCTCTGGTGCCGCGGTTCTGATAGCTCCACGGGGGATCGGCGTAGATGATGCTGTACTTCTTGTTAGGGAGTGGGATCATGGGCGGCCTCCTTTCCGAGCACTTCCGACTCGATGCCGTGCAGGAACTTGATGAAGCCGGCCGTCGCTGGCACCTCGTAGCGGGAGAGCTCTGCGTGCGTCATGTACTTGCGGCCGTAGATCTCGGCCATATCACGCCAGACGGGCCACGGCACGCGGTAGAAGTCCGTCAGGCTCACGGATACGAGCACGAAGGCGATGGCGCCGAGCTTGTGATGGGCCTCGAGGTCATCCTGCTGCTCTTGAGTGAGCCGGCGCTGCTCGATGCGCTCGTCGTCGGTGTGCTTGGCCTCGAAGTAGATGCTCCGGCCGCCCTTCAGGGTGCCGCCATAGTCCGGCTGGGCCTGCTTGGTGTAGCAGGCGAGGAACTGGCCCTTGCGGTTCTTGGCGCCGAGTGGCTTCATGGGCTCCGGCGTCTTTTCAATCTTGGCGAGGCCGCGGCTGAGGTAGTAGTCGCACGAGGCCGAGATGATATTCTCGAAGTAGCCGCCGGCGACTCTGGCCTGCTTGCCGCGGATCTGCGCCATCATGTGTTTTTCGGCTGCGTAGGGCGTCGGGTCGTTGTAGCCCTCCGCGTTCTTTCTCGGGTCGTACTTCGTCACGGCGTTCAGCCTCCGATCTCGATGTGGACGCCCGGATCCGAGATCAGGCGGTCGGCGAGTGCGAGGATGGTGGCGCCGTCGAGGTGGACGTGGATGGAGCCGCCGCGGGCGGGCAGGTGGATCGTCACGCCGCCGATGTCGGGCTCGTCCTCCTCGTCGTTTTCAGGATCCTCGTCAGGCTTCAGCTCGCTGATGGCCTCGAAGCCGTTGCGGACGGGGATGCCGTGCGCCTTGGCGAGCTCGATCTCCGCGGCCATGCCGGCCGAAGGGTGGTCAATACCGAAGGCCCACAGCTCGGAGCAGCCGAGCACCAGCTCGCTGCCGATCTTCAGGGCCAGCTCACGCTCCTCGGGGACATTGTCGTCCATGAACTGCGTGAGATAGATGTGCGGGGTGACGGGGATGACGCCCTTCTCCACAGCCGCGCGGCTGTACTCTTTGGCGCGCTGGATGTTGTTCTCGTAGTCCCCGCGGCACGGGGAGCAGATGTAAACCTTTTTCATGTTGTTCCTCCTATCGTGAGCGCCAGCTCTGGCCGGTGAGGGTGATGCCCCTGCACATTTCCATGAGCCGGTCGATGGTGGCCCGGGCCGTCATGCTGTCGCGGCTTTCTCGCGGCGTCATGCGGTCGATCAGGGCCTCGGTGTCGTAGTTGGTGGTCACTATGGTCGGCAGGTATGCCTCATAGCGGCCGTTGATGATGTTGTAGACCGTGGAGATCGCCCACTCGGTCGGCGGCTCCTTGCCGATGTCGTCGATCACGAGGAGCGGGACGGTCTTGTAGATCTTCAGGACGTCGCTCTCGCTGCCGCCGGTCGTGGAGTAGGTGCGCTTGATGCGCTCCAGCAGGTCGATCATCGTCATGCAGATGACCGGCTTGCCCTGCGCGATCAGGTGGTTGGCGATGGCAGCGGCGAGGTGGGTCTTGCCGGTGCCCGGCGGGCCCGCGATAAACAGACCGTTGCGGCCGGGCTCCTGACGACCGGGCTGCGGCAGCATGGCGTCGAAGCCTTCGGCATAGCGCCGGGCGGCTGCCGCTGCTCGCTTGTTGTCGTCGGTGAGCTGGAAGGTGGAGAAGGTGCGCCGCAGGAAACGGTCGCCCATGCCTGACTCGCCGACGATGCGCTTGATGCGATCCCGCATTTTCTTCTCCTCCTCAGCCTTGGCGGCTGCGGCCTCAGCAGCTTCGCGCTCTGCCTTCGCCTTCTCATAGGCAGCCACGGCCTCGGGGCAGGTGCATCGCTCGGCTCCGTAGGGAGGCCAGAGGATGCGGTTGCCGAGCGGGATGCCCTTGTGGTAGCGCAGGGCGCCGCAGAACTCGCAGGGGACGGGCTCAGGGACTCCGGGGCGGCCGGCGAGGCGCTCGTCGTTGCTCCAGATCCAGTTACCGGCGTCACTCGTCGTCGGCCGGCTTGAAGCCCTTGCCCCAGTCTCGGCCGGAGCCGTCGGGCTGTTCAGGATCTCGCTGATTTTCTGCACCTTCGTTCACCTCCTCATTGTCCCAGTAGCCGCCGTTGAGCCATGTGCTCGGGTTCGGTATGTAGCGCCCGTTCTCCCGGCGCCACTGGTCGCTCCGCTTCTGAGCGTCGACCGCCTGCATGATCCTCTCGTGGAGCTCAGCGGTGGGCTTGATCTTGTTCCACGCCTTCAGAGCGTACTGCTTGCCGGTCTTTTTCGGGTAGGCTTTCCAGAACTCGAGAAATCTGGCCTCGACGAGCGACTTCGTGCCGCCGTCACTCCCCTCGTCAGAGGGGGAAGGGGGTGTATTACCTTCTCTTGTCTTATCTTCTCTACTCTGGTCTACTCTGCCTCCGGCTTTCTTGCGGCTGTTTGCCGGTCGTCCTGCGGTCGGCGTTTGGTCGTCCGGCGAGGCGTCGGCAGACGCCGCAGCAGCGGCCCGGCGACTGCGGGAGCGCTCTTTCTCGGCTTGCCGCTGGTCGATCAGCTTGCCGGCGTACTCGTACCAGTCGTGGATCTCGAGCGTCCCGTCCTCTTTTTCGTCGATCCAGCCCGCCCGGATCAGCGTTTTCGCCAGCTTTTCGGGGTCTCCGTCCCACTGAGCGGCCCGCGAGATCATGCGCGGCGTGATGTCGACGAGGCTGCCGGTCGGGGCGTTGTCGAGGGCCCACAGCCAGAACGAGACGAGCAGCCCCATCATGTGCGGCGGCTCGACTTCGAGCTGGTCAGCAGCGTCGAACAGTTTGCGGTGATCCTTGAGTGTCTGATGCACTTGCAGCCATGCCACGGTCGTCACCTCCTTTCTGTGGTCGTTTGTTTGTGGCCTGCTTTTGGTCGTCTGCCGGTCGTCCGGCGGTCAGGTTAAAATGGAAGGTCGCCATTGTCCTCGATCTCCGTGAAGTCGCCGGAGCCCTCAGAGTAGCCCGGATCGGCGAAGTCGCTGCCAGAGCTCTGGCCGCCGTCCTTCTTGCTGTCGCAGAAGTGGACGGAGTCGACCGTGATCTCGACGGCTTTGCGGCGGTTTCCGTCCTTGTCCTCGTAGCTGCGGCTCGTGAGCTCGCCCTCGACGAGGACGAGGCGGCCCTTGCTCAGGTACTTGCAGACGAACTCGGCCTGTGCGCGCCATGCGACGCACTCGATGAAGTTGGTGATCTTCTTGCCGTCCTTGGTCTTGCGGCCGGTGTCGCTGGCGAGGGTGAAGCTTGTGATCGCCGTGCCCTGCTGCGTGTACCTGAGCTCAGGGTCGGCGGTTAGACGGCCTTGGAGGCCGGTGTGGTTATACATTAGGCGTTTCCTCCTTGCTGGTTATGCTGTGCGGCCGCATTGTCGAGGGACTGTCTCTTATACACATCTGACGCTGCCGACGACTTAATAGGTG
>ERZ1027243.1199-NODE-1199-length-12857-cov-4.350805_pt1 | contig 12857 bp, 8 predicted proteins | sample MGYA00519243_ERZ1027243 | MGnify/ENA primary metagenome ERZ1027243 (study PRJEB26926, sample SAMN06164727) | human gut metagenome | biome: ENVO:00009003; feature: ENVO:2100002; material: ENVO:00002003 | host: Homo sapiens | place: USA | collected 2012 ...
ACGAGATTAGCGAGTGTCTCGTGGGCTCGGAGATGTGTATAAGAGACAGGCATTTCATCGGGCATCTGCAAACAAACAAAATAAAATATATCGTTCCTTACGTAGCGCTGATTCATGGCATAGACTCCTACAAGCTGTTGGCCGAAGTGAACAAGCAGGCTGCCAAAGCCGGAAAAACCGTCAACTGCCTGCTGCAGCTGCACATCGCCCGGGAAGAGACCAAGTTCGGATTCAGCTTTGACGAATGCCGGGAAATGCTGGCGGCCGGTGAATGGAGAGAGCTCAAGCATATCCGGATATGCGGATTGATGGGCATGGCCACGAATACGGACAATGACGAACAAATCAGAACAGAGTTTTGTTCTTTAAGTAGCTTCTTCAATGAAGTGAAAGCCAAATGGTTTGCCGATGCAGAATCATTCCGGGAACTGTCCATGGGGATGTCTCACGACTATCACGAGGCCATTGCAGCCGGGAGCACCTTGATACGTGTAGGAAGCAAGATTTTTGGAGAAAGAAACTATTAACCATAAAAAATCATTATCATGGCAACATTAGAAACTACTTTTGCAGGGCTGAAACTCAGAAACCCCATTATCGTCAGCAGCTCCGGACTGACAGACAGTGCCGCCAAGAATCAGAAACTATCTGAGGCCGGTGCAGGTGCCATTGTGCTAAAATCACTCTTTGAAGAGCAAATCATGATGGAGGCTGACTGGATGGGAGACCCGAACATGTACCCCGAAGGCAGTGACTACCTTGTAGGATATATCCGCGAACATAAGCTGGGTGAATATCTGAACCTGATTAAGGAAAGCAAAAAGGTTTGCAATATCCCCATCATAGCCAGCATCAACTGCTATCAGAATGCCGACTGGGTGGAATTTGCCGCCAAAATAGAAGAAGCCGGTGCAGACGCATTGGAAATCAATATCCTTGCACTGCAGACGGATGTACAATATGCTTACGGCAGTTTCGAGCAACGCCACATCGACATTCTGAGCCACATCAAGAAGACGGTCAAGATACCCGTCATCATGAAGCTGGGTGACAACCTGACCAATCCGATAGCTCTGATAGACCAGCTGTATGCCAACGGTGCCGCCGCAGTAGTGCTGTTCAACCGCTTCTACCAGCCGGACATCAACATTGAGAAAATGATACAAGTATCCGGTAACGTATTCAGCAATGAATCCGATTTGTCCAAAGCCCTGCGCTGGATAGGCATCGCTTCGGCAGCCGTAAACAAGCTGGACTATGCCGCTTCCGGTGGTATTCACTCGCCCGAAGGCGTTGTCAAGGCAATATTAGCAGGTGCTTCGGCCGTAGAGATATGCAGTGTGCTTTATCAGAATTCAGCTACCATCATTGAAGAATACATCCGCTTCCTCAACTTGTGGATGGACCGCAAAGGTATGGAAACCATCAGCCAGTTCAAAGGTATTCTGAACGTAAACGACCCGAAGGGAGTCAATACTTTCGAACGTACACAGTTCTTGAAATACTTCTCTTCACATGAATGAGACAAAAGGCTGACAAGAAGACAATAAAATTGAAAGGGTGATAACACTACAATGACGTTATCACCCTTTCATTTTATACTATACCGCTATCTTTTTATTTCTTCTTATCCAGCGCCTCAAAGCAGGAATTCTTGCTCACGAATTCCGGAACAATATCCTTCATGGCAGCAACAATTTTCATCTGGTCATAAGTGTAACTTACATCAATCAGATTCTGGATACGCTCCTTCACCTCGTCATAGTCATACTCACGCACCGTGGCAATCATAATCTTCTCATGGTAGGTGGGTTTTGTAAGCTCCTTCACATTCAAGAGTTCCTCGTAGAGCTTCTCGCCATGACGGAGACCGGTAAATTCAATCTTCACATCCGTACGTCCGGAAAGGCTGATCATACGCTTGGCAAGATCCACAATCTTCACCGGCTTACCCATGTCGAAGATGTAGATTTCACCGCCGTTACCCATACTGCCGGCCTCAAGAACAAGGCGGCAAGCTTCGGGAATGGTCATGAAGTAACGGATTATCTCAGGATGGGTCACTGTCACCGGGCCGCCACGCTGAATCTGGTCGCGGAAACGGGGAATGACAGAACCGTTGGAACCCAGCACATTGCCGAAACGCGTAGTGATGAACTGAGTGGCATGGCCTCCCTCCTTCTGCAACTTCTTCGCAAGAGACTGCACATAAATCTCGCAAATACGCTTGGAGCAGCCCATCACGTTTGTAGGGTTAACAGCCTTGTCCGTAGAAATCATCACAAACTTCTCGGCACCGTATTTCACGGCAAGATCGGCAACGGTGCGCGTGCCGAATACGTTCACCTGGATGGACTCGGAAACGTTGTCCTCCATCATCGGCACATGCTTGTAGGCGGCCGCATGGAAAATATACTGGGGCTTGAACTCCCTGAAGATATCCTCCATGCGCGTGGCATTGGAGATGTCAGCTATGATGGTCTCGGCATCGATGTCGCGCCAACGGTCCTGAAGTTCCAGACGGATGTCGTGCAGAGGGGTCTCGGCCTGGTCCACTAAAATAAGTTTATAGGGATTGAACGAAGCCACCTGGCGCATGATTTCACTGCCGATGGAGCCGGCGGCGCCCGTAATCATCACACGCTTGCCCTCCAGATGAGAGGCAACCTTATGGATATCTATCTCGATAGGATTGCGCTGAAGCAGGTCCTCAATCTGAATTTCCTTCAACTGTGTGCGGCTCAGCGCCTGGCCGTTCCACTCGCTCAAGGGAGGCGCGGTCATCAGTTTGATGTTGTGCACCAGCAGGCGGTCAGCCATGTCGGACTTCTTCAGTTCCTCCATCTTGGCAGGAGAAATGATGATGGTCTGCACATCGCGGTCGTTCAGCACATCAATCAGCGTATCATCGTTGGGGAACACCCTGACACCCATCATCACCTTGTTGATAAGCTCAGGTTCGTCCGCAATGAATCCGCGCAGACGGTAGTGGTTGCGCAGATTGACACGCAATGCCTTGGCAATGTTGCCCCCGGCTTCCTTGGCACCGTAAATAAACACATTGGCACTGTGGGTGCCGTCGAAGTTCAGCGCCTCGAAGAAAGTCTTGACAATCACACGGGAGCATGCCATCATGGCAAAGCTGATGATATAGGACATGAACAGCACGCTGACCGGAGCCAGGTTGAACTCCAAATAGCTTTCTGTCAAGACGCTCGTTATCATCAGCAGTGCATACGACACCGTCAATGACACAAAAATGCGCATGATATCCACAAAGGAAGAAAAGCGCAACACATTGGAATACGTACGGAAAACACGGAAAAAAATCAGATTGACAACAACCGTCCATAAAATGGTCTTGTCAATGGTAGAGGATTCCAAAAAAATGCTTCTGAAATCATATCGGAGAGCATAGGCCAACAGACTGGATATGACGATGATAAATACGTCAATTAATAGAATAGTCCATATCGGAAGCACTTTCGCGGAAAGATACCGATGAAAAAAATTTCGCTTCATTTCGCTTGACAGTTTTGTTTTAGGCGAGGCAAAGATACACTATTTTAGTCAAAACGGGCAAAAAATCGATAAAAAAATGTTATAATAATTATCTATCCTCTATAAAGAAACCATCCCGCCTTCCCCTGTTTTAGCAGCCGGAAAGCGGGATAGAAATAGTTTTACCCCGGAAAATGCGATATCCGCTACATCAGATTACTTGCCAACTCGCTCAACTGGCTACGTTCTCCTTTCACCAGATTGACATGGGCAAACAAGTTCTGGTCCCTCATACGGTCTATCATATAGACAAGTCCATTGGACTGACTGTCCAGATAGGGTTGGTCTATCTGCTGAATATCACCGGTAAACACCATTTTTGTGCCTTCACCGGCACGGGTGATGATGGTCTTAATCTCATGCGGAGTCAGGTTTTGGGCTTCATCAATAATACAGTAGGTCTCGCTCAAACTGCGCCCGCGGATAAAGGCTAATGCCTCGATGACCAATTGTTCACTTTTTTGCATATCCTCCAAGCGTTTCACTTCAGAGGAATTGGCAGCGAACTGATGCTTGATTACATTCAAATTATCGAACAAAGGCTGCATGTAAGGAGCCACTTTCTCATTGGCATCACCGGGAAGGAATCCAAGGTCTTTATTGGATAGGGCCACGATGGGACGTGCCAGGAGAATCTGCTTGTAGTCGGTAAGTTTTCCCAATGCAGCGGCCAGTGCCAGCAGGGTCTTGCCGGTTCCCGCCTTACCAGTCAGGGCAACCAGCTTGATGTTCGGGTCATTCAGCACCTCAAAAGCAAAGCTCTGCTCAGCATTGCGCGGTTCAATGCCATAGTTCTTTGTCTTGTTGACCCGGCAAATCGAATGGGTAAAGGGATTATAACGTGCAAGCACACTGCTGCGGTCACTCTTCAGCACAAAGCATTCATTAGGACGAATGATGTCCTTAAAATCGAACTCGTTGATGTCCAGTCCTTCTTTGGAAGAATAAATGCGGTCTATCAGCGCAGGGTCAATACCCTCGAACACTTCATTCGACTTTTCGAATATATCCACATTGATTACCTTATCATTGATGTAGTCTTCGCACAGCAGACCGATGGAACGCGCCTTCATGCGCAGATTCACGTCTTTCGTGACAAGGATGGTTTTCATTTTAGGCTTTTTGGTGGAAAGCCAGTCCACTACCGACAGAATCTGATGGTCGGGGATGCGTTCGGGAAAGGAATCACGTACTCGGGGAGAGTCCACCATGCCTGCCACCACAAACAGACGGCCTAAGCCCTCTCCCAATGGCGCCCCTTTGGTGAACAGATTATCATCGGTAATCAAATCAAGCTCACGGACGAACTCACGCGCATTGAAATTAATCTGCTCATTACCTTTCTTGAATTTGTCCAGTTCTTCAAGGACTACGATGGGAAGATAAATGTCATTCTCTTGAAAATTCTTCAAACAGTTATAATCGTGAAGAATCACATTCGTATCAATCACAAAATTTTTCTTAGCTCCCATACACGTTAGATTTAAATTGTTAATACCTTTGCATAAGCTTAAGATAAGCTACACTGCAAGCAATTTCAAGCAAGCTTGATTGCGTTCGGTCTGCATTATCTTTGTCGCTTTTAAAGATAACAAATTAATAGGGAGAAAGGATTGCTTCTCCGTTAAATATTATAAAAGATGGATTATCAGGACACTTTAACTTACTTATATAACAGTGTGCCCATGTTTCAGCAAGTGGGCGGCTCAGCATACAAGGAAGGATTGGAAAACACTCTGACCCTGGACGCACACTTCGAACATCCCCACCGCAGTTTCCGCAGCATTCATGTGGCTGGTACCAATGGAAAGGGTTCCTGCTCGCATACGCTTGCCGCCATACTGCAAGAGGCAGGATACAGGGTCGGGCTCTATACCTCGCCCCATCTGGTGGATTTCCGGGAGCGCATCCGGATTAACGGACAGCCTATACCCGAGGAATACGTCATCCGTTTTGTAGAGCAGGAACGTGGCTTCTTCGAACCCCTCCATCCCTCTTTCTTTGAGCTGACCACTGCCATGGCCTTCCGCTACTTTGCCGATGAGAAGGTGGATGTAGCCGTAATCGAGGTGGGACTAGGCGGACGCCTGGACTGTACCAATATCATCCGTCCGGATGTATGCATCATCACCAACATCAGTTTTGACCATACCCAATTCCTGGGGGACACCTTGGCAAAAATCGCAGGAGAGAAGGCAGGAATCATTAAAAGCGGTATCCCCGTTGTAATCGGCGAGACCACTCCCGAAACGAAACCGGTATTTCTGGAAAAAGCACAGACAACGGGTGCTCCCATCTACTTTGCCGAGGAGAATGACCGTGAAGACTATCCCGGAATAGAATACGAACTGAAAGGGCTCTACCAGCAGAAAAATGCCCGGACCATCCTCACCGCCCTCCCGCTACTGAAAGAAGCCGGTTACTGGCTGGACGGACAAGCAGTGCGCAGTGGCTTTGCCCGTGTGGTGGAACTGACGGGCTTGATGGGACGCTGGCAAAAACTGCAGGACTCGCCCACCCTGATTTGTGACACCGGCCACAATGTGGGAGGCATCACCTACATTACAGAACAACTGAAACAGCAGGCTTACCGCCAGCTACACATCATCATAGGCATGGTAAATGACAAGGATATACGGGGGGTACTGGCCCTGCTGCCCCGGGAAGCGACCTACTACTTCACCAAAGCCAGCGTGAAGCGAGCATTGCCCGAAAGCGAACTACAGGAGCTTGCCGAAGCAGCAGGGCTGGAAGGACATTGCTATCCTGATGTACCTGCCGCCGTGCAGGCCGCACAAGAAAAAAGCCTCCCGGAAGATTTCATCTTCGTGGGAGGCAGCAGTTTCATTGTGGCCGACTTGTTAGCGAACCGCGATGCACTCAATCTCTACTAAGGCATCTTTGGGCAGCGCCTTCACTGCCACAGCCGAACGTGCCGGGAAAGCACCGTCAAAATAAGTGGCATATACCTTGTTCATATCAGCGAACAAGGACATGTCTGCCAGGAAAACAGTTGTCTTCACAATATTCGCCATACCCAGCCCTGCCTCTTCCAGGATATGCTTTATATTCTCCAAGGACTGGCGAGCTTGCGCTTCCGCACCTTCAGCCATCACTCCGGTAGCTGCATCAATAGGCAACTGACCTGATACAAATACCATTCCGCCGGCTTCGATAGCCTGGCTATAAGGGCCTATGGCGCCCGGTGCCTTCTGGCTGCAAATCACTTTCTTCATGATTGTCAAAGTTTGTTTTTATTAATAATCGAGTCTATTTTCCTTTTTTGAAATAAAAAAATCCGAAGTATATGCAGTATTCCGGAAATCCACGCATTTTATAAATAAAACAACGTAATTTCACTCATAACCTGTTATACCTAGACTTAACTCATTTAACACGGGGGAGTTCCCCAAAACAGAGGCTCTGCTTGCGAAAGCAGAGCCTTTATTCTATCCCATCCCTTTACTTGCAATGCTTCTCAATCAAAGCATCCACATTGGGGTCACCCAATTCCTTTGCCTTGGCAAAGCTGGCACAAGCTTCCTTGTCCTTCTTCATCTGCAGCTGGGCGATACCCATCAGACGGTAGGCCTCGGCATACTTAGGGTCTTTCTCCAGAGCAGTCTTCAGCACATTCAACGCCTCTTCGTAACGTCCCACGCGAAGATTCACCACTGCCAGTTCGGCACGGTAAGTCAAATCCTCCGGATTCAGTTCGATGGCTTTCGCCATATCGTCCAGCGCACGCTGGTACTGCTTGGCCTTCAAAGCAGCCTGCTCACGGTAATAGTAGAACATGTCGTTCACTTTACCGTTCACGGCATTGTAATAGGCGTCATAATCCAGCATGGCATTACGCGCCTGGTCTGCATTCATACGGGCTTGGGCACGCTCCAGCAAGTAAGGGGCGGCTTCCTCCGTATAGGGCTGGGTAAAGCGGGCCACACAACTGTCCATCAGAGCCAGTACCTCTTCGGCAGGTGCCTGCATCAGTTCCTTGGTCTTGGCAGCACTGAAGAAGGTAGCCGGAGAGGCCAGAATGGTCTTATTCACTTTATCATAGCTGGTAAATGCCGACGGATAGTCCTGCTTGGCAAACAGGATGTCACCCTCCAACTGGACATAAACCGGAAGCTCGTCAATGGCTATCGCTTTCCGTACCTCGTCCAGAGCCTTGTCGAGCGACCAGTCCTTATAAACTTTCTCGGGCTTGCCCAATGCATAATTATAGATTATCTTGGCCCGGTTGTAATACACATCATCTTTCTTTGCCGCAACCTCCAAAGCCTTATCCATATCTGCGGCGACCTTATCCATGGAAGCATCTTCACGGGACATGAACAGATGCTGGGAAGCGCGGCGCAGATAACCGTCGGCACTGGCAGGATATTGTGCAATGAAATCGTTCAGAGTCTCCATATACTTCTCCGGAGACAGTTGGGAAGAAGCCATGTAGAGGAACACCAAAGCCTGCTCTTCGGTATCGGGCAATGCCTTCTTGATACCGATGCCCTTCAATGACATATCTCCATAAGACAATGCGGAGATATTCTGCGACATGGCGAAATTGGCATCAATGGCATAGCAGATGGTAGCCGTGTCTTGTCCGGAGGACTTCTGCGCAAGGCCGAAGACCTGCCCGTCCACAGTCATCAGCGGACAACTCACCATCTTGTCCTTCAGACGCATATCGAGCGTATAATAGGAATAGTTGCCGGAAATCTTATCAGCTTCCTTTACTTTCCCGGCAGTGAAGGAACGGTCCTTCTGGGTGGAATAAGGCAGCAGATATACATCCGCACCGACGGCCGGAGCCACAGCAGCCAAAGTGAGTGCCGTGACTTTCTTTCCGGGGATGCCGACACGGAACTTGACAACATCGTACATGTCATCAGCTCCCATAATGGCCTCCACCGGCATCTGTGCCCCGTCCGAGCTCATCACAACGGCGCGCCGGGCACCTTTGAACAAGGTGTAGTCAGAAAGCGCAACGCCATCTTCAGTGACAAAAAAGCCGTTTCCAGTATTCAGTATCTTATCGTCCTGGTCGTAGGTCACCACCGAAAAAACGGCACGTTTGGCTTTGTCTACCCACTTCGGGGCTTGTGCCACACTCCACTGAGCCAATAAACAGAGAGTGAGCATCAACAGCAATTTCTTTTTCATATCTTAGTTGGTTCTTTGTTTTACCGCTTCATAAATCAAAATGCCGGCTGCAACGGAAACATTGAGGGACTCGATGGTTCCCAACATGGGAATTTTCACCCACTCGTCACACAACGCCAGGTTGTCATAGGACACCCCCTTGTCTTCGGCACCCATAATGATGCACATCGGACCGGTATAGTCGGCTTTGGTATAGTCGTAATCGCCTTTCTCCGTGGCTGCCACGATATGGAAACCACTATTCTTGAGGAATTGCAGGGTCTCTTTCAAGCTGTGTTCGCGGCAAACGGGCAAAGTGTGCAAGGCTCCTGCCGAGGTTTTCATGGCATCTGCGTTGACAGATACACTGTTCCGTGCAGGGATAATCACGGCATCTACCGCCGCACACTCGCAAGTACGGGCAATGGCACCGAAATTGCGGACATCCGTGATGCCGTCGAGCATCACAAACAGAGGATTCTTGCCCTGCTCGAAAAGGAAAGGTACCAAGTCCTCCGTCTTCTGGTAAGTGACTGAAGAGATGAAGGCAATTACTCCCTGGTGATTCTTCCGCGTCACGCGGTTGATGCGTTCCACCGGAACGCGCTGTACCGGTATCAAAGTCCCTTTCAAGACAGCGAACAGCTCTTTTGACAAATCACTCTGAATGTCCTTCTTTACCAATATCTTGTCTATCTCTTTTCCTGCCTGAATGGCTTCTATCACGGCACGAACGCCGAAAATCATTTCACTGTTATCAACCATATATGGGTATTTACTATTTGACGATTTACTATTTACTATTTGATACTTCCAGCAATGCTCTGGCATTGTTCAGTGCGGCTTCGGTCAGCTTAGCACCACTCAGCATATGGGCTATTTCTTCCACACGTTCATCGTCGGTCAGACGACGGATGTGACTGTTTGTTTCCGTCTCGTTGTCCTGCTTGTACACCTTATAATGGGCGCATCCGCGGGCAGCAATCTGGGGCAGATGGGTGATACTGATTACCTGGCGGTCCTGCTCGCCCATCTCCTGCATGATATCCGCCATGCGGTCGGCTATCTCGCCGGAGACTCCGGTATCTATTTCGTCGAATACAATGGTAGGAAGCTTGACGGCACCGGCTATCATTGCTTTGATGGAGAGCATGACGCGGGCTATTTCACCACCCGAAGCTACGGAGGAGACGCTTTGCAATGCCCCGTTCTTATTCGCGGAAAACAAGAAGTTCACAGTATCCGCCCCGTGTATGCCCGGCTCTTTGCGGGCACCTATCTCTACCTGGAAACGGACATTGGGCATGCCCAACGGAACCAGCCGCGCAGCCATCTGCTTCTCCACTTCACGGGCAACGGCAGTACGCGCCTTGGTGAGGACGGCAGCCTGCTTTTTCACCTTATTATATAAAGCGTCGCAACGCGCTTTCAGTTCCTCGATGTGCTCGTCGGACGAAGTGATGGCGGAGAGTTTGGCGGCGTATTCATCCGTCAGCGCCAGAAGTTCACCGACAGTGGAAACGCGGTGCTTCTGTTGGAGCGTATAAATCAAGTTCAGACGTTCGTTCACTTCATCCAGACGTTCGGGGTTGAACTCTATTTCATCCTCCTTACCCGACACTTCCTGCGAAATATCCTTCAACTCGATATAAGTGCTTTCCATGCGTTCGGCAAGTTCCCCGGCAACCGGATAAACCCTCTGCAGGCCGAGCATCGTGTTCAGGCATTCCTTCAGCCCGGACAACAAGCCTCCTTCGTCCGAGTAGAGCGTCTGCCCTACCCGATAGAGTCCGGCCTTTATCTCTTCCGCATGACTCAGCGTATCTGCCTCTTGCTCCAGCTCCTCCTGCTCACCGGCAGACAAGTGTGCCTCTTCCAACTGTTCCAGTTGGAAACGGATATAGTCTTCGTCCGACTTATCCTGATTGGCACGGGCAACAAGGGCCTCCAAATCCTGCTGTGCCTGCTTCCATGCTCCGAAGATATGCTGGTAAGCAGACAAGGCCTCTTCGTTATGCGACAAGATGTCCAGTACATTCAACTGAAATCCTTCCTTGTTCAGCAATAGGTTCTGATGCTGGGAATGCACGTCAATCAGCTGTTCTCCCAGCTCCTTCATCTGAGCCAATGAAGCAGGCGTGTCATTGATGAATGCCCGGCTCTTGCCCGAAGCGGACACCTCGCGGCGCAGGATGCATTCTTCCTCGTACTCCAACTCATTCTCCTCAAAGAAAGGCTGCATACCGTAAGCGGAAATATCAAAACGGGCCTCGATAATGCACTTCGAAGCTCCTACACGAATGGCTTTCACATCGGCACGCTGTCCCAGCAGCAGACCGATGGCACCCAGAATAATGGATTTTCCAGCACCGGTCTCACCCGTTATCACCGAGAAACCGCTGCTGAAGTTGATATCGAGCTTTTCAATAAGCGCATAATTCTGTATGTAAAGCGAACGCAACATAAGGATATTGACGATTTGACGATTTACTATTTACTATTTAAATCTTTCACCAGACGGTCTACGATGTCGGCAGCCACTTCGGCTTTGGACTTCAAGGGGTAGTCCGTCTTTCCCTGGTGGTCTATGATACTGATTTTATTGGTATCGCAACGAAAACCGGCTCCCTTGTCGTTCAGGGAGTTCAGCACGATGAAGTCCAGATTCTTGCGGTTGAGCTTGTCTTCCGCATTCATCTGCTCGTTATGAGTCTCAAGGGCAAAGCCTATGAGGAGGCGTTGACAGTGCTCCGCATCGTTCTTCAGATTGCCTAAGAAAGCGGCTATGTCGCGGGTAGGTTTCAAGTTTAAACTCATCTCCCCGGTCTTTTCGCGCTTGATTTTCTCATCCGCCACTTGTTCGGGGGTGTAGTCTGCCACGGCAGCCGTCAAGATGGCGGCATCGGCATGGACAAAGGCGGCGGATGCAGCCTCGAACATCTCCTGCGCCGACTCTACCGCATGGTACTGGTGCATCGGGAAGTAAGTGCCTTGCTGCACCGGACCGGCAATCAGTATCACCTTGGCCCCTCTGGCGGTACATTCATCTGCCAGGGCAAGTCCCATCTTGCCGGAAGAATAGTTGCCGATGAAGCGTACCGGGTCTATCTTCTCATAAGTAGGTCCTGCGGTTATCATCACTGTCTTGCCCACCAGGTCGCCCTCTTTGGCAGCAAAGTACATTTCCAGGTGGCGGATGATATTCTCCGGCTCCTCCATACGGCCTTTCCCCACCAGATGGCTGGCGAGTTCTCCCGTAGCAGGTTCTATGATGTGGTTTCCATAAGAGCGGAGTGTATCCAGATTCTTTTGGGTGGAAGGATGGGCATACATGTCCAGGTCCATGGCAGGCGCCACAAACACCGGAGCTTTGGCGGAGAGATAGGTGGTAATCAGCATATTGTCTGCCACGCCATTCGCCATCTTGCCGATGGTGGAAGCCGTAGCCGGGGCTATCAGCATGGCATCTGCCCACAGACCGAGGTCCACATGGCTGTTCCAGGTGCCATCGCGTTGGGCAAAGAACTCACTGATAACCGGTTTGCTGGTCAGGGCAGAGAGCGTGATAGGGGTAATAAATTCTTTTCCGGCAGGCGTAATGACCACCTGCACCTCTGCACCACGCTTAATCAGTCCGCGAATAATATAGCATGCTTTATAGGCGGCAATGCTGCCCGTAATGCCCAATACTATTTTCTTCCCTTTCAGTATATTTGCCATTTATTTCTGAGTCATTTCACGCAGACGTATCTTGGTCAGCGTGGCTTTGGTATTCAGGGTAAAATCACTGTTCAGAATCCAACTGTAATAGCCGGGATCGCGCTTCAGAACATCGGATACCGACATGCCCTTGTACTTGCCGAAGTTGAATACTTCCACACCTTTGTCATCGTAGACCATACGACCGGCAAAGTCCACATTCTTGTTGAAGCTGGAATAGTCGGCAAGGAAAGCCACGTCATTCTGCAACTCCGGATAGCGGTCCAACTGAGACATCAGCACCTCGTAAGTGGCACGTGTATCAGCCTCTGCCGTATGGGCGTCTTCCAGATTCTTGCCGCAATAGAATTTATAGGCAGCAGACAGCGTGCGTTGCTCCATCTTGTGGAAAATGACCTGCACGTCCTGTCTCTTATACACATCTGACGCTG
>ERZ1027243.1205-NODE-1205-length-12804-cov-6.509060_pt1 | contig 12804 bp, 7 predicted proteins | sample MGYA00519243_ERZ1027243 | MGnify/ENA primary metagenome ERZ1027243 (study PRJEB26926, sample SAMN06164727) | human gut metagenome | biome: ENVO:00009003; feature: ENVO:2100002; material: ENVO:00002003 | host: Homo sapiens | place: USA | collected 2012 ...
GAGATTAGCGAGTGTCTCGTGGGCTCGGAGATGTGTATAAGAGACAGGTCCCGCACATAACTGTTGTGGGCGGGCAGCTGCCATGCACTTTCCTCGCAGATCGCCCATACGGTATCGGCAATTTCATCCAGAAAGCGCCCTTTGTGCTCCACACACTCGGCACTTACCAGCGCGCACAGCCGCGCCCGGCGGGAAAAGTAAGCCGTCTCCCATGGGGTGCGCCGCCCAGTGTGGGTGAAATCCAGCCAGAGCGAGAGCGGCAGGGGCGCAATGGGCGTTTGCAGCGCGGCTTCCCCCGCCTGCAAAAAGCGCTGCTTTGCCCGCAGGGGCAGCCCCTGCCATGCGGTGTGCTCTTTGACAGGGGGAAAGGGCCGGTAATCGGGAAGAAATTCCGGCAGATGAGCAAGCTGTTCCTGTATCATAAAAGCCTCCGATTTTAAATACTTTGCTGGTATTCCCGCGGGCTGAGCCCCGTGACCTTTTTGAATACCTTGGAAAAATAGAAAGCGCTCTCGTACCCCAGTTTCTCAGCGATCTCGTATACTTTCAAATCGCCCTGTTCCAGCATCTCTTTTGCCGCAGCGATGCGGGTCTCGGTGATGTACTCCACAAAGCCGCTGTCGCCGTATTTGCCGAACAGCTGGCTGAGGTAGTTGGGCGAAAAATTGAATACAGCCGCCACATCGGCCAGCGTCAGTTTTTCCGAAAGATGATTCTTAACATACTCCTGCACCTGTGCCACCACCTGCATCTTCCCGGCGGTGGCGTCGCCCTCGTTGACCTCCACGAACTGGATGGGCTGCTCCACCGTGAGCAGGGGCTGTAGGTGGGCGTTTTCCCGGCAGCGGCGCGCCAGCCCCAGCAGGGAGCCGGTGGGGCGTCCTACCGCCCAGAGCAGCCGTACCGTGAAATAGTTGTATAGAATTTGGCTGGCGCGTTCCAGCAGCGGGCGCAGTACCGTCCGGTATTTTTGGCACTGGGCATCGGTCAGGCAGAAAAGCACATTGCAGCGCATGGCATCCGCCCCGGTCACATAGCAGGGCAGGTAGTTTTGCAGGGTGGTCTCCAGCATCCGCCCGCAGGAAAAACTCAGCTTCAGCTGCTGGGCGGGGGTAAGGGCGGTGTTGGCGATGATCTCGCAGCTGGCTACAAGATAGGCGTCGCTTGCAAGGTTCAGCTCCATGTGCTGCAAAGGCTGCTCCAATGCGGCTTCGTCCGGGAACAGCCCGGCGTACAGCCGCACGAAAAAACGCTCCTGATAGCTGCGCACACTCTCGGCAAGATTTTCCTGTGCTGACAATTCGCCCAGCAAAGCACGCTCCTTTTTTACCTTTTCGGCGGCCTTGGCAAGGGCGGTTTGCAGGTTTTCGGGGGTCAGGTCCAGCTTGACCAGATAATCCACCACTCCGGCACCCATGGCCTGCTTGATGTAATCAAATTCTTCAAAGCTGGTCAGCATGATAAAGGCGGGCAGGGCGTTGCGCTCCCGGCAGGTGCGGGCAAGGGTAAGCCCGTCCATCACCGGCATTTTTACGTCGGCAATGACGATATCCGGCTTCTCCCGCTCAATGAGTTCCAGCGCCAGCTTTCCGTTGCGGGCGGTGCCGCAGACGGTATAGCCCAGCTTTTCCCATTCCAGCATCCCCTGCAGGCCGATGAGCACCAGCGGCTCATCATCCACCAGTAATATCCGCAGCATGGGTGTCTCCTTTCTGTTGATAGGGCAGCCGGATGGTGACCTCGGTGCCCACGTCCTCTTCACTTTCAATGGTCAGGCCGTAACCCTCGCCAAAGGAATACCGGATGCGGCGGTTCACGTTCCACAGGCCGACATGACGGAACTTTTCAGCCTTTTCGGCACCCTCGGCGGGCTCGTCCAGAAGGTGAGCTACCTGCTCCGGCGGCATGCCCACGCCGTCATCGGTAATGCGCAGCAATACGTCCCCGGTATCCGGGTCGGTGGAGATATCCAGCAGCACGCTGCCGTGGCCGCCCTTGGGTTCCAGCCCGTGGAAGATGGCGTTTTCCACCAGCGGCTGCAAGGTGAACCGGGGAATCATGCAGTCCCGGCAAAGGGTCTCGCTTTCAATGCGGGAGACCTCAATCTCCAGGTCGCCGCCGTAGCGGTACTGCTGGATGGTAAAGTAATCGTTGAGCAATGCCAGCTCCTCCTGCAAAGGCACCAGCTTCTGGGTGCCTTTGGAGATGCTTTTGGTCAGCCGTGCAAAGGCGGTGACCATCTCGGCAATGCCGGGCGCGTGCTGGATGGTAGCCATCCAGCGGATGCTGTTGAGGGTGTTGTAGATAAAGTGCGGGTTCACCTCGTTTTGCAGCATCCGGTATTCCAGCTCCTGCTTGCGACGTTCGTCCTCCACCCGGCGGGTCATCAGGCTGTCCACGTTTTCAGCCAGCTGGTTGATGCCCCGGCCGATGTCGCCCAGCTCGTTGTTCCACTCCACCGTGCGGTCGGGGGCAAAGTTGCCGCTGCCCACGGTTTCGATGCGCTTTTGCAGCGCCTCCACCGGGCGGGTGATGACCCGCTCCAGCCAGTGCTGCATCAAAAAGCTCAGTCCCCAGATGATGGCAGTGCCAAGGGCGACCAGCCACAGGTACACGCCGTAGTGCAGCAAAAAGGTATTTGCGGGCAAAAGCTGTACCAGTGCCGCGCTGCGGCCGTTCAGTGTTACCTTGACTACATAATACTTCTGGCCGTCCAGCTGCACCTTGCCCTGCCATGCGGTCTGCTCTGTCACGCCGTTATTGCTGCCGGTGCGCAGGGTGTAGTCCACCTCCCGCAGCGGATTTTCAATCTCGGTCAGGCTGCCGTTTTCGATCTGCCACAGGCGGCTGCCCATCTCCCAGTACAACGCGCTGCCGTCGGTCAGGCTGTAACCTGCTGCCGGGTCGGTGATAATGGCGGTATCCAGCGCAAGGTAGGTGCTGCCCCGGTGCAAGGTGCCCTTGCCGCAGCGGACAGGCTGGCTGATGGCGATGCAGCTCGGACTGCCGGGCAGCAGCGGGTCGGTGGCGAACTGCATCCCGTACCCCTTGGTGAGAAACTGCTTTACGCTGGTGCGGTTGAGCGCCGCCGAGGAGTTCAGCGGGCCGAACTGCAAATGCCGGTCGTTCTCATTGGTAACAAAAAAGCGGAGGATATGGCTGTACAGGGTGCTGGAATAGTATTTTTCCTGCATGGCTTCGTAGGCGGCAATGGTCTGGGTGCCGTTGATATTTTCCTGCGAGATGTACCGCCGCACGGTGCTGTCAATGGAAGCCCAGTTCAAAAGAGCATCGGCGCTTTCCAGACTGGTCTCGATGGAGGTAGCCACCAGCCGCAGGTTGAACTCTGCCGCCTGCAGGGAGTTGGCACGCACATATTGGTTGGAGAGAATGAACAGCGCCGCGCCCACGGCCAGAGAGGTAAGAAAGGTAAAAAAGCGCATTCCCCACACGATCTGCCGCCGCAGCGGGAAACGGTGGCTGCTCTTCATAACGGTGCCTCCTTTCTGGTGACAGTTTGCATTCTTTCCTTTATACAGTACTGATTCCGGCGCGGTTTGTCAACGGCTTTTTTCATGAGAATTGTGTACTTTATATGCTTTTTTCTCTCGTCACGGATGCAAACTGTGCAAGAGAACAAGAAAGTGCAGACTCCAGTGTAAGAAAGTGCATCTTTTTTTAAAAGATACAGAAAAACTGCAACTCTTCCCGGAATTTTTCCATTCCGGTTTTTGCGTTTGTGCGGTATCCTAGTGTCAACAAAAGCGAGCGGCTCCCCGGCACGGGGGAGGCTGCTGCACAGAACAAACACACTGCCCTGAAGGAGGACACACTTATGAAAAAGATCTCTCGTCGTTCGTTCCTTACCGCTGCCGCTGCCTGCGGCGCAGCTGCTGCCCTGAGCGCCTGTGGCGGCTCTTCTGCAAGCTCCACCGCTGCTTCCTCCACTGCCGGTTCCACCGCTGCTTCCGCAGCCGCAGGCCCTGTTACCCTGCAGTGGTCAGTGTGGGATAAGGAGTCCACTCCCTACTGGCAGGCCATGGCCGACGGCTACATGGCAAGCCACAAGGACGTGACCATCGAGATGGTGGATCTGGGCTCCAGCGATTACATGACCGTTCTGGCTACCCAGCTGGCCGGCAGCGCTGATCTGGATATCGTGACCATCAAGGATATCCCCGGCTACGCAAACCTGATCAATCTGGACTACCTCAAGCCTCTGAATGAGGTGCTGACCCGCGACACCGGCGATTTCAACGGCACCATCGAGCAGCTGACCACCGATGACGGCAACTTCTACGCCGTGCCCTTCCGCAGCGACTTCTGGGTGCTGTACTACAACAAGGATCTGTTTGATGCTGCCGGTGTGGAGTATCCCTCCAATGACCTGACAATGGAAGATTACGATGCTCTGGCCCGCAAGATGACCAGCGGCTCCGGCGACACCAAGGTCTATGGCTGCCACTACCACACCTGGCGCTCCGCCGCTTCTCTGTTCTCCATTCTGGACGGCAAGAACACCATCATCGACGGCAAATACGACTTCATGAAGCCCACCTACGATATGGTCATTGCCCAGCAGAAGGACGGCATCTGCATGGACTACGGCTACCTCAAGACCTCTTCTCTGCACTACTCCGCAGCCTTTGAGAACCAGCAGTGCGCAATGGTCAACATGGGCAGCTGGTTCATCTCCACGCTGGAAGCTTACATGAAGGATGCCGAGACCAAGTTCAACTGGGGCATCGTCAAGTACCCGCACCCCGCCGGTGCAGAGACTGGTTCTACGCTGGGCACTGTGACCAGCTTGGCCATCAACGCGGATTCTCCCAAGGCAGAGGCCGCTGCCGACTTCATCAACTGGTGTGTCTCCGAGGAGGGCGCACAGGCCATTGCCAAGACCGGCACCTTCCCGGCCTGCGGCTCCGCTGCTACCGCCGAGATCATCAAGTCCACCGAGGGCTTCCCCGAGGACAGCAATTCTGTGGATGCACTGACCACCAGCAATGTCTATCTGGAAATGCCCTACACCCAGTACGCATCTGATATCGAGACCATTCTGAACGCCGAGCACGATGCTATTATGACCATGAGCGAGACCGTGGACGAGGGCATCCAGAACATGAACGATCAGGTTCCCGCAGTTCTCGGCTGATAAAGCGTTTTCCGCAATACGTTGCGGTTCTCCTTCTTCATCATTTTCGATCCCCATTCATTTTCCGGTGGACGAGCATCGGAAAAAAGCCCTGTCCGAGCGGGGCGGGTATGCACAGCGCCCGCCCCGCTCATTTTTTGGAAAAGCTGTTATACTTCCGGGAAAGGAGGCTCTTTTATGGCGAGTGCTGCTGTCCAGAATAAAACTCCCCGTAAAGTGCTAAAAAAATCGACCCGCGATTCTCTGATCGCGTATTCCTTCATTGCGCCAAACTTCATTGGCTTCTGCGTGTTTACGCTGGTGCCCATGGTGTTTGCCATTGCGCTGGCCTTCTGCGCATGGGACGGCCGCCACGCCATTGAATTTGTCGGCCTGAAAAACTTTGTAAAGCTCTTCACCACCGATAAAATCTTTCAGGCGGCTTTGAAAAACACCATCGTCTATGTCATCGGCACCGTGCCGCTTACGCTGGCCTGCTCGCTGGCCATGGCCGTGCTGCTGAACCAGAACGTGAAGCTGCGCAACTTTTTCCGCACCGTGGCGTTCTTCCCTTACGTTGCTTCGCTGGTGGCGGTGGCAGCGGTATGGAACATGATCTTCAACCCCTCCATGGGCCCCATCAACATGATCCTGAACCAGTTCTTCGGCGTGGCGGTGGAAAACCTGCCCCGCTGGGCTGCCGGCAAGGACACCGCCATGATCACGGTCATCCTGTTCAGCGTGTGGAAGAACATGGGCTACTACATGGTCATCTATCTGGCCGGCCTGCAGGGCTGCAACCCGGACCTGAACGAAGCCGCCGAGCTGGACGGTGCAAACCGCTGGCAGCAGTTCTGGCACATCACTCTGCCCCAGCTGCGGCCTACCACCTTCTTTGTGGTCATCATGCTCACCATCTCCGGCTTCAAGGTCTACGACCAGATGTACATGATCACGCAGGGCGGCCCCGGCACTGCTACCATGACGCTGGTGTACTACATCTATAATGTGGCCTTCGTCAATACCCCGAAATACGGCTACGCAAGTGCAATTTCCATGGTGCTGTTCGTACTGGTGCTGATCGTTACCATCATCCAGTTCCGCGGCTCCAAGGGCGACAACTGAGAAAGGAGGAAGAAACTATGGCAACCGCTGTTATTAAAGACCGCGCTTCCCAGAAGCGCCGCAATTTCATCTCCAAGTTCCTGATCTATTTCTTCCTCATCGTCATCACAGCTTGTATGCTGCTGCCCTTTTTGTGGATGCTGTCCTCCTCCTTTAAGCTGAATAAGGACGTGTTCGGCTTCCCTATCCAGTGGATCCCCAAAAATCCCCGCTGGCAGAACTATGTGGACATCTGGACCCAGATCCCGCTGCTGACCTTTGTGAAAAACACGGTCAAGATCACCGTGGTGGTCACCCTGTTGCAGCTGTTCACTTCCTCCTTTGCAGCCTACGCCTTTGCTAAGATGCAGTTCAAGGGCAAAAACGCGCTCTTTCTCGGCTACATTGCCACCATTGCAGTGCCTTGGCAGGCCTACATGGTGCCCCAGTTCATGATGATGAGCTCGTGGCATTTGAACAACACCCATCTGGCCATTATGTGCCTGCAGGCCTTCAGCGCCTTCGGCGTGTTCCTGATGAAGCAGTTCTACGAGGGCGTGCCCACCGAGCTGTGTGAGGCTGCCCGCATTGATGGCCTGAGCGAGTACGGCATCTGGTGGCACATCATGCTGCCCCTCAGCCTGCCCGCCCTGTCCACCCTGACCATCTTCACCTTCGTGAACACATGGAACGACTTCCTTGGCCCCCTGATCTACCTGACCAAGACCGAACTCAAGACCATCCAGATCGGTCTGCGTATGTTCATCACCCAGTATTCCGCAGAGTACGGCCTGATCATGGCTGCCTCTGTGGTGGCACTGATCCCGGTGCTGATCGTGTTCCTCTCTCTGCAAAAGTACTTTGTGCAGGGCGTGGCATCCACCGGCATCAAGGGCTAAACAAATCACCCGTAAGCGGGGCGTGGGCAGTACCCGCGCCCCGCATTTTTTGCAGAAATAGAGGGAAAGCGTTATGTTATATCCTGAACAGAATGAAGCGCGCTTGAAGCTGAGCCTTGACGGCACATGGGCGTTTGCGCTGGGCAGCTGCGTGGAAGACCAGTTCGATCCCGCAAAGCCCCTGCCGGATGCCCAGCCCATCGCCGTGCCCGCCAGCTACAACGACCAGAACGACCAGACCACTGCCCTGCGCCGCCACTACGGCTGGGCATGGTATCAGCGCAAAGTCACCCTGCCCGCCTTCTGCGCCGGGCAGCGGGTGGTGCTGCGGTTCGGCTCGGTGACCCACACCGCCAAAATCTGGCTGAACGGCAGGCTCATTGCACAGCACAAGGGCGGCTTTACGCCCTTTGAAGCGGACGTCACCAACCTGCTGCACCCCGGCGAGACCGCGCTGCTGACCGTAGCCTGCGACAACCGGGTGAACCACAGCACCCTGCCGGTGGGCAATGAGGACGGGCAGCTGGCCTTTTTTGGCTCGGACAATGCGGGCATTCCCAGTGTGGAGGCTGCAAAACGCGCCGCCGCACCCCAGAACCGCCCCAACTTTGATTTCTTCAACTATGCCGGCATCCACCGCCCGGTGGTGCTCTACACCACCCCCAAAGAGTACATCGAGGATGTGACCGTGGTGCCTGCCGTGGACGGCACGGTGCAGTATGCAGTCAAAACCACCGGCGGCGCACCGGTGACCGTTACGGTGCTGGACGCGGACGGCAACGCCGTTGCAAGCGCCGAGGGTGCAGAAGGCGCAATCACCATCCCGGAGGTGCATCTCTGGGAGCCCAGACCCGGCACGCCCTACCTGTACACCCTGCATGTCACCTGCGGGGCGGATGTCTACGATCAGAGCTTTGGCGTGCGCAGCATTGAGGTGCGGGGCACACAGGTGCTATTGAACGGCAAGCCGCTCTACTTCAAGGGCTTTTGCAAGCACGAGGACTTTACCGCCCATGGACGCGGCTTTGACCCGGTGCTGAACGTGAAGGACGTGAACCTCATCCACTGGGCAAATGCCAACGCGGTGCGCACCAGCCACTACCCCTACGCCGAGGAGTTCTACGACCTGTGCGACCGGGAGGGCATTCTGGTCATGGACGAGACCCCGGCGGTGGGCATCGGCGGCGGGGCGGCGGTGAACCCCTATAAGGAATACCCCCTTGCGGAGCATCACCGGCAGGTGCTTGCCGAGATGATCCAGCGGGACAAAAACCACCCCTGCGTGGTGCTGTGGAGCCTTGGCAACGAGCCGGATCTGGAGCACTTCCCGCAGGATGCCTACGACTACTGGCACCCGCTGTATGAGCTGGCGCATCAGCTGGACCCGCAGAACCGCCCGGTCACCCTCGTCTGCTGCCAGAACGACTACACCAAGGATATCACCACCCGCACCATGGATATCGTCTGCATCAACCGCTACTACGGCTGGTACAACCTTTCCGGCGACATGGACGCCGCCTGCTATGGCTTAAATCAGGAGCTGGACTTCTGGGAGACCCAGCACAAGCCCGTGATGATGAGCGAATACGGCGCGGACACCGTGGCAGGGCTGCACACCGCCGGAGCCGAGATGTTCAGCGAGGAGTTTCAGGTGGAGTTCTACCGCCGCCTGGATGCAGAGTTTGACAAGCGCCCGTGGTTTGTGGGAGAATTTGTCTGGAACTTTGCGGACTACGACACCGTGCAGGGCACCATGCGGGTGGACGGCAACAAAAAGGGCCTGTTCACCCGGGACCGCCGCCCCAAGCTGGGTATGCACTTTCTGCGCCAGCGGTGGGCAGAGATCCCTACGTTTGGATTTAAGGAGTAATCATGATGAAAACCTACCAGAACCACGCTATGACCGACGCCGAGGCACGGCAGGCACTGGCCGATGCCTGCAAGCAGGTGGAGACCAATCTGCCCCTGTACACCTACCAGTGCCAGAACCATTCCAGCGTGAACAATATCTACCCCGGCTGTGCCAATAACCAGTGGACCTGCGGCTTTTGGCCCGGTGAGATCTGGCTGGCCTACGAGGCCACCGGGGACGAAAAATTCAAGACCGCCGCCCTCATTCAGGTGGACAGCTTTGCGGACCGCATTGCCCGCAAGGTGGAGGTGGACCACCACGATATGGGCTTTTTGTACAGCCCCACCTGCGTGGCAGCATGGAAGCTGGTGGGCAGCGAAAAGGGCAAAAACGCCGCCATTGCCGCCGCCGACCAGCTGCTGACCCGCTACCAGCCCAGCGGCAGATTTTTGCAGGCATGGGGTGCCATGGATGACCCTGGCAACTACCGCTATATCATCGACTGTATGCTCAACGTGCCGCTGCTCTACTGGGCGGCACAGGTGACCGGCAAGGACCACTACCGAGAAATTGCCGCCGCCCACACCGCCACTACGCTGGCAAACTCCTTCCGGCCGGACGGCAGCACCTACCACACCTTCTTTATGAACCCGGACGGCACCCCCAAGGGCGGCCGCACCTGTCAGGGCTATAAGGACGACAGCTTCTGGGCACGGGGACAGGCGTGGGGCGTGTACGGCAGCGCCATCGGCTACACCTACACCCACGACGAAAAGTTCCTTGAGGTGTTCCGCAAGGCGCTGGATTTTTACCTTTCCCGCCTGCCGGAGGATATGATCCCCTGCTGGGATATGCTCTTTGCCCCGGAAAGCGGCGAGCCCCGGGATTCTTCCTCCGCGGCCATCGTGGCTTGCGGTCTGCTGGAAGCGGCAAAGTATGTGGACGAAACAGAAGCTGCCCAGTGGCGCACACTGGCACGGCAGATGCTGGCCAGCCTTGCCGCAAATTATGCGGTAAAGCCCGGCACCCTCGGCTCCGGCCAGCTGCTGCACGGCACTTACAGCAAAAAGAGCCCCTACAACACCTGCACCCCGGAGGGCGTGGATGAATGTACGAGCTGGGGCGATTATTTTTACATGGAGGCGCTGACCCGCCTGACCAAAGACTGGGAGATGTACTGGTAATGAACTTGCAGACCAAAGCGGATTTTACCGCACTGATGCACAAATTTCTCGACCCCCTCAAGCCCTGTTATTCCGCAGGCTGCGCCCGGCTGCATCTGGGCGAGACGGGTGTGACCTACAACCAAAATGCCATTGAGCTGGAAGCCTTCAGCCGCCCGCTGTGGGCGCTGGTGCCTTTCTGGGTGGGCGGCGGCTCCGATGCGGAGTTTGAGGCCATCTACCGCAAGGGCCTTGCTGCCGGTGCCGACCCGGAAAACCCTGAATATTGGGGTGCCACCGGGGAGTACGACCAGTGCTATGTGGAGATGGCGGCTATTGCCTGCGGCATCCTCACTGCGCCGGAAAAGCTGTGGACGCCCCTTTCGGATACCGAAAAGCGGAACCTTGCCGCATGGCTGGGGCAGATCAACGCCCACACCATCCCGGACTGCAACTGGCAGTTTTTCCGCATCCTTGTAAACCTTGCCCTGAAAAGCGTGGGGATGCCTTACAGCCCGGAACTGCTGGAGGATGGCCTTTGCAAAATTGACAGCTATTACAGCGGCGACGGCTGGTCCACCGATGGCGCCTCGGTGCAGAAGGATTACTACATCCCGTGGGCCATCCAGTATTACGGGCTGCTCTACTCTAAATTTGCCGCCGACACCGACCCCCGGCGTGCTGCCCTTTACCGCCAGCGCGCCCAGCTGTTTGCACAGCAGTTCGTCTACTGGTTCGATGCCAACGGTACAGCGCTGCCCTTCGGGCGCAGCCTGACCTACCGCTTTGCCCAGAACAGCTTCTGGGCGGCCTGCATCTGGGCAGGGCTGGAGCCGCTGCCCCTGCCGGTAATGAAGGGCCTTATCGTCCGCAACTTCAACTGGTGGCTGGGGCAGAAAATGTTCGACCGGGACGGCATCCTGACCATCGGCTACTGCTACCCGCAGATGTACATGGCCGAGCGGTACAACGCCCCCGGCAGCCCCTACTGGGGCATGAAGAGCTTTTTGCTGCTTGCTTTGCCGGATGACCACCCCTTCTGGTCTGCCGAAGCCGCGCCCATGCCCGCATTGGAGCGGCTCAAGCCCATGCCATACGCCAATATGCTGGTGCAGCGCCGGGCGGGGCGGGTAACGGCCTATGCCGCCGGTGTCAACGAGGGCCACGGCCACGGACAGTTCCCGGAAAAGTACGCAAAATTTGCCTACGATACCCGCTTTGGCTTCTGCGCCTCCCGCAGCCGGGAGGTGCTCAATCAGGCGGCTCCCGACAGTATGCTGGCCTTTGTCATCGACGATAACGTGTTTGTGCGCAAGGTGAGCAAAACGTGGAAAATTGAAGCCGGGACGGTGACTGCGCAGTGGTCGCCCTTCCCCGGCATTGAAGTGACCACCACCATCACCCCCACTTCCACCGGCCACCGCCGCCACCACGAAATTGACAGCAGCTTCGACTGCGATGCCTATGACTGCGGCTTTGCCGTGCCGAACTTCGCGCCGGGCTATGAGGAATGCGCCGAGGACGGCCTTGCGACCGCCAGCTGCGACACTCTGCGCAGCGCCGTGGCGGGTAAGGGAGTGGCGGTCATCATCGGCTGCGACCCCAACACCAGCCTGTACTTCACCAACGTCCATCTGCCCGCCGTGAAGTACCACATCCCCAAGGGGCACACAGAACTGGACACCGAGGTCTTTGACGAAGCGGACTGATGCCGCTTCTCTCCAGAAAAACAGTTATTTTTGTGTGGCTGTTTTTCTTATATCCTGTGCTATAATGAGAGCAGAAAATGCTGCGAGGTGACACTTATGCCTTTGAACAACCCCATCACTGCTGCCCTTCTGGCGGATCCGGAAATCTTCCAGCAGAACCGCCTGCCCTTCCATGCCCATTTTGCGGACCAGACCAGCCCGGAAATGCTGCTGACCGTCAGTTTGGACGGCGAATGGGCTTTCCGCTACGCGGAAAACCTGACTGCGCCGTTCTCGGATTGGGATACCCTGACGGTGCCGGGCTTCATCCAGATGCAGAGCCTGCAAAAGCCCGGCCAGCCCTACGGCGCGCCTCATTACGTCAACACCCAGTACCCGTGGGATGGCCATGAAAAGCTGCACCCCGGCCAGATCCCGCAGGACTATAACCCCATCGGGGAGTATCAGCGCAGCTTTACCCTGCCGGAAAACTGGGCAAGCTGCTACCTGCGCCTGAACGGTGCCGACAGCGCCGCCGCCGTCTGGTGCAATGGCGTTTACATCGGCTGCACCGAGGATACCTTCACCCCCGCGGAATTTGACATGACTGCCGCCGTCCACCCCGGCGAAAATACCCTGACCGTGCAGGTGTATCGGTTCTCCTCCGGCAGCTGGCTGGAAGATCAGGATTTCTGGCGGATGAGCGGCTTATTCCGCTCCGTGGAGCTGTTCACAAAGCCGGAAATTCACCTCGAGGATGTCTTTGTGAAGCAGGATTTTGCCCCGGACTTTTCCAGTGCCACCGTCACCTTTGATTGCAAGGTCAGCGGCGCGGGAACGGTGTCGGTGGTGTTTGATGGCGAGGAGCAGTCCGCTGAGGTGGGCGAGCCTGCCGAATACGACAGCGGCGTGGTGTTCGGCAAGGGCGAGGTTGCCCCGGATGTGGAGGAGGACGTGCAGGATG